>JAABUL010000135.1_pt1 | contig 149391 bp, 275 predicted proteins | sample 5559151 | NCBI WGS metagenome assembly JAABUL01 (sample SAMN10711876, study PRJNA513368) | rock metagenome | isolation source: Antarctica rocks | place: Antarctica: Victoria Land, Pudding Butte sud | reverse complement strand
AATCCATCGCATTGCCGGAATTCCACTGCGCTGGACTGTGCTGGATTCCATCAATGGAAGCTCTGGAACATGCTGGAACAGCTTTACGCTGGAATTCCCAAGCTGGAATCCAGCAAGACCAATTTTCAGTGAGAGTGAGTGGTGTTGCCGGCAGCAGGGATCCTGTGATCTGCCATGAGAGCTTCTGAACGCAGAGGAGACACGCACAGCACTCATACGATGATCGCGCTTACCAAGCTGCTGTGACGAGCTGCTGTGATGAGCTGCTGTGAAAGGGGCTCTTGTTGGATATCGAGCATCCGCCAAATTTACCACCAGCTCACAGCCCACCCTCAAGCAATTCACGATTCCGATAAGTCTCGAGATTCAAGAGATGCAACTTCCTTGTTGCGTTTCCGCTGAACGGAGACGCAACTGACGGTCCCCTTTCGAATTCCTTGTAAAATCCTCGGGAGCGGACTGTCTCGAGGACGGCACGCGCACCGATCAACAGACGTCAGCATGGCCGCGATCCAGTATGCAACCGGCACGCCAGCTTTGATCGCAGTCCGCGCGTCCACGATCTCCCCGTCACTGCACGTCTTCCGAACAGGGCCCATTCTCAGGCGGCAGCTCAGATGCCGCGCTTTCGGCACTCGCAAGCCGCAGCGAGTCTTGTCAGTGAAAGTCCAAGCTGCTGCTTCGGACGTCATTGCCCCGGTCGCCGAGGTGGTCAAGCGGCTGCAGGGGAAGGTCTATGTCGCCGGTAGGGGCTGTCATGCCCGCCACGAGAAAGATCGGGACGATTTATTGTGCACGTTGCGAAACTGATCGATAAACCAAGCCAACGCAAATTGGCATCTTTCCACTGCAGGCGTCTCAGGCCAGCTGGGAGGTCGTATTGTGAAGGAGCTGCTGCAGGCCGGCGTGCCAGTCGTTGCGGGTAATGCGAACCATACTGCATGTGCCGCTCTACCGCATGAACATGCGCCAAATTCTTTCCTGTTGGTGATGTTCCATAGCATGCTCAATATGCAAACAAGCAGCCGCAGCTGTGTTGCATCTACCACCAGACCCTACATCCTGAATGCATGGTGTTTCGCTATGCAGGCGTCCCTGAGGGCGACCCCGCAGATGACGCCCTGGACTTTGCACTGCAATTCGAGCTGATCAAGAAGCAGGAGGCGAAGAATCTCACCATCCGGGAGGTCGACTTCGCGGATGCAGACAGCTTTGGCATCCCCAGGTAACCAAGCCTGTGCATCTGTGGGTGCACTATGGTGCGATGCAATCTGAACATGCTCAACATGCATGCGTTCCGCCGTTGTGGCTGAGCTGCTATGTGACGTGGTTTTTATTGCAGGGGTGCCACTGTGCTGGTGGTGATGGGTGATGCTCAGGGCAAGCGCAAAATGGACGCCAAACTGGTGGGCCAGGCAGTGGACGCGGCCATTGAGGCCAGCGCAGCACGAATTGTGCTGGCGACGCCGCTCGGTGGCGGCGGCGGCGGCGGCGGCTTCTTTGGCGGCTTCTTTGGCGGCGGTGGCGGTGGCACCGTCGCGGGCACTGGCGACCTGAAGCTCAGCCGTCCCGAGCAGCAGGTGCAGTGCCGTCGCATTCAGGGTGCTGGCCCGAAAATATGGTTTGCACGGCAGCTGTCGTGTGCACATGGTGCGACACTGGAGTCAAATTTCAGGCTCTCTGGGGTGGGCGGGAGCAGGAAACGTCAATTGGACAGTGTGTCCGAACATTTTGTCGGGTTGCATTGGCGGGGCGGTGATCATGTTGCAAGGAAACCAACAAAGATGTGAGTGGTCAAGATTGTTGAGTATAGGGATGACCACAGCGTTGAATGTGATGGATTTTGCCTGCAGGTGTACAACAGCGGGCTGCCGTTCAGCATCGTCCGCGTCGGCGCGCCCGGCGACAGCCTGACGCCTGCCGGCAACGTGGAGGTGACGGCGGCGGGCGGCAGCAGCAAGGGTGCCGCGCTCTCGCGCGCGCAGGTGGGACGGCCGGCTACGTTGATGCAAACTTGATGCAAGCTTTGCCCGATCAGGCACACTGATCATGACGCACTGGCGGCAGCGCTGACAGGCATGCATAATGGAATCCTGGGCTGAGATGGCTGTCTGCCGAGCCTGGTACCTGTGTTGCCCATCTGGGCTGGGCTGTCCACCAACACAGCAAAGTGCGCGCGCATGGCAAACGCAATGCGGCCTGAGAGCGAACATCTGCGCAACTTTTGCAGGCGGCGAAGGTCGTCGCGGAGGTGCTGCAGCAGTCGCCGCTTGGCACGAGCGTAGTGCTGGAGGCGGGCGTGTCCGAGGCGGCTGCGCCCACCCCCATCAGCTTCGCGGTGGCAGAGGTGATCCAACTAGAGATCCGAAGTCAACGCATGGTGTTGCAACAGTTGCAAGGCAAGCTACTGCTGCAGCGTCTCTGGGCGGCTGCCCCCACGTCCATTAGCTTTGCGATGGCAGAGGTGAGCCAGAGGGGGCGCTGCCGCGCCGTGTTCACTGGCCTTCCCCAGCACCGTGCTGGGTGGACTTAGAAGGAGCTGCGGCGACGGACATGTTCTCAAGTGCCATGGATCTCTGCCAGGTCAGCCGCAGCTGTGGCAAGCCGGAAGCAAGCAGCAGCACCTAGCGCTGCAGCCACACTCAGGCTCGGTAAGAATCCCTTTTCCTGTGCCCTCGAGCGAAGGGCAGAAAGCTGGACAGGCGATTGGTGTGGATGTCACTCGCAGACATCTGCATCAGCCCAATGATATTGTTCGGGTCCTGCTTTCGATGCAGGTGCTGCCGGACGCCGAGATCGCCGCCGAGGAGGAGGAAGAGGAAGAGGAGGAGGAGGAAGAAGAGGCGCCTGCGGCGCGGCCGTCGCCCGCACGGCGCGCGGTGCGGCAGGCGTCTTCAGCGGCTGAAGATGCGGCGGAGGATGTCGAGGAGGAGGCGGAGGAGGCCGCGTCGGCTTTCGACCTCAAGTCCTTCTTTGGCGGCGGCGGCCGCGGCGCGCCGAAAGCGGTGAGCTACCGGCGCGTGTGCTGGCAGGCTGCGGGCAAGCCTATGTGTGCCCCAGGCAGGAGTTCAGTGGCTGTGGATTGAAGGCCTGCCTGCACACTTGCCCTTGCGCAATGGCAGCTGGGTATGCACCTGGCCCTCTTGCCGGCGGCAGCCTGCTCTCTGGAACGTACTCCTTCTCCTGAAGCTGCAGCATAGCGTATCCAGATGTGCCTGAATTCCTAGCGGGACAGAGCACCGAGCGAGACTGCAATACCTTGACATCACAAGCTGACGTGAAAGCAATATCGACTCGAGTCCCATATGCTACTTGTGGTGCCCAACGCAGAAGGCGGTCGTTGACGAGATAGAGGAGGATCTGGAGGAGGCAGCAGAGGAGGCAGCTGAGAAGGCGCCAACGCCCTTCCAGTCGCTCTTTGGCGGCAAGCCGCGGCAGGCGCAGCGGGAGGCAGCGGAGGAGGTAGAGGAAGCAGCTGAGAAGGCGCTGAAGCCTTTCCAGTCGCTCTTCGGCGGCAAGCCGCGGCAGGCGCAGCGGGCGGCAGCTGAGGAGGTCGAGGAAGCGGTAGACAAGGCGCCAAAGCCCTTCCAATCGCTCTTCGGCGGCAAGCCTCGGCAGGCGCAGCGGGAGGCGGCAGCTGAGGCAGAAAAGGCGGCAGATAAGGCGGCCAAACCCTTCAGGACGCTCTTCGGGCGGAAACCGAAGCAGGCGCAGCAGGAGGTGCGACTCGCTGACGTGCAACGAATCCGTGGCTCCAAACCAGCTCGATGCACGACGTAATGCACGCCAGAGGCAACAGCATCTGGACTTTGCTGCTTGAAGGCCATGCCCTGCTTATTTCTGAGCACTCTGCCAATGGTGCCCCCAGGCAGGTTCACCGGCTGTATTCTGCCCTCATCCCGAACCTTGGATCAGGACTGATGTATGTCTTTGCATTCGCCCAGGTCAAGCAGGGCACGCGGCGGGTGGAGCGGGCAGCCAAGCAGAAGGGGCGGGAGGCAGCCAGCGCAGCCAGCCGCGGCGCCAAGCAGGTAGGAAAAGCGAATTTCACACTGGCAGCTTTGCCTGTAGTTCTGGTCCAGCATGTCCTGCGTCACAGGACAACGTCGTCAAGCACCGGAAGCCTGCAGCAGGGTTCTGATGCAGCACACTGCAAATATGTCGCACGCTGATTCCTGCGCTGCATCCACGTACAGTCCAGATTCGACCCTGCAGCCAGGCAGCAAAGCTGCAACACCTTCGGCATGTTGCTGCTATTCAGTTTCCACCGCCTCCTGCACAACTGTCCCCTGTATGCAACACAATGCATCATCCGTTGGCCATGCGGCAGGTGAAGGCGAAGGCAGTGGAGGCGGCGCCGCGGCAGCAGAGCGACAGCAACTTTCGCTCGCTGTGGCATTGCTGGTCCAGACATCCAGGAGATCCAGCCCAAACACTCAATCGTTGTGACGTTTGTCGTGTGTTGCATGCCTGCAGGTGAAGGCGAAGGCGGAGGAGGCGGCGCCGCGGCAGCAGGGCGGCAGCGTCTTCCGCTCGCTGCTGGGCCTGGACGAGGGCAAGGACGAGGAGGAGGAGGCGGCACCCAAGCCGCGCTTCGGCCTGGGCAACGGCACCCGCCGCGTGTCCAGCAAGCCGGAGCCGAAGAAGGCCGACAAGCGCGCCCCGGCCAAGCAGGTGCGAAGCGGTTAGGGCTTTCATAGCCCCTCTCCTGTTGGGCGTCCGCTATAGCACATGCTGATCGCCCGCCACAGCCCAAGTCCGGCCCTGTCTCCTGTGCGTAAGCTTTGCGGCAGTGCGGCCCCCGCCAGCCTTGAGGAGTGGCGGCGCTGCTGTGCCACTCTCTTCCTTTATGGCACCTGCACAAGCGCTGGAAGATCGTTGTTGGATCCGTCCAATCTCCAGCCGCCATGGTGGATGTGTACTCGCCCATTTCGCGTCAGCGTACCGACGCCTGTGAACACGGTCACGCAGGTGTCGCGTAGCCGGTCGGCATCCAAGCAGGCGGAGGACAAGCCGGAGAAGAAGGGCGGCTTCCTGTCGGCGCTGGGTTTCAATCAAGAGACTGTGTACGCGGACGATGAATAGACGAAAAAGACGGAGAGATTACGCAGCAGGGAAGCGGTCGAGATGGATGACCGCACCACAGTCTGCGGATGCGGTGGCGCTTTCGTCAATTTTTAGCGAGCAGTGCACCGGCACGATAACGAGATTGCCAGACAGATACCTAGGACTGAACTTGTTGCCATGAACACTGTGTTTTGAAGGTGCGACGACGACGGTGACTACCTAGATTCGGTGACTGACTGATGGAGCTTTGCAAAGTCTGATCGCCAAACTCTGATGTGCCTGCGTTGAAGCCCTGAATTGCTGCAGGCCTGGCACCCTGGGCAGCTTTGCCATGCGTTCCGCCCACTAGGAAAGTTCCCAACGCCGAATAAATTCGCAACGGCAAATCCACTGCCAGCTCAGCTTGATCGAAGCCCGACCGTGCGTCCTCCGAGGCAATTTGCAACCGCAGCCCCCAACCGGACATAAACAGCAAAACACTTGACCGGTGCTCGCATTATCAAAATTGCCTCGCTGCTGCTCAGCACTGTTTGGGCTCCAGTTTGAAGACAGCACAGGCTCTTCCGCTGTTTGCTGCTAGGCGCCCGCTGAAACACTAGCAGAGAGGTCCAGACATCGAGCGTGCCCCTCTCGCTGCGGTGCTTGTGCAGACCCGGCAGATATAGCTGCTTAGCAACCCCTCCAACCCAAGTAGCAGAGGGTCGTGACTCAGCCGAGCAGCGCGCCCTCGCTCCGGGGCGTCCACAATGGGGCGCCCTTTCAAGCAGTACCTGGATGGACCGCGCATCTACAGCTGCAGCACGTGTCGATCGCATGTCGCTGACCACGACGACATCATCTCCAAGGTGCCATGATGTACGTGCATGATCCCTTGGCTGCTCTCATTGTCGCAGCCTGTAGGCTTCTTCATCAAGCACTGCGTAGGCATCCGTCATCTGCAGCATGTCCCGACTGGGGTGTGGCGCTTGGCACCGCAGGCGTTCCAGGGGCGTCATGGCCGCGCGTACCTCTTCAGCAACGTGTAAGCTGTCACGAGGTCCATTGGAAACCTCATGCCTGAGATGCGACATGCAAACAGTGACTGCCCGTAAAATACACGCAACCAGCAGATTTTCACGTGGCAGCTACCTGCCAGATGGGGCCGCTAAAGCGAGCCATCTTTGATGTTGCATCGCTGCAGGGTGAATGTGACCTGGGGCCCCAAGGAGGAACGCCTGCTGATCACTGGCGTGCACACCGTGGCCGACATCTACTGCACCTCCTGCAACACCGTGCTCGGCTGGAAATATGTGAGTCGCGATGCATGGTCAGTTTGGTGTTGGACTCTGCGCCGGCGGTGGCAGCACCTCACAGCACGCCCAGTGCTGCAGGCCGACTGCTGACGTGTTTCTCATGTGGGCCTGTGGCACAAGGCGAGTGCTGCGCTCTGGCGAATGTTAAGCTGCAGCTCGAACCTGGCCCCTGAACTATGCGCACATGGGTGACACAATCGAATTTGGGGCTGCAGGAGCACGCCGTCGAGGAGCGGGAGAAGTACAAGGAGGGCAAGAGCATCGTGGAGAAGGCAAAGGTCATGAAGGTGCGTTGACTCATTGCTTCAGTGTGCCAGATCTCACTGTGCACCATGCGGAAAGGAGCTGACATAGCTAGATGCGCCCTGCTGCTTGTGCCCGACAATCAAACCCATGTGCAATCTTGCCAATGACAGCGGCCGACAACATGATTGGTGCACAGGAGGGGAGCTGGTGACGAAGGCTAGAGTTGGTGTCTTCCCACTGGGCCTGGGTTTCTTCAACAAGAACATCTGTATGTTACTCGAGGCGTTTCACCTATTGTTTGCGCTGAGCTGCCGTCCAGCCCTGCTGGCGAAGGCCAGGATGTAGCAGGGCTGGTAGCAGCATGTATAGTAGACGTTGCATCATTTGTTTGCCTGCGCCGACCATGACCTACGATTGTGCCCGCCGCCATTGCCGAATGCTGTACGTTTTTTCGTCTTTGGAAAGTGGCAGTAGCACACATTGCTTCTATTGGGCATGTGGCACACCGCATGTACCTGACTGTTTTGCGTCTGACCTGTAAATACACGGTGGCCAGACGCGTATACTGTGCATATGCCACCGTGCGGTCTCGTCATAGCGCCGCAGATATACATCTGCCAAATCGGCAATCCGCAGATGGCATATCTTGGACGGGGCTTCACTTTGCAGTGCATCGGTGGCCCCTGTTGCCAAATGAGCATGCGTTACGCATCAGTCGTGCGCTACGTGAGGGTATTAAGACAATTGTGTCCATTGTCTGCTGCAAGTTCGATTCATAATTTGCGGGCGAGTGCACGCGCTGACATGTCGAGCCTGCTGCTCGACTGACCATAGCTGACCGTACACAGACTTTCCAGCAAGCCAGGTGCGGCCGCAGCCACTGCAGCCACCCTCATGCCGCACTTTCAATAGGCTTTGGCGAAGATGGCGACCTCTGTGGCGTCGCCGCCGGTGTAGAAGCAGTTGCCGACAGACGCCGGCTGGTCAAAGGGGAAGCACCGCAGCGTCGCGGATGTCGCCTCCTTCACCGCCGTCTCGTCCTCCTCGCTGCCTGCAGCACAAGAAGAATTAAATGCATAAACACGACGGCACTGCACGGAGATGTCATCGCTACACGTCGGCACATGTCGGGTCCAGGGACCCTCAGATCTCGAGGGCAGGAGCGATCATGTGCGGGGGAGCCAGCTGCGCCGCCAACAGCCGTGACATGGCCAGAATGTAGAGTGGAAGGGACGAATATATTCCAGAGGATGCAGGGTGGAAGGCAGCACCTGCCCATGGGCCGCGCGCCCACTTGCCGGCCGAGATGGCATCCTTCAGCTCGTCAAAGGACGTCACATCGACGATGTTGGCATCCAGGAACGTCCGCGCCGACTCGAACAGGCCTGCCTGCACCGAGGGAAACGTCATTCGGGAAGCTTACTGTGCCACCATGCAGATGCTGATGGGCAATCTGACTGTTGAACATCGTCCAGCAAGTCAGCAATGTGGCGGCGCCTCCACCCAGTGGGGTCGGACCTCCGAGCCAAGATAGCACCAATCGCACCCATCTGCACTTCGTCCAGGAGGCCGGTGATGTGCTGCACGAAGTCTGAAGCGCCTTCAGGCATACTGAACACACAGTTGTGAAGTGCAAATCAAAACGGACCTGCACTTCGTCCAGGAGGCCGGTGATGTGCTGCACAAAGGCCTCCGGCTCAGCCGGCACGCCAAAGGCCTTGCCCTCCTTGCCCGGTCGGTCCCGCCGCGAGACGACGCATGAGGCGGAGGCGACGTCGCGGGGCCCCACCTCCACCCGCACCGGCACGCCCTGCAGCACGCATCGGACGCCTTGGTGATAGTCACAATGCTTTCCGGCGCTGCAAGCTCCATGAGAAACGTGCAGCGGCACGCTGGAGGGGCCTGCATGCTGGCAAGATCTTGCGGCGTCCATTGCGGCGTCCACACCGCAGCGCCGAGGCCGGTGCTGCCCTCCAGCGCAGCCGTCCCGCACACCTTAAGGAGGCGAACTTCCAGCTTCATGTGTGGCTCCCGCCCGTCCATGGGCATGTCAGAATCCGTGAGCCTGATGCAGCAGTTTCCCCAGCTCACCTTCATCTCCCAGAAGTTGAACTTCCAACCGGGCGTGCGGCCCTCATCTGCATCCAGGTGCGCCCGCAGCCCCGCGGCCGTCGCCGCAGTGTGCAGCACTTTCACAGCCTCCAGCACCGCATCCCGCTCAGCATCCTTTTTTATGATCGGCACAATCACCACCTGCACATTATGCAGGGCTCTTGGCCTGCTTGCGGAGCACACCAGGACAAACCCTAAACCCCCCGCGTGCAGCAGCGCCGGCCGCTTGGCTCAGGCAAGGGCTGCTGCACTCGTCTGACACGCCCTTCGCTTCCCAGCACAATCTACTTTGTACAAGTCCTGGCTTGCACAGGATGAATGGGCACCTGGATGGGCGCCATGCGGGGCGGCAGGCGCAGGCCCGCGTCGTCGCCGTGCGCCATTATGACGCCGCCAATCATGCGCGTGGACATGCCCCAGCTGCTCTGGTGCGCATACATCTGCAACCAGATATGCCAGTATTCAGCGTGACGTTGAAGTCCACTCAATCAGAGGCTCACACCGCAGTACCGCTCGGCCGTCCTGTGGGAACATGGTTGTGAATTTAGCGGTGTAGCACATATGCGGCAACAGCCGGGGGCCTGTGCTCCATGCACACCTTTAATGCAGGCACACTGACCTGCTCGCCCGCCTCGTTCAGATATCGGGTCTCAAATGCGCGGGCAAAGTTGTCGCCGAGGTTGTGCGACGTCCCTGCCTGCGCATTCACAGAAGCGCACGCATCACTCACGCGCTCCTCCATGCCAGCAGGTACAGCCCAGCTTGTGGAAGTCTCCCCTTCCAGCTTCGTCAAAGACCGCCTTTTACTGCTGCCGTACGAGCGCTCCTCCAGGGCGTCAAATTGAGGGCAGGAACACCCCTTGCCTGCAGTGCGCGGCCGTCGCCCATCATTGCCTCGATGGTGTATGTCACTTTGGCGCCCGCAAAGGACTCCATCCGCGACTTGCGGCCTGCAGGCGATGACAAATGCGCGTTCGACAGACCCTCAAAGCAATCCCAACTCAACAAGCGAAGCCAATGTGTGACAGGTAACAGGGTCGGAAGGTGCGCTGGGCTGTGAGCCGGCACATGCCGGCAGGTTCCCAGCGCTTGCCTGCGATGACTGGGATGCCAGCGAGCTGGGTGGCGGCGTCTTCATACACCCTGATGAAGCGCATCGCCTCTGCCTCTGCCTCCTCTGCCTGCAAGCGCCACACAGGATGAATTCGTTGCAACTGATTGTGTCAGAGATTTGGCTGACTGGGGTCTCCGTCAGTGAGGACAGCCTGATGCTGCCACCAGCTGCCACACAGCCATGCTGCACGCGGTCAAGAGGATGCAGCTTCAGGAGAGCGCACCGTCGCATGCACTGTGTGGCCCTCCTGCCACAGGAACTCCAGGGTGCGAATGAATGGCCGCGTGCGCATCTGCGTGGGATGCAGACATGCTGCTATGTCAGCGATACGTCCCTCACATGATGTCTCTCAGAGCGCGGCTGCAGTTACAGCAGCCAAGGCAGCCGCATTTGCTGCTGGGTGGCCAGTCGTCCAGCCCTCAACAGACACAGCAGCGGGCAGCCAAGGCTGGTGCTCTGTGGATGGCGCATGTGCCTCTGCCCCCCTCACCTCCCAGCGGTGCACGTTGGCCCACTGGTTGAGCCGCATCGGCAGGTCCCGGTAGCTGCGGATCCACTGCGACAGCATGTGGTTGACGATGGACTCGCTGGTGGGCCGCACCACCAGCGGCTCCTCCAGCTCCTTCCCGCCGCCTGAAAGTTTAGCGGAGGAACGACGGTGTCACTGACGGCAAGTGCCTTACGACGCTGGCTTCGCCCAGGCGTTTTGCAGCGGTGTCTGATTCACTGGTGGGCCGCACCACCAGCGGCTCCTCCAGCTCCTTCCTGCCGCCTGCAGTTGCACCACGGAGCTTTGTTTATAAGCAAGGTCCATGGCAAGGTACTTAGTGGCTGACTTTGCGCCGCACCACCACCGGCACCAGCGGTTCCAGCCGCCTGCAATTAGCCAGAGTCATTAGAACATTTGACGCATCTTGCAGCAAATCATCTGCATCCGCACCACCAGCTCCTTCGTGCGTTGGTTGCTCCTGCTGTGGTTGTAACTGCGTGGATGTCACGTGCTCAGCATTGATCAGGCGCATGCGCCGGCGTCGGGCCCTTTCCCTCACTCTGCGTCTGTGGCTCATAACATTCATCAGACAGATCACAAGCACCGATTTGGGAATCCCACACGCGCAGCTCACCTTGCGTGACGATGGCCAGCTCGGGGGCAAAGCCCTCCACGTGGTCCGCCTCCTTTTGGAGAAAGGACAGCGGGATGAGCTGCGGGAAGTAGGCATTCTGCACGCCCGCCTCGCTGAAGCGGCCGTTCAGGTAGCCCTGCAGCGCCTCCCACAGCGCAAAGCCGTAGGGCCGGATGACCATGGTGCCGCGCACCGGGCCGTAATCCGCCAATTCCGCTTCCCGCACCACATCCAGGTACCACCTTTGAGCAAGAAACAGAATCGTATCAGCTAGGTTTAGGTGATTCCTTCAGACTGAGTTTGCCATACATCGGCCCCCTGTCCGCCAGCTCCGCCTCCTGCACCACATCCAATTACCACCTGCACTAGAGATTGGTCAACAGAATCACAATGTGTCTTCGATGTCATATGCTTTCAAGCATGGCTGCAGCATATGGCATGGAGAAAGCATGGCTGCAGCATCTCGGGCGGTAATCCGCCTCCCGCACAACATCCAGGTACCCTGCAATACAAGACAGCATCAGGTGAAGTATGGATACAAATTCAGGATGCATTTTCCGCGCGAACGGGCTGCAGGCGCCAGCTCCACCTCCCGCACCACGTCCAGGTACTACCTTGGAAGAAGGATGGCATCATTGTCACACACAACACGGATCTAGACTATCTTCGCCATGCACCATAAATCGCCACCTCCCGCACCACATTTAGGCACCACCTGCACATCTCGTCAACATATGCCAGTGTGTCCGGGCTGCGATTTGCCGGCGCCGCCTCATGCACAACCAGTACAGGTGCCACCTGGCAGAACTGGCTAGGAAATGGTGTGCCGGCAACCTCTGCCTGCAGACTGCTGGCCGTCGGTGCCGTCCGCATGTCTGCCAGATGCCATGCAATTCGAAGGCGAGGGGCTACCCCGAAGGATCGTGCATACGAGCTGTAACGTGGATACACCTGCACAAAGAGCACGGGATCAGCCGCGGCGCGCCAATGAGCTGGCAGCATTGCCACTGCTCAACCTGCCGAGACGCCTGACCTGCTGAAGTCGGTGCTGCGCGGCGTGACGGCGCTGGCGCCCTTGCCTCCGCTGCCGCCCTGCTGCTGTTGCTGCTTCTTCTGCTGCCGCTTCGACACCGGCGCCGCCTGCTGCTCCTGCGCTGCGGCCGCCGCCGCGCAGGTGCATGGCCGCCGCAGCCATGACCGCCCGGCGCCCCACAGGAGGCAGGCGGGACTGGCGGCATGGTGCGGCGGTTTTATCAACCTGCGGTCAATCGACGCTCTTTTAAAAGGATTCCCTTGAGCGGACTGACGATCATGTCATGCATGCGCCATGTCACTGCAGCGGCGGCGGCGGCACGCAGATCACCTGAGACCTCTCAGCATCATGTGGTCGCTGCCAGCTAGCACGCGGCCGTGTAGTGCAGAAGCATGAGGCCTGGCGTCAGCACAGATCATCTGCAGGACCAGTCAGCAAGCAGTGGTGTCGGCAGTCGAGCTCCAGTGTTCGTTTTATCTCGGTCCAAGTGCGAGTCGATGTAGCTGGCTGATCGGCCAAAAACAAACAGCCGCTAGCAACGCTTTGAGACACTTGCAGTCGAGAGCGAAAGCGGATTATGCGCGAGCAGCCACTGTGCGCTGTCCCACGTGCTGTGAGTGGTCCTTCCTGCTGCTTGCACAGTGCAACGCAAACGTCCTCGCGGAGACAAATTGACTTGGCTTATTGCTTGTTTCTCACGCATTTTCGATCGAAAGATCGCGTTCGAGCAGCCAGGCAACACTCGCTTCGCAACGGCTGGCAATCTCCAGTGGTCATCTGGTGGACATTGGAACAACTTCTTGCGTGGAACAGTTGGCACCGGTGCTTGCTTGACTCGAGAGCTCCAATACCAATCAAAGCATTAGATTCTGCACTACATCGAAACACCTTAAGCGCGTCCTCCTGTGATCGTGCCCCGACCGCGGACTGCCGCCGCTCTGCGCACCTGACCAGGCGCCGACAAGCGGCATGGCGGAGCCGCGCAGCGAGGCAGAGGTGATCGAGAAGTATAAGCAGATGCGCCAGGAGCTGGGAGCGCTCAGCGAAAAGATCAACGAGCTGGAGGCAAAGGTACACCACGGCGCCGCCCCATGCTGCTCCGGTCACTGCAGACACGCGCTCAGCACTGGTCTGTGCAACGCCACGAAGACGATCCTTCGCCTTGATGCTGCACGATCAAGTGGACGCAGCATCACTCAGCACGCATCTCCGATCAGCATGCATGGTAGGCATCCTCAATCAGCACACATTTATGTTGGTGCCGGCAGGCACAGGAGCACACGCTGGTGCTAAAAACCCTGGAACCGCTGGACGCGGAGCGCAAGTGCTTCCGGCTCGTCGGCGGCGTGCTGGTGGAGCAGAATGTGGGGCTGGTGCGGCCGGTGGTGCAGACCAACCTGGACAACCTGAAAGTGGTGCGGCGCTGCCGCACTTGCATCATGTGAAGGCGCATTTGTGTGTCAGCAGGTGTGTCCATTAGCAGACGCTGGACCCTGGCATGTGCATGGAAACGGGATAGAGGGAATTGGGGATTTTTCGGGCCTAGTTTTGCCGGCTAAGTGTTACAACATAATTAAAGGAACGTACTCACTTGATAGATCGATTCAGGCGTTGAGATATACTACAAAATGGCAATCTTTCATCTCGTGTGCTTGTGTAACAGGTCCTGCAGCAGTTCACCTCACAGCTTGAAACCAAGCGGAAAATTTTCCTGGAATTCCAGGTAAATTGAACATGCTGGCGCACTCGCTTTTCGAAAAGCTTGAGCACAATCGTGCTTCCCTGCGTCCTTCTGTTTGCTGACCTCATGGTGCGGATCGATGCTTGCAGTCCAAGTACAAGATTCGGGCTGCCAGCTCGCCAGAGGAGGCAGAGGCGATGCAGATTCAGCAACAGCAGCAGTCCAGCAGCCAGCAGGGCGTGCTGGTCGCAAAATCTTGATGGGTTTTTGGCAGCGGCAGAGTGGTTGGCAATGCTTGGTGCACCAAAGACGGCAGGACAATCGATTTGGAAGCATGTGTATATAGCAGTATTTGATTCGGGCAGTCAGTGAAAATGCTTTCAATCCGCGCGTTTCAAAACACAAGCTTTACACAACTGAGGTCTAGTGTTCTCCATTGTTCGAAGAGCTCTGCTTGCCTGCTATTGAAGGTCGCCATGGGCACGTCAGAATAACCCAGGCTTCGAGGTTGCTGTGAAAATTGCGGCGGCACGACTCTCTTAACATGTCAAGCCGCGGGCCTTGCCAGCAAGTCCCGCAGCCTTGCTGGCAAGCAGTACCTATTATATGTAAGGGCCGCCACGCCAGAGTCCCAAAGACTCCACCCCGTTCTGTCACTCCCCGTGGTCTCATACGGCAGCTTCGACCAGCGCCCCCGCGCTCTGGCCCGTCAGCGCGCGCGACAGCTGCGGGATGAAGTCTCGAACGTCGCCTTCGTCTGACAGCGGGCCGAGCGCCAGCAGCAGCGCGTCCACGAGGCGCGGCACAACGTCGTCGTCGTCGTTCTCCTCCCACCGCGGCACCAGCAGCATGTTGCTCTCCTCCCCCGGGCACGCCTGCAGAGATGTACTGGTGACGTCAAGGCGGTGCGCCTGCTGTGATATCCAAGTAGCGTACTGAGGCCGCCAACAGGACTTGTCATAGCGCTGTTCGTACTGAGGCCGCCAACAGGACTTGTCATAGCGCTGGCACCCTTCATCAAACAAGATTCGGCCAGGGGCCTGTGCCTGCCTGACTCACTGCCCATCAGCAATCGCTGCTGCAGTCGCAGACGTCTGTCACGCGATGCATGTCCCAGCGCAGGCAGCAGATGCAGTCAGCACAGTCCCTGCTATCACTGTGACAACCTGCGATCGAACCAGTGCACATTATTGTAACAAGTTTCTCACCTTGTAGGCATCATCGTCCACCAGCACGATGCGGTGCGCCCGGCCGCCGAATGCCTTGGCCAGCGGCTTGACGGTGTCCCACGCATTGCCGCCGTTGGAGATGTGGTGGTGCGGCGCCCGCTCCGTCTTAGCGCGCGTCAGGACGAGGCCCCTGTCCGCAAACGCCGGCTGCCCAATGGCATCGTGCAGCATCGGTATCACTGCAGGGAGGGTCCCAAAATTATCGTCTGTGTCAGCCAGCTTCGCACCGGGCAGTTGCAACCGAGACGATGCTTGCCAGCGGCAGCTTTCTCACTGGCACGGAGCAACATGTCAAAGGCTGCAAAAGCGCGGGTTACTGACGCACACTGACAAGTTCGCTGACACATCGACGTGTTCCAGCAAGCACCTGTGTTGACGGTGCGGTCTGATGAGGAGCTGAATATGCCCAGCCTGAAGACGTCCTGCATGAGCAAAGATCACATGGATCTGGCATCGAACGCCCCCACGCCTCCATGCAGATGTTGCGACAAGGGCAGAATTCAGCACTATCAGTCCTGCACAGCTCAAAAGCAGCAGCACAAAGCATGGCAGCAGCATAAAGCATGGTGGCACCTGTAATCGCCTGAGATGCTCCAGGCCAGGCCGCATGCGGTTGATGCCGGCTGAGCGGCGCTTTGACGTGTGTGACGTCAGCGTCCCTGCGGCAGCGCGTCAGACGGCACCAACAGTTCAGAGTGTTTTCCTGATGCAATTTTCGCACAGAGCTACCTCAGATCATCAAATCGTACCGTTGAGGTCAAACAGGATGATGATTTTGTTGTCGGCTGCCGCGTCCTGGTGGTCGGCTGGTGGCGGGCGCGCAGGACGCCGCCACGGCACCACATTGCTCTGCTCGTGGCCTGCTGTAGCCGCAGATGCAGCACCCCGTGCCTCCCCGTCCATACTGGCTGCCCAGGGGGCTGCGCTGGAGGTGTGAGGCACTCCGCCTGTGCCAGCGTCGGACAGCCGATATGGCTGGCTGGGAGGCTGGCCACTCACTGCGCCGTCGTTGTCTGCCTCGACATGGAGGCCTGCGACGCACGCTTTGATGACCCTCCACGCGCAATGTGGGCTGACAAATAGGCTGGAGGAAGGCTTGCGCAGGCGTCTGCACACGCCAAGCAAACACAGCGCCAGGCTGCTAAGACGGGACTGCTTGCCACGGCCTGTGGTGTTCAATTTGCTGTTGCTGCAATACAAGCGAGACCACTGGAGATCTATGGCGCAATAGCAATCGGAAGCTTGGGCGCTGATTAGCGACAGTTGGACACGCAACTAGTCGTGCAGCGGACCAAGGAGCAGAGCTGCGCAATTGACCTGGGATTCCAGGACTCACTTGCGCGACCAAAGTCTGTGCGATGCAGTGAAAGTTGAAAGTTTGACGCCGTCTGCGCCTAGAAGGGCGTCAGGCGTGAATAAAGCGACAGGATTCCCGATCCCCTAGTTGCTGACAGACAGCAAACAAGAGTATGGCTGCATGTGCGTGATCAGCACTGATTGCCGCCGCAAATCCGCCACAGCGCCACCTCTCCGAAAGGCATCTGGTTTTCGAGTGCCCAGCAGTGCAGCACATTCGCGACTATCATTCGGACTTGTTCTGGGTCGGCCAGTCCATGCGCGAGTTCGTTAACCAAACAGATCAGGCTGCTGTGATGGACTTCATCGTTGCTTGTTTCGACAGTTTCATTCAGACTGATTAGGGCAGCAGTGAGGGGGTTCCAACCCCGTATACCTGGCACCCTCTTAGCCCTTCAGGGCTTGCGACATCTCTTCATTGACGAAACAGGGCATGCGATAGCAAAGGAACACCGCCCACCGCGGTCTTCTTCTTCTTCTTCGACAGCAAAGGAGCTATCGCAGTCTTTGCAGCCTCTCCAGACGCACGGCGCCGTTTGGCACGGCCAGCTGCACTGCGGAGTCCCGGTGCAGACACCATCTTATCTGGGGCGGCAGGCCGCTCTGCAAAACGGGTGCGGCACGGCAGATGTAGCCGAGTAACTTTGAGGTGGCAAGTTCACAATTTACACCAGTAGGTCAACACTTTCAAATGTGTGGAAGCATTTGAAGAGCTAACGAAAACTGTCTAATACCAATGGTGACAACACACTGTCACTCCAAAAGTGGTACCAACCATATTGTCAGCAGTCAAGTCACTCACACAGACTTGGCATCAGCGCTGTGCCAAGTTGCAAGCGGCGGTCCTCGAAACAGGCGTTGGCCTCGCACAAATGGAGCCCCGTGCAAGACTTGCAATAGGTGATGTATGTGCAGCATTACCGCCATGCGGGTAGGTCTCATAGGAAGAACCATGGCGGCGAAAACTTTTTGGTGCCAGTGCCTGAGGTGCAGGAAGTACAGTTGTGAGTCGATGCACTGAAAGGCAGCACATTGGCAGTCCAGAGATGCCTTGCAGGATGGCACGCGGTCCCTTCCCCAGCAAACAAGACAGCATGCCGTCGGCATGCGGACAGACCCACAAGCTGGCCTAACTTGGCACCTGAGAACGTGCTTTCTGTCGTTAGCGGCTGGGGGCAGCCCTTGCCGCTGGGCGTCGGCTTGCCGGAAGAACTGCCGCTGCCGGCGGGATACGTGAGCGGATTGTATGAGACTTGCCCATTAAACTTGCCGGCCTTGTTGCTGATAAACTGCAGACGCAAGGCACACCAGTCAATCATACCTTCAGCAGAACTGATGCTCATTGAGCGCGGGGCGTGGTGCTGCGCATAACGGGGGCATGCCATCCATCCAGGGTCAGTTGAAGGCGCACAATGCGGCAGAACACTCGCCTGGTTTTTGTAGAACTGGGGGCGCACGCCGTGGCAGTAGGAGACATGGATGGCGCCTCCAGTCAAATTAGCGGAATTTGCCTGACAGATAAGCAGATGCATCTTCAGAAAAGCGTCAACACTTTGGACCCCCAAAACATGCATCGCGCCAACAGGCATGCCAATCACACAGTGCAGTCGACAGCTGGCGGCGGCACCACACCTTGAATAGGTTTTTCGACACAATAGTGCGTGGGCATCCTGCGCACAGGACATGACACACAATAGTTGCGGCGCAGACGCTTCAGTTGAGTCAAACTGCTGGCATGCGTCCACAGGCTGCGGTGTCTATTTGAGCTTGCAGATGTCATGTGTCGTGCTCTTACCTCCATCTGGCGAACCCAATCGGATGGCCCCGCCGAATCCATTGGAAAAGTTGTTCGTGAAGTTGTTCGACCTGTTGATAACAGCAAAGTTCATGGTGAATGCTGTCTTTCTCACGCACATGTGGTATGGTCCACATACATAAAGTGCTTATGACCTTGCGATGCGCCGCACCTGAACTCGGACCAGCCTCCAAAGGTTCGGTCGTCGCGGTCACAGAAGTCGTGGAAGATGGCGCCTGCACAAGCGGAGTATCACCGCAAGTCAGCACATGCCGCATTCTGTATACATCTGCGTAATACGAAGTGCAGTGCCCGGCGGTGTGTGTCGGAAGAGGCTGCACATCTGATGCGCATTGTCTTGTATCATGCTCCAGGGCAAAACACGAACCTCCAAATGTGCCGTACAGAGTGGCCTGCATGAACAGGTCCAGAACGTAAGCGACAATTGACTCGCAGCCAAAACAGCTCCTCTTCTCAGGACAGCATGAGAGTCAGTGACTCACCTTGTTGCTGGTGAAGGCGTTGAACGACACATTTGCCAGAGCACCCGAAGTGATCATGACGGCTCCTGCCAGGTGGCCTTGGTTACCCTGTGTGACAACGAAATAGAGGGGTTATGGATGTTGCACCCTCGACCTTGCACCCTTGTGCACCCATAATGCGTACTGTGATACGCATGGCGCACACATGCGGCAAGCGGGTGCACAAGAGTGGCCACCTGGAACGTGTTGTTGTTGATTGTTGCTCGCTCTCCCTCCGTAACATACACTGCTGGGACGTGGCACCTGCAAAAAAGTGAGGGCATGGCGTTCTGAGCATGCCTCGAGAATGTGCGGCGCCCACCTGTTGAACTGGAATTTGACCAGCAAACATGACCAGCAAACAGCATCAGCCAACACCATCGGCAGCTGTCCAAGACCGCTCGTACCTGGTGGCGTTTGTGCAGACATTGTTGATGAACCTGCAAGCGAGGGCCTTCAGTATCGGGTGGATGGCGTGCAGGGGACATCCAAACGAATGGCCAACGGCACAAGTCGTCAGCCGGGATCATATGTGTCCATGACCCATGAGAGTGGGTACTTACTTGCAACCCGTGACACTGATAGTGCTCCGAGCCGCAGCAATGCTGGGGAAGCGCTCGCCTGCTCACAAAGATGCGCACCGTAAGCTGCTGCTGTGACGCCAATCTCCACAGCTTTTCCATCACACGCAGTTTGGAATACGCGGCAGCAAAGCCAGCCCACCGTGGTTGCTGGTGAACGTCATGTTGTTGAACGAAGCCTGTGTGCCATTCTCGATGTGCATGACGGCCCTGCAGCGGCGACTCTCAGAGTGAGATGAGTGCAAGGTACACTAGTGCTCTGGGACGTGGCAACGTACAAATCATGTCCAAACCCTCCGTGGGAAGAGCTCACGCTCACCAGTCGACCACGTGCATGTTGGTGACAGAACCCTGCACAAGCACGTGCGTGTCCATCAGCACGAGATGTGAAACAAAAGACCAGCGAAAGCAGAACGGCAGACGTGACGTCGAAGGACATGAACCCACCGTGAAGCTGATCTTGCCGCCGTCCACGAAAAACAGGATCGGGTCGGCATTCCCGGCGGCTGCACCATCACCAGACTCAGTTCATAACGGAAGGCATTCCACTGCGGTGTGCAGCGCAAGCAGCGGACATGCAGCACCGGTTATTTTGCAAGTGTCCAAGGCAGCGCATGCCATGCACAGGACTCACAGAGGAAGTCGGGCTCGTTGGGCAGCGACAGAGTGATGCCTGCGGGGCGGGGCACAATGAGTGCGTCAGACTGATGCAGCTGCATCGCGAGCAGGTTTCTGCACCACTGGACAGATACCCCCTGCAAAATGCTCGAGGCTTGACTTCTCTACACAGCACCGATCCTTCAGAGGCACGCACCCACGAAGTTCTGCGGCTGCAATCTGGATAGGTCCACCAGAGGTTTGCCTGCATACGCCCGCAACTTGCCGCCTCGCCCGCTCTGGATATTTGCAGGTGCAAGCAGTGGAACACAAAAAGACACTATGCTGCAATGAAAGTCTTGCAGGCATTGCAGTGGTACTGCAAGCTCCGCAACATCTCAGGGTGCAGAAGGCTCAACATGGCGGCGAACACACCTCGGACCAGTACGGATCGGTCGTGGTGCACGTAATCTTGGCCAATTTGACGCCAAACTGCTTGCCCGTCCCCACTATGGTGACGTTGCAGGAGCTGGATCCCGAGTGCCCGGGGTAGAACACGCCCGGCTGCGGAGGCGATGCAGCGATAATCAACCAGTGTTTGAAGGACACAGTACATTGGCATGTGCATGCAGCACCTTCGCTGAAACTTCAGTTGAAACTTCACGTCAGCACGTGAAATCAATCGCGATACAACCAGGTGCATGCGGCTGGCCACGGCGTGCGCGCACCTGCTGGAGCTTCCTGACTCCGCCGACAAGGGCACGCTCATTGTGCCAGCCCTTGTGCCAGAGAGGCTCTGGAATCTTGTAGCGCTCGAATGCCGGGCCTTCCTGTGACGCAGTCACACCTGCACGTACAACAGCTGGCGATGTTACAGCTGGCCGACTCCGCCCCCTTGATGATGCAACCTCAATACGATTGGACGCGCCAGGCCGCCATGGCACCGCCAAAGACTTGCCTGTGGCTAGTATAGTGACCAACACCAGCGCCGCCCCCAACAAGTTCATGGCACGGGAGAAATCGCGGCTGCACCTCCGTCCGGTCGCCCAATACTACAACGGGCTCACTGCGCTGACGGAGATGGACGAGCAGACTGAGTTCGCCATTGAAGAGATTCAGGCAGCCTTGATCGAATGCAGGGAGCGATCAGCACCTCAATGTACCATGGATCGTGCCCTGTCGTGCTTGTGCGTATTCGGTGACGCGCAGCAAAGACAGGGCGTGTGCAGCAGGACTCGCCGTCAGCACCAAACCTTGAGCCTTGAACCCGCAGTGATCTATCTTTGACAATCCGTGGCTCAGAGCGATGCGATGATGATGCAAAGGACCCAGTGTTGACCGTCAGCGATCAGCAAGACGTCGTTGGCAATCCAGCTACACGCTCTCAATGCGGTCGGAAGAAGGCGTGTACCTGACGACGCTGACTTTGAGAATGAGTTTGGAGCTGGTGAGGTCTGACATGCGGGCTCAGGAGTTGACGCGTCTATCGCAGTCGCCAGCTCAGAACCACTCACTGACGTCCTGCGTCCAGCATCCAATCGTTCGTGCTGTGCGTGCTCTGCCTGTCTGTCGAGGAGGAGTTTGAACCTCCATGCACAGCGGGCGCTTAAATTCGCACAGCGCAATCATGACCCAACTAATGTGCTTTGATACGAGCGCACTGGCAGCGCATGTCCTGCGCCTTTCAAAGTGCAGCGTTTTTAAGAGCATTTGAGAGTGCCTTCTAGCCGCTGCCTTCCCGACAATCGACCAAACCATGATCAGCGATAGCACTGAAGCAGCTGAAACCAACTGACCTCGGCGTTGGGCAGGTAAGACGAGCTTGATCAACATCAGACCCGTCGGCACGCCTCGTCTGGCGGCGGCGCAGCCTGTTCAGTCCCGGGTTGTCCAATCGCTGCGGATCTTCGTGCGCAGGCTAGGCAGCACAGCGCGGCGCCAGGCGCGGCAGCATGCAGACGCCCGCATCGCCGTCGACAGACGCGGTCATGCTGGCGCAGGCCCGCCAGCTGGCGGCGTCGCACGCCGAGCACGCAGCGCTGAAAGACCAGCTGCAGGAGGCGTCGTCGCTGGCGTACCAGAAGGACGTGGACAACCAGTCGCTGCGCGCACAGCTCGCCGAGGCCAAGGTTTGCTTGACAGTGAATGTTTTGCGAGTTTCATGCGGCGACATGATGCAAGCACAACCCGTCGACATCCTTTGCGCAGCACTGACTCGCCATCGATCTTGTTTATATTGGCATACTGTTTGTGTACAGGCGTACCGCATCAAATGCCGCCAGACGCGGCGGGAGATGGCGCTGCTGCGGTTGGAGATGGACCGGCTGCGCGCCGAGCAGTGCGCCGCCGCCCAGCCGACGCAGGCGCTTGCCGCAGCCGCGGCAGCCACCTCCGAATGTGCCGCGCTGCGGCGGCAGCTGTCGGAGCTGCGGCAGCAGCAGTCCGAGCTGCAGCAGCAGGCCGCCGCGCTGCGGCAGCAGCTCTCGCAGCAGCAGGCATGCTCTGATGAAGAGCAGGCTCGTGCGGCCGGCGTGGCCCAGGCGCTGGGGCAGCAGAACGGCCGGCTGCGCCAGGAGCTGGCAGACGAGCGCAGCCTGGCCGCTGCCGAGCAGGCCGCCGCCGCCGCCAGGCTCGCAAAGCTTGAGCGGCAGAATCGGCGGCTGCGGAAGAAGGTGGCGGTGGTGCAGGCGGCGGCTATGGAGGCGACAGAGGCGCCGACACAGGTGTCGCCGAACTCTGCGCCGCCGCCGCAGCCACAGCAGCAGCAGCAGCCACAGCAGCAGCAGCAGCAGCAGCAGCAGCAGCAGCAGCAGCCAACACCAAAGCCGGAGGTGCCGCCGCAACCGCAGCAGCCGCAGCAGCAGCAGCAGCAGCAGCAGCAGCAACAGCAGCAGCAGCAGCAGCCAGAGCCGAGCCGCCGGTCGACGCAGCCGGCTTCCAGCGATGCCGACTGCCTCAGCACCGATACCACCAACGCTGTCTGCACGCTGCCCAGCGTGTCACCAGAGGAGGCGTGCGCTCCTGCTGCCGATGCTGCTGCCGATGCTACAGCGGGACAGCTCGGCGACAGGTCGCCGGTGCGCCAGCCGCAGCCGCCTGCGGAGCAGCACACGCCGTGCAGCCGCCCGCCGCCGGACTCTGCCGGCAAGCAGCCCAGGACGGTTCCCTCCGCCTGCCGCACGCTGTCGCTGCATTCAGCGCTGCAGCGCGTGCAGGGGCGGGCGGCAGCGGACGACGCGGCGGCGGCAGCGGATGGCGCAGCAGCGGCGGCAGCCACTCCGGCCACAGCGGCGCGCCCTGCATGCGGTCAGTTTGCGGCGCCGCAGGCTGCCGCGGCACCAGTCATGTCAGCTCCGCGCGCGCAGCAGCTGGAGGTGCAGAATGAGCAGCAGCCACAGCCTCGGCAGCCTCGCCAGCCATGGCGGCGGAAGCGCAAGGTGGGAGAAGAAGAGGTGCTGCTGCCCGAGGGGGAGCCCGGCAGTCGGCAGCGGGCGGCGCCACAGCAGCAGGCAGGCCCTGCAGCAATGCCCGCACCGGCACACCGCCCGGCGTCGGCAGCACCAGTGCCAATGGCAGCAGCAGCACGACCGGGGGCAGCGGCACAGCCGGCGGTAGCGGCAGCGGCAGCGCCCCACAAAGCTCAGGTGCCTGGCAGTTTGTGCACGCCACCAGAGCAGCTGCAGGCTGAGCGCAATCCAGCGCACCTCACAGCCCCCGAGACAGTCGCCTGGTGCTCTCCGCTGTCGCAGCCACAGGCCGCCAGCCGCGCTGATGCGGACCACCCTGCACAGCCGGAAGCTGCGCCCGCGGCGGTTGCGGCGCGTCTGCCGGCAGCAGTGGCAGAGGCAGCGCCTCCCGGTGCCCGAGCAGAGGCCTCTCGGCCTCCATCAGCGGCGCCGTTGCGGGCGGCGGCGGCGCCAGCGGCTCGGCAGGCCGCGGCGGCCATGCCACCGCCGCTGCAACCGAGGGCGGCGGCGCCGTCCCTAAACCCGCAGCCTGCAACGCGGCCCTGCGACCCGAGCTACAAGTTCAACGAGGTGGTGCGCGGCAAGGCGGCGCGCGAGGCGCTGCAATCCGGCGACTGCCAGGACTGCCGCAAGTGGTTTGCGGCGCTGGACACCTGGGACGGCGGCGCGCCCATCGAGCGGCCCCCCTGCGGCCACAAGGTGGCTGTGGCAGGTGAGCCGTCTTCCGCCTTCCTGTCTCTCACTTTCACTTGTACCCACGGTCCTGAGAACTGATCTGCCTGCTTTGCTGCGAGCGCTTTGGCTGTGAGGTGTGTGCGTGCGCTCCCTCAAGTTTGCTGCGGATCCATTTCCTGCGTGAAAACAAATTGCAAATGCCGGCAGGCGGAGCGCCAGCTGCTGCGCCGGCGGCAGGCCCAGCGCGCCAGAAGATGTACCGAGAGGCGTCGCGCCACCGCTGGAAGCACGCCCCGCCGCCCACGCCGGAGGGTGGGCCTTGAATCAGTTTCCAGCTGCACCCTCACCTGCACAGCATTCGACTTCGAGGTTGCATACTCAAGATGTGGGTGCCTGCCTGTTTACTCGAGCAAGGGCATCATGAAATGCCAAAGCAGTTCATTAGACCTTGCTGCGTATTTATACCTTTGGTGTTGCATCCTGACAGCTGCTAGGTTCGTATATTCTCATGCTTCCGCTGTGCCCTCTGCTGCATCTTTACAGTTTTGCTGTTGACACCTGACGGCAGCACCTGATGTGCTTCCACAGGCTACTGGGACATGGGGTTCATGGACTCGCTAGACTCTCGGGTGCAGTGAAAATGTCTAGCGGAATGCTGCGACAAGCTGACGCCGCGCGGCCGCCTGTGAGAGCATGAGAGCTTTGCAGCTTGCAGTTTGTGTGTTCCGTCCTGTAGGTTTAAAATATGCTGAGAGATTTCAATTGGTGACAGTTCCAGTTTTTGTGGCCATCATTAGGACTCCACCAGAGTGCAGCTAATCAGAGTCAGTAGCGCTGCAACCTCGGCTCACAGTCGCAGCCTCACGGCATCCACCCGCATTGTGCGAACATACCCAAACGTGTTCCTGAATGCCACCACGAAATCCTCTGCCACCTGCTGCATGTCGAGGCTGCAGCGCAGCTCCCGTTCCAGCGACGTCGCGTTGAGGTTGCTGATGCCGCACGCGACGATGTGCTGGTAGAAGGACAGGTCCGTGGACACGTTGAGCGCCACCCCATGCGAGGCGATGCCCCGCGATATGCGCACGCCGATCGCCGCGAGCTTGCGGTCGCCCACCCACACGCCGGTGCGGCACTTCACCCGGCCCTGCGATTGTACGGTGAAAGACGCTCGAAATCCCTGCAGATGCACCTGTCTGCACTGCCAGACATCCGCACTACCATCGAAGCGTCAGCGGTGTCATTGCATGTAAGCGACACACCGACAACTCCTACAGGATCAAACAGCATTTCTGAGCGCACCCGCGCTTGCACGCCGTAAACGCCGGCGGTGCGGATCAGGGCGTCCTCCAGCCCCTCCACGTACGCCCGGGCGCCCAGACCCAGCTCCCGCAGGCTGACGATGGGGTACACCACCAGCTGCCCCGGGCCGTGGAAGGTGACCTTGTGGCAATTGTTGACAAGACTGTAAGACAGATGGCTTCAAGTTTGGACATACTGCAGGATGTCAAGTACAAGAACTGACCTCGCCGCCGCGCGGGCTCTCGAACACCTCCGCCCCGAGGCCCGCCAGCTGCGCCTTGTCCGCCAGCAGGTGCTCCTCCTGGCCGCGCTTGCCCACCGTGTAGATCGGCGGATGCTGCGGGCAGCGAGCGTGTGATCACGCATTTGGAAATCGTCTGATGCACTTCGCGCAAGCGGCTTGGCGATTTGCAGCGGGTTGGAGCTGAGCGTCACGCTGCATGGTGCAGCGTGACGCATGGTGCAGCGTCGCAGGCTTGCTCGAAACCTGGAGCTGTAGGAGCGTGTCGCCGATGGTCCCGGCCAGTCGCTTCTCGGCAAGCTGCTGCTGGATCTGCAGGCTACGCTCGTAGCTCACAGGGCTGGCGCCGAAGTCGTGCACCTGGAGCACCCGCTGCGCTGCCGGTTTGACCTCCTTCAGCGCCGCGAGCAACTGATCGGAGTGCTGCAGCGCCCTGCACACGCTGCGACGCATTGGACTACGAGCAGAACTTCGTTGCAAATGCAGAAATGATGCATGCAATCTCGACTTGCATGATGGACCACAGTTTCTGTTTTGCGACTCCTCTCCAGACCAAACGAGCATTTGCGACTTGACGGCGCGTTAGCGAAACGATGGCCGTCGCTCTCGGTCTTCCGGGGGCATGGGCTGCTGACGATGATCCCGCGGATGCATTCGCCAGCCGAGTGGGGGGTGCGATCAGCGTGCCGGCGACAGCAGCGTCCTATGTGGACCCACAGAATCTTACCTGCAAAGTCTGCACGTCTGCACTGTCGCCTCTAATCCAGGCGCGCCGATTGTCTGACGCCGCATATGCATCATGCGCAACAGGACAAGCATCGCTCTGAACGACCAATACACCACTTCAACTAGGGTTCAAATGGGGCTTGTACCCTTGCGCAGGTGCACGCGCCGTGCACTAAGAATCCAACCGGCCGCAGGGTCGCCGCCCGCGTGCTGTACCTGCTGGGCTGCACCGCCGCAGAGTGCGGCTCTGCTACGGGCAGCTGGCGGGCCTACCGGTACCAGGAAGACGACCAGGCGCAGCCGGACCGCGGCGGCGGTGGGCACAGCGGCGCCGGCCAGCCTGCAGCGCCGCCACAGCAGGAGCCGGCAGCGGATGCGCCTGCCGCCGCATTTGGCAGCGCAGCCGGCAGCGGCTTTGGCTTTGGCGGCGGCAGCTTTGCCTTTGGCAGCGAAGCGCACCAGCCCCCTGCCGGCGGCGACCCCATGTCCTTCGGCGATTTAGACGCAGCCCTCAGCGCCATCGGCAGCGCCAGGGACGCGGCGCCAGCAGCACAGCCGTCAGCAGCACGAGCGCCAGCGGCGGCGCCTCCCACGCCTGCCAGCGTCGCTCCAGCCAGCAAACAGCAGGCAGCGGAGCCGCAGCTCGCAGCCTCCAGCACATCAGTGAGGCTGGCGCATGTGGCGCCGAGGCTGCCGGAGTTTTACCTCAGCTGGCGGGACGAGCCGGCGGCGGCGCCAGAGCGCCTGCGGCCCGCCGACGCGCAGCACATAGCAGCCCTGGTAAACTGCTACAAGGCCGACCACGAGATGGTGCGAACAGAAGAGTGCATCGAGGGTTTAGCCCTGGCATCTTCTGGAAGCGGCTGCTTCAGTCATCCAGTGAGGCTCCGTGCTGATTTTCCTCGTGTTGCAGCGCTGCCTCACTAGAGGGCGCCATCGAGGAACGTCACAATTCCTGGAGTTTGACGTCTGCACATTGACGATTTACAGGCGGGTGTTGGAGACGAGGGAGAGGGCTGGACGGGGGAGGCGTACGAGCGTGATGTGCTGCCTGGCGGCGACAGCACCTTTCCCAAGTTCAGCAAGCGGCTGCAGCGCGCGCCGGAGCAGTGCATACGCTACAGGTGGGTCACCTTGCGAGTGATCGCCATAAAAGGGTCACATGGCATGCCATGCCGCAGTGCCGCCAAAAATCATGTGGTGATGGTGTGCGCTTTTTCTGCAGCCTTGGAGGCAGCGTCCTGTGGCCAGCCGCAAGCCCACCGGAGCCGTCGCCATGCCACGCCTGCGGGGCGCCGCGCACGTTCGAGCTGCAGGCCATGCCGGCGCTGCATGCGGCACTGTCTGAAGGCCTGACCTGGCGACGGCAGCACCTCACCGTCGTCGGCGGCGGCAGCGAGCCGAATCTGGACGACTGGGGCTGGCTGACCGTGGCTGTGTTCACCTGTTCGAGAGCATGTAGTGCAGAGGGCGCATGCACATTTGTCGAGGAGGAGGTCTTCCTGGTGAATGAGTGAACACTGGACTGGGTCAGCATTGCTCACTGCCCACTCTACCCGGGATTCTCAGGAGGCCGATCTTCGGCCGGGATTCTCCAAATCCAGAAGCATGCAGTTTCTTCACTTTGCAAGTGTGCTGCAAAATCACAAGTGCATGATTTGCAGTTCTTACAAGATGAAAAGCGTCAACATGCAGGGTGTTAAGGGCATGCAAACATGCGCGATGATGGCTGCACCAAATGTTAGCAGCATTCCGACACCGCAGTCACAACCGGGGGTCACCCGCGAGCGTTGCAGCGGGTCTCAAAGGGCTGTCCTTCGCGGCGCAGATGTCTGCATGCAGGCTGCTCGTCGCAGCATGACAGCACGGGTATGTCCTTCTCACTGGGCAGAGGACATACCTGATCATGCTTCCTCATGGGACACATATCCTCTGCGCATTGAAGAACCTTTCAGTCTTTCTTCTGCGACCCAGTCACCCGCTCATGCTTACATGCACAGATCACCAGTCCGCCTGCAGATGCATGTCCTTGCCGCTGTTTGTGCACGCCCAGGGCAAGTGTGGTTCGGCTCATGCGCGCAACACGCTTGGCATACTAATGTGCCATGATTTCCTGGCTATATCCCACCGCAGGCAGCGCCGAACAGTGCGGAGCTGGAGACGGTGGATGCGGGGGCCGGCGGCGCCCCGCCGCGGCCGTCCTTTGCCGAGACCGCCCGCACAGTGCTGGACATAGTTGCGCACGGCACCCTGGCTACGCTGGACGCCGACGGCCAGCCGCTGGGCACCTACGCCTCCTACGTGCTTGACGGCAAGGTGGGCAGGATTTAGGTGGGCAGGGGTTGGGAATGCTGTTGCGGAACAAGGCGCCGCGTTGCTGAATACGGCGTCGCGTAGCCGAATAAGGCGTCGCTTATTGCCAAAAGGTATCGCAGGCTTGGCCCTCGGCGTCCGAACGACAGCAGGCTAGAGGCCTGACCAGCCTTATTCACGGGGGATTGAAGCCCCAATCGAACAATGACGTTGCGTGCTTGTGGCGGCCCTGGGATCCTGCTCACCGACGCCGCACCAGATTCCAACTGCCGCCGCGCTGCAGGGCCAGCCGGTGCTGCGGCTGCGGGCGGACGCGGTGCACACGGCCAACCTGCTGCGGGAGCCGGCTTGCAGCCTGTTCGTGCAGCCGGCGGACCTGCCGGCGCGGCTGCTGGCGCGCGTCACGCTCAAGGGCCGCGTGGAGCAGGTGTCGGGGCCGGAAGGGGACGCCGTCGCCTCCCTCCACCAGCACCTGCACGGCGAGGTGGGCTGATCATGTGGCTGATTGTGTCGAATGCGGTGACCACCGGGCCGTCGTCCCGCGGGCTGCATCAATCGCTGCGCTGTGCAGCATTGTGGCCAGCCTGCAACAGTACGGCGAGGCGGGCCGCCGGCATTGTCTTGAGGCTGTGGCAGATATAGAGTCATGTACGATTCGAGGGCTGGCGTAGCGGCGCTTGCATGGCACGGCGGCCGGCATGTCGAAGTGGGCGCACCCTTGTTGTGACCGACCATGAGTGCATTGCGCGGGCGTGGACGTGCCGCAGGTCAGCAACCTGTACCATGGCCTGGTCATCAGCAATAGAGATTAAAGTATGCCAGCTCTGGTTCCGCAGGGCGTGGGCGTGGATGCGCCACAGGACAGCGACCTGTACTACCGCCTGGTCATCAACGAGTGCTTCTATGTGGGGGGCCTCGGCGCCGGCGCCGCTGCAGAGGTCATCTCCGCTGACGACCTGGCAGCCGCCGAGCCGGACAGGTGCGCGCACATGCTTGCCCGCTGCTCGGTCGGCTGGACGGTCAAGATCACCGAGGCTGCAAGTGAGAGGCGGCACTTTGCGGCTGCGCGGTAGCGGCAGGGCATACGGCCGGCCCGAAGTGGCTGCGGCAGGCTGCGCGGCGGCGCGGCGGCGCTTGGGGCGCGGTGTAGCCGAGTAATGCTGTATCTGGGAGGCTGAACCAAGTATTACTGCAGGACAGCATTGCATCGCATCAAAGGCTGTGCGGCGGCGCTGGTGGAGCACTGGGAAACGGAGCATGTTTGTGAAGCTGAAATTATTTGGGAAGCCGAAGTTGTACCATCAATGCGAACAGGCTGCGTGGTTGCGCGGCAGCGCTGGTGGAGCAGTGGAACCTGGAGCGGGCAGAGGATGTGCTGCGCATCGCTGCTGACTCCACAGGCACCAAGTTCGAGGAGCTGAACTCCGCGCAGCTGCTGTGGGTCGACCGCCTCGGCATGTACCTCCACCTCCAGGTGCGTTTGTTTGGCACTGTGCCATTGCTGCCATGGTTAGCTGCAGTATGAGGTAGTCCGCCTGGTACGATGTCACTCAATGGGTATCGTCCCCATCTCGCCTTGGCGCTGCAGGCCATTCTGTGCTGGACTGAGCAGCACAGAATGCGTGGGACGGCAGCCGCCTGGGTGGCAACTGACTTTTGACGCAGTTGCTCTCTCGCTGCTGCAGAGGCTGGGGCAGAAGGGCGAGGTGCACCGCGCGTCCTTCATCCGCGAGGTCAGTGACGAGCGCGACGCGCGCTCGGTGCTCACCATGCTGGCGCAGGTGCGCTTAGTCGAAAACACAATTTCTGCTTTGCCACGACGCCATCTGCAGCAGCCTATTCTATTCGCTTGCGTTAGTGCGTATTGCATCGAAGTGTATGTCGTCATCTGCGGCAGCGCTCACGTTCGTGCTCATCGGCTGGTGTTTGTGGCGGCACAGGTGTCCTGGGAGCGTGACCGGCAGTACAGCCCGGTGATGCCCATTCTGACGCCAGAGAGCCAGGCCGTGTGAGCGGACGACCGCAATGCCATGTGGGCCTGTGTGGCAGCATCCTCCCATCCGTTGCACGTGGACGTGGGCAGGTTCTCGTCGTTTGCTGGAGATTAGTTTGTCGCCGAAGCATGCTGCTGAGCCCTTTTTTGGTTGCGTTCAGTCGACGACGTGCCACTGGAAACTTGACATTGATCATGTGCTTCCAAGTGCTTGTAGCACCTGCCCCAACACGCTCATACAGCACTGCCTATACATGAATTCTCGCACACTTAAACCACAAGCAACCACCGATGCTGGGGTTCTGACCAACAACGCACCCTGCAGCATAATGTTGAAAATCTCACAAAGACTCAACGGACATCGACCTGCTTCTGCTCGTGCTGGGCAGAGATGCAGTCGACGGCAAACTCGTCGGCAGACCCGCGATGAGGCGGGTGTGCAGGTCGAAGAACACTGCCGCTGATGATATGAGAATGGGGCCAAGCAAAGCGCCCTGCATGGCACAGACACATATATGATTCGTCCATACAGGCAGGGGCGGTCATTGACAATGCATTCAGCATGTTCCGACCCACGCAAGAAACAGCAGAGAGAGAGAATGTTGCCTCGCACCTGTATTGCATTGTCGAATGCTGAGATACCCCCCAACACCCCAAGCGCGGTCAACGTGGGAAATCGATGACTGCCGGGCACCTGCAACACACACTCAGGCTTGTTACATACGAACGGATCAAATGCGATACATTGCGAACACTATCGCACAGCAAGCATGCGCAGTGACGCTCACCTCGGCCATAATGATGCTGTCTGCTACATAGTAGGCCAGAATGTGCAGCACCAACAGCACGGTGGCGGCGATACCGCGGCCCTGTGCAGCGCACGCTTGCTCATCCAGCTTTTGCAGCTGGTAACAGCTTGAAATTCGCATCCGGTGCCCGGAAGCGTGCAACGACCTTTCAGCATGTTGGCCAAAGTTCACAGGCGTGCGGCAGAATCATGAGCTTCACCTGAGCCACCAGCTGCAGCGCTGCTGGAACCCCAACCAGGCAGACCGGCAGGAGGGGCAGCGTAGCCGCCAGCGCCGACGCTATGACGCTCAGGTAGACGAAGCCGATGTCGAAAATCCTGCAAGCACGGGCGCACGTCAGGCGTTGTGATGAGCTCTACAGACTGCCTACTCATCCGCAGCCAGACGCTCACAGGACATTCACTAAAAGTGCTGACGAATCATCAGTTCAGGCGTCAGGACAGATAAGAACATACCTGAACGTGAGCCATGTGAACAGCGCGTGGAACGCCGCCAGCTTGATGCTGGAGACAAAGACGGACTTCAGTGCTTCTGAGAACGCCGTGGCGGTCTTCTCCCGGGCATCGTCCGATAGCGGCTGCGGCGCAGCTCACACATTGTCGAATTTTATGCGCAGGCACCGGGAATCAGTTCTGCGCTGCAGTCCTGAGTCTGAGTCGGCGCATGTGCGCAATGCGAATTGGGCATCAAGCCAGGGATCATGGCATGAGGTCGGAAACGGTATTGACCAGCACTTTGATGGTGTAGCTCAGCGGGTCTGTCTCTGCCGCCAGAAGAGCGTACAGCAGGAAAGTGAACAGCATCGCCTGTAGTCCAAAATTGACGATACCTGCACGACACATCATGAATCCCATCAGGAGCGAAACTGAAATCAGTAATGCCTGCTCAGAGTAAAATCTAGTTGGCCACTTGCCAAACCTACATTGAGAGAGGACATACCCAGGCATAGGCGCATGATGCCGAGACTGCCTGTGAGCGCCAGCGATGAGCTGTTCAGCAGGGAGCTGCCGACGACCTTGCCTGCAGGAACGCACAAGGAGCGAAGTGTCAATCTGCGACACCTGTGCCACCGTGCGACCTGACTCTCTGCACGCTGAGGAGTGTAAACTTGCGCTGACGCGCCTGGCATGCACAGGCTAGTTGGCATAGTATGACTCCAAAGGTAACTTCTTGAACACTCAATTCATGCACAGCCTCCCTTCTCCAACCGTGACTGAGCAGTGGCTCGGCGGCCGGGGCAGACCTCCAGCACCTTTGGCGGTCGATGTGATCTGTCAAGCAAGTTCCACAAACATCTCCAAAGTACAGCTGCCTCACTCACGCAGGCGGCCTGCGCCAGCTGCTGCATCCTCTGGGAGCGGCGCTCAGCATTTACGGATCACCCATATCTCAAAGTACGAAGCCTCACCGAGGCTGAGCAGCGGCTCGGCGGCGGCCTGCGCCAGCTGCTGCAGCTCCTGCGAGGCGGCGCCGCCGCCGCCCGACAGGCTGCCGCGTGCGGCGCTGAGAAACTGCGACCCCAGCGCTTGCAGAGATCGCGCTCCCTCCCGCAGCCGCAGCTGCCCGAAGCTCTCGTAGGCTTCCTACGCGTGGCGCAAGGAGATTTCACAGAACTGGCGGATGCCAGGGGGGTGGTCCGCCTCCCTGCCGGGACTCCTGGCCGTGCAGCGGCTGCAGTGAGGAGCAGGATCCATGCATCGGACACAGTGAACCTGCAGCTTGCGGCCGGGGCCGGTGCCAGCGGTGGCGGAACCGGGGTGCTTGGAGCGCTGGCCCTCGCCGGTGCACCGCCTGTACCGCTTCTCCGCCTGCTGCAGCTCCCGCTGTGTTGTGGCCCGCGCCGCCTCCGCCTCCGCCAGCGCCTGCAACTCAACCACCAGCCCACCTTCGACATCGCCGCAACAGTGCTAACGGGCTCTGTTCAAACGGATGGACTGACGATGCATAAGCAGCTCAGTCAGCAGCCTCAATGTGGTCATGCTGCTGAGCAATGTGATGTGGTTGCATTGCGTAGGAGAAGGCTGACCTGCTGCTCCGCCTTCAGACTCTCGTCCGTGCGCACGACGGCTTCCTCGCTGTCGGCCGCAACCGTCCCAGAAGCCGCTGAGGCCGCCGAGGCGCCGCACTGCGCCGAGCCGTTGGCGTCTGCCGCCGCGCCGCACACCGCCATGCCGTGTGGCGCCTCCAGCTGCCGCTGCAGCTCGCCGGCCGCAGACGCCAGCTCGCCTTCCAGCGAGGCCACCTGTTAGGCAGCGTTCAGGTTATGCTTCGTTACCTTCATGAATTCAATAATTGTCAACTGGCGTGCGCCCTTTGGCGAGGTCACCTGCACCACAGGCGTAGCAAGCATTGCATAACGAGCCACGTAAGACAGACGACTATATGCACCAGCTGCCAGGTGCAATAGCTTCAAGAGCGCCCTCCAGCCAGTGGCAAGCTGCAGCATAGATGCTGTCTTACATTGACGCAGCTGATGCCCGTGCAGCTGTTCCTCCACCAGAAGGTGTCACCTTGGCCTGCTGGGCGGCGTGTGTCTGGAAATGCTGCCTATGCGAGGTGCGCGCCCGCGCCAGCGACACGAGCGCCGCCTGCCGGTCGCCCGCGGAGCAGCGCCGCGGCTCCTGCAGGTCCGCCTGCAGCCCCCGCAGCTCCTCCGCCACCTGGCGTGGCGAAGATGAAACTTGTTGTCAGGCCACCTGCTACTCAGGCCACCTGCTACCCAAATGTATCTGGTTTTGTACGACGGTGGCTGCCCTGAGGTGAAGTGTCTGGCAGGCGCTGGCGCTGGCGCTGATGCTGACAGCTAGGTGTGTGCACAACAGCAGGGTCACACGGGGTCAGCGCTCTCCCGGGGAGCACTGCTCTGCCCCCCAAGAAAGGCAAGCGCGGAGGAGCGTCGTGGATGAACGGCCGAGACTGGCTCGCCGACCATGGCAAAGATTGCAGCCCACTCGGAACGGGCTGTGCAAGTGTAATCTCACCTGGGACAGGTTGTACGACTGCAGCATGGCGGTCAGCTGCGACTCCAGCCACGGCACCGCCTGCCCCGCCGCATCCACCAGCTGCAAGGGAAACGTTGAACATTTGTTCGGCAGCAAGGGGAGGTCGCGGCCCAGCACATGCAGACATGAGCATCTACCCATAGTAGAAGTGCTATACTTCGCTGTTGGCGCCCAGCGAGGAGTAGCAGAAATCAAGGCAGACCTCTGGGCCACTGCAGCACCAGCCTGCGCACAGCAAAGCCTGTCAAACAATGAGCAGACATTTGGACCACTGCAGTACCTGCGGGCGGTACTGCAGCAGCACCCGCCGCAGCGGCGCCGCCGCACCGAAGGCGTTATTGGTGCTGTTGGCGGCGCCCGGCTGGGCGGTAAGGTCGGCCGGCGCCGCCCAGTTGCGGGGGATCGCCTCGCGCAGCGTGGCCAGCGACTCCCGGCTCTCCTGGCCTGTGGATTGGCCAGGAAGGGTGTCGATGAGTGTTGCCCTTGGTTGGCATGGGTCCACTTTTGCGGTGACTGATGACTGACGGCCATGTCGAGGCAATTGCGCCGCCAGTGGCAGACTCAGGCTGAGATCAACTGCAGCTGACGTTTGACAACACAAGTGCTCACTTGATACTGTGAGTGCTCACCGATCTGGACGGTGAAGAAGGCTGTCAGCACCACCGCACCGAGGACCGTTCCAAAAATCAGGCCCGCTGAGACCAGTGGCCTGATGTTCTGCTTCAGCACGTTGCACACCCACTCGTCTGCCGCCGCCAGCTTGGCGACCGGCCAGCTCAGGGCTGACCGCAGTCCTGCAAAGACATGTGGAACACTGACACATATTGCAAGAAGTCATCAGGTCAATCAATCCCACAAAGACGTCTAGCAAGTATGTGTTGAGCCGAAGCTGCGATTGCAAGAGGAGGCCCCACCGCTTCGTCTGGCAACCTTCTGCTGCTGTCCCTTCCGCGGCGTTGACGGCGCCGCATTCTTCTTCCTGCCGCCGCCGTCGCCGCTGTTGGACATGACGCACCGGGCGCAGTAGGCGACCAATGCCGGCGTGGCAACGAAAGTCGCCGCCAGCGTCAACAGCAGCAGCAGCACTTGCATGGCCGCCGCAAAGGAGGACTGCAAGAAGGCACTCGGGCGGAGAGTCGCAAGCAGTCTTAACAGACGATACTTGCAGGGACTTGCAGGTGATTCCAGAACGATCGCAAACGTGCATCGAAAGGGGATGCATCAAAGGGTCCTGGGCTACCCGTTCAGTAATTCAGATGCAGTGTCACACCTGCAGCCACAGGTAGATCTGGTACGCGATGCACGCGCGGAACAGCCACTGGAACAGCACGTTAGAGGGCACCGGGTCGTTTTCCGCTGGCCGCCGCCGCCGCGTGCGCTGCCGCCTGTCAAAGGCGAGGATCAAGGTTTGAAAGGAACCCAACTCGAAAGGGACTTTGCAATACATATCCAGTCACAGCAGCACCCGCACCATGCAACACATTTGCAGAAGGTGAGAGGGCATCAACACCTGAAGCTGGAACTCTGAAGCGTCTTGACGCCCAGCGCCATGCACGTGACGACCACCTGGGCGGTGCCATACACACAGCCCACCATGCCGCCGCCGCCGCCGGGCTGCTGCACCTGGCTCATGGGCGTGGCCGTGTTGCCGTCTGCTGCCGCGCTGCCGCCGGCAGCAGGGTCTGTGCTGCCTGGCGTCGGCTGCGGCTGCGCTGCGGACCGCTTTGTGGGCGAGAATTGCACCAGACGCTTCCGAGCCTGTTTGTGTGATAACTCACAGTCAAGGTTGTTGAATCTAACTCCATGCAACTCAGCATTGGCCCATGACAGCTCCATGATGCTGCATGGCACAGCATGATGCGCTGCAGCGTGAGACTTTCCGCCCACCTGGCGTCTGTACACTTTCATGTAGTCGCTGACGCTCTGTCGCCACTTGACCCACAGCCACTCGAGGTCCTGCAGTGTGTCGCCCAGCGTCGCGAAAGGTAGCGCAGCCAGCTGCCATAGGATGCGCGGCAGCGACCGCGTCTGTTCCAACCGCCGCGTGGCGTCCTCCACCAGCAAGTCTCGCAGGTCCCGCAGAGCGATGGACGAAAGCACGCTCCACAGGAGGGCTCCCCTATAGTCCGCCAAAATGAGCCAGCAGCTCCAGACGATGCCGATGACACACAGCGCCAGCACGTTGCCACCTGCCGTGAGGGCCAGCTGCAGGTACAGCGCATTGTTGAGCGGCGCTGCGCCGCAAATGTCGGGCTCGCTTTCGTCGTCTGAAGCCATTGACGCGGAGGTAGAAAGGAAGGATTACACGCTTCAGGCCTCCTCAGGCTGACAAGCGTTCATAGATAACAAAGCTGGCTGAGATTGGAATCGCGTTGTCGATTGCCTTGAGTCGCATTGAGTTGGGGTGTCAACTTTGACCTCAGATCGCAGCAGCCAGCCGTAACCTTTGCATCATTGTCGCTCTGCGGATCGGGCTTGCTCCGAGCTGCGCAAATGGTAGATGGCACCCGCGCCACCCCGCATGTTGATGTCGGAAAATGGCTCCGAAAGCATGATGGAGCTCCAGCAGGGGATGCTAAGTCCAACTTAGCGGACTTAGTATCCCCTTTCTCCAGACTGAATGCATGCACGCGGGGGTCGCCAGCCAGAGTGTGCCTGCTACAATGTGTTTTCCAAAGTCAAGCACGCTCGCTCGCTTTCAAAGCAAAACGCAGCACCGCCCCAATTACAAGATTACGACTGCCGCCGGCGCCAGCAGCCACCGTGTGGCCATCTCACACTCCGCCGCCACATTCTCCCTATTTCGCTTCATACCACGTATCCGCATACTTCGCGTCCACCGTCAGCTCCACGCTCAGCGGGTTGGCGCCGTCGAAGGGCTTCATCATGCAGTCCACCACCAGCTGCTGCGCCTCGTCGGCGCTTTCCCGCGGGCCCTCCAAGATGACCTCATCGTGCACCTGGACACGGCCAACACGCAGCATCACTTCCAGGACACATCATCAGCAGGTATTCAGAGACCATGCGGCAGATCGTTGCGACGAGCCTGCACTGTGCCGTATGGAGAGGGGGCAGCTTAGCGTGCCTGCAGGAGCAGCTTCCAGCCCAGCTGCTGCAGCTCCTCGCATCTGGAGATGGAAACCATGGCTGCCGTCGCGACGTCAGCCGCGCTGCCCTGCAGTCAACAAGGCAACGTTGCAGGACATTGTCTATCAGCATGCAAGTCAGAGTCAGAGTCAGACTCAAACTCAGAGTCAGAGTCAGAACGCGACACACAACACAGGCCACAAACAGGCTTCGAATAGCCTGTTTGTGCCGCTGACCTGGATGGGGGTGTTGATGGCGGCGCGCAGGGCGTGGCCCTTCCTTGCGGAGCGGTCGTTGCGGTCCTGCGCCCCGGGGAGCTGCCGCCGCCGCCCCAGCATCGTCTCCACATAGCCCAGCGTCATCGCCTGCTCCCGCTGCCGCTCCTGCCACAACCTCACCTGTGCATGATACAGAAGCGCCCAAACTGTCGGCTGTGTGGGCCGACCCACCGTCATGGCTGCACAAGGCAAGCTGCATTGGGCAACATGCAAAACGGAAGGCTGTGGCAGCGGACAGCTGACAGCAGAACTGGCGCAGTGTGGCGGCGTCAACGAGAGGCATGTAAAGGGGCTTTGAATGTTTCATGCAAACATGTAGCATCGAAAGGGAAGCAAATGTTTCAAGCAGGACGCACCTCGGGCCGGTCGGCGTACCAGCGGTTCACTGTTTCCTCCGCCTCCTTCAGGCTGGTCTTGAAGTCCTTGCTCAGGCCGTGCGCCGTCTTGCCGTACGCGATGGAAAAGTTGAGCACCTTGGCCTTGCGCCGCTCGTTCGCAAACATGTTTTTGAGCAGCGGCGCCGGCGCGGGGGCGCCCTCCTCACCGCCATCCCACTCCAGCAGGCATTTGCCTGCAGAATGGGCAGCACGTCCATAATTTGATAATGAGTCTTCATGCGACCAGCGCCCTCCCCGCTGCCGTCCCACTCCAGCAGGCAGTTGCCTGCGGAGCGTGCAGCAACACCCTGATTCCAGAACCGCCTACCTGTTCAGCGCCCGCCGTCCCACTCCAGCAGCCACTGTCGCCCGCGATATCTCGGCGGCCTCTTCGTTATCCTCTTCGTCATGGGCAGTCGTCTATGTCGAATGCACTGAGACTTGAGTGTGTCCAGTATCCAGGCAGCAGCGGTAGCTTCATGGTTGAGAGGTCTTCTCACCTTGCGCGGTGGCCTCCTTGATGTGGACGTATGCAGAGCGCGGTGCACGAGCCGCAAGATAGTCACTGCCAGTGCCGCCAGCAGTGATAGACAGCTTTGGCATTCGGTCTTTGTGGCTTCTCACCCTGGGCGATGGCCTCGTTGATGTGGTCGTGCATGCCGAGCGCGGTGCGGGAGTGGTAAGGTTACCTGTCGCTGCCGGCAGCTTCAGAATATAGCACTCTCAACGTGCATCTCATTCCTCACCTTGTGCGATATCTCCTTGATGTGGTCGTACATGCCGAGCGCGGCGTATGAGAGGGTCCACTGATAAGCCCGGCACTACTGTTGGCCTCAGGGTTTGCAAAAGTCACCCTGTGCGATGGCCTACTTGATGTGGTCTTACATGCCGAGCACTAGATACGAGTGGCGACTTCCCCTGATACAGCAGTGTTGGCTGTTGACAGAGTCTCAGGGGAAAGTAGAGTCCTCCTAGACTTACCCTCGGCAATGGCCTCCTTGATGTGGTCGTACATGCTGAGCGCGGTGCGGGAGTGAAAGTCGCCGCCCAGGCGGAAGGCCTCCTTCATGGACACGCAGCCCGCCATGTGCGCCAGCAGCCGCAGCTCCAGCTGCCCGTAGTCCGCCACGATGAGCGTCTTGCCCTGCTCCACGTCCGCCGTGAACGCCTGCCGTACCTGCGCGCGCGCGCAGGACACAGTATCAATATAGCATCAGAAGCACATGCTCTGTGTAGTCCGCCAAACCGAGCGTTTTGCCGTGCTCTACGTCCGCCGTGAACGCCTGCCGTACCTGCTCGCATGCAGCAGACAGTATGAGATTGACATGCCTTGTTGTCTGCCACTATTATGTTTTGCTCTGCACCATGTCCATCGCGAACGCCTGCCGCACCTGCGTGCGTGCAACGAATTGCGTCAACACATCGTTTAACGAGAGCCACTGTGCATGTGCTTGACAAGAGCCGTCGTGCGTGCTTCGACGACGCCGCTGCACACAGGGAGAGACGCCAGCAGCACACACGCCAGCAGGACTGCAGATGCACGATCAGCCACAGGAGTGGAGGTACACGCTCTGCGACACACGCTGGGGGGAGGGACATGTCAGGTGCGCACTCTGTAGCGGTCCTTCTCCAGGGCGGGCTGGTTCTGCAGGTTGGGCCGGCGCGCCGACAGACGCCCCGTCTCAGTGTTGATGTTCAGCGAGCAGTGCACCCGCGCCTGCCAGACAACACGAGCCAGATGCTCCGTCTCAGAGTCCCATCTGGTCAACACTACATGACATCTTGCTGGCGCTGCAAGGTGATGCAGCCGGTTCATCCTGCCATCGACACATTCTGCTCTCCGGTGTTCCTGAGTCGAACCATCACATGCAGGAGTTCCATCCGGGCACCTTGCTAGTCGCAGGGTTGACTGTGCTGATCTCATCCCCTTGGAGCGGGATTATGAAATTGCTGAGCAGCGTGTCGATGGCGTTCAGCTCGCACAGCGCGTCCACTGCGCATTGTGAGGGTGCACATGTAATCAAAACATTGAGAGTTTGCTCAGGATGAGGCCGTCTGTGCAGCTTTGGGCCATTGCTTGTGCCTGGGGAGTGCAGCAGCTCGCCAGCAGGCTTCCCCTATTGCGGACCAGCATGCCACAGGCAGCATGCTGCTGACAACTGATGTTGCATATGGGGCAGGCGAAGGGTGTGGGCAAAGGGTAGGGCAGCCGCACTGGCTGCGCAGGCGTCAGCGCCTCGCAGCCGCCTCCAGACATGGCAAGACACACAGAAAATGCGCCTTGAAGCAGAGGGTAAACGCACTCGCTGCGCAGGCCTCCAGCCCCTCCCGGCCGCCGCCAAAGACCGCATACAGGCGGCCGTAGCCCTTGGCATCCGCCTCCGCCTGCAGCTCCAGTGCGCTCGGCTGCGCCGCCTGCTGCTGCCGCAGCTCCTCCAGCCTCTGTGCCTCCGCAGCGTGCTCCGCCGCGTCTTGCCTGGTGTTGACAAGACAAACATAATTCAATCACACAACACTGCTCCTTCGCGCTGGGCTGCGCCTCCCGCTGCTGCCGCAGCTCCTCCAGCCTCTGCGCCTCCGCCGCGTGCTGCGCCGCGACTTGCCTGGTGACAGCTCGGCATGCGAGGCTGTTTCATTCGGCAACTTCGGAGAGTTCCAGTTTGACCTGAAACTACGCTGGCGAGCTGAACGACACAGTTTGAAAGAATGCTTCTGAGCGGGCTTGCACTCAGGAGTGAGGGGTGCGCGGCGCACTGGTCTAGCTCCTCGTCTTCGACGCTCCAGTCCGCCTCGGCACCCAATGCAGCGCTGTCATCGCCGCTGTGTGCGCCGAGCCCGGAGTCGTCCTCCATGAGGGCCGCCAGCTGCGAGAGCTCTGCAGATCGTGCAGGGTTGTTTTAGGGGTGAAAACACCACTGCAGATTGCCCTCCCCGGGCCGCATGCGCTTTGACATTCCGGCAGCTTGCCTCGTTGGTGTGCGTTCCGCACCAGTTCACAAAATAGTACGACACCGCGCGCTTCACCGCGCACATCACCGACGTCCCCCACAATCCGAGCTTTCGAGCTGCTGAACGACCGACGGCAGCATGCACTCACCCGGGTCTGCGCTGGTGTCGCCGGTGAGCTCCGCCAGGGCCAGCTTGGCGGCGCCCGGCCGCCCGGCCAGGCTGCGCAGCACCGGCGTGCTGACTGCTGGCCAGCCTGTGGGCGTGTACACCTGCCGCAGATGCAGCAACAAAAGTCAAGCCAGGAATATCATATGTGCTGACGTCGGAACTCAGAAGTGCCATTCAGCGAGTGCTGACTGCGGGCCAGCCTGTGGGCGTGTACACCTGCGCAAATGCAACACAGGTCAAGCCGCGAATCGCACAAGTGAGCTGCATTGCAGGATGCTGTGTTGCACACTGTCTTTGTCACTGGGTCTGCATGGCATCCTGCACTGCTATAGGACTGGTCGATCCTGTGTCCTATTGGTTTGTCGATTGGCAATTCAGTGTTGAATCCTGAAAAGTGAGCGATGCATTGCAGTGTAAACTGCCCACCTCGGGCTTGAGCGGCGTGGCGATGTCCTCGCCCCACAGTCCATGCAGCTTAATGTCGATGTTCTTCTTGGCCCTCTTCTTGCCCTCCTCGATGATGCCCTCCTCGTTGGGCATCTGCAGGCGCACCAGTTTTGGTCGCTTTAGGGAAATATGTCACTGGTCAGACTCTCCTGGTGGGCGCCAGATTTTTCAGCTACAGCGCCCAAGTATGTGGAGCCATTCGGGCGGGTGGCCAGCAACGCACGAGTCGTCCTGGAAGCTGTCTCAAGTCTAGCGATCGTCACCAGTGCCCAGCCACAGGATGGATGCCCCACCTTAAAATAACGGATCTTCTCCATCGGGTCGCCCTTGCCCTTGGCGTTGGGCACGCCCGCAAACAGCAGCTGCCGGATTTGCGCGCCGCTGCCGACGTTCATGCTGCGCGCGCCCGGCACCCGCCCGGCCGCCCAGGTGCGGAAGCGGTTCCGCGCGTCCGCCTGGTCCGCCAGCGCCTTCTCCTCCGCCGCCGCCAGGTGCGGCCTGCACGAGAACGGACAAGATGTGTCCGATTGCCTGAGGAAGCAGTGTCCCAGCCTGAGGTGCTGTTGCTGGCATTACACACGACCACAAAAACGAACTGTGCAGGCAGCGCCTCATCAGACAGCAAGTAGATAAGCGCTATTTTCTGCAAGGATGACTGGAAGCTTCAGCAGCTTCAGCAGAGCAGAGGGGACTCTGGCATCAGAACACTTTGGCAACATCAGCAGGTTCACGGCGCACGGCGCGATTTCACGATGGAACACAGTTTCTCAGGTGTACCTGTTGACGAGCATGCCCTCGCGCTCCATGTCGGTCAGCAGCTCCCCGAACGGCCGCCAGTAGCGTTCGTACATGTGCCACAGGCTGTAGAAGCCGCCGTCGCCGCCCGGCGCCACGGACAGCGGGATCGTCTGCTCCACGCAAGGCGTCGCCTCCAGCTGCGTCTGTGGCCGCGAAGGGTGCTCGTGGCATGAGCAAAGGTACTGAAGCAGGCTGAGGGTGATCAGATGATGCAAATGCTCTTGCATCGTGCATATTATGAGAAAACGGCCGAGTTGGTCAGTGTATCTGCGTTTCCATGCGTGAATGAGCCATCTGCATTGCCGCCATGGCCCAGGGGATCCGGTGGATGCTCGTCTCCCGATTCCCTGAGTTGTGCTTCGGGAAGTGGCAGAGCACTGCACAACCGGCTGCCCAGGCCTTGGCTATGGTACGCATGCTGAAGGGCTTGCACACCGCAAATGCGTGGCCGACTGATCCATCATGTCACCTTGAGAGCATTGTACAGCTCCCAGGTCGCCTTGGCGTCCAGCGCCGAGTAGAAGATCCAGCGCGCCCGCGTGGCCTCGTCCGTCTGCAGCTGCTCCATCGGCGGCAGCTCCTTGACCTGCACCAGCAGGTTTTGATGTCGATGACATTCTGTCACTGAGACCATCAAGTGCAAAGCCGTGTCAGCAGCAGCGTGCTGTGAGGCTCTGTACGGATAGGTAGACATGCACGCCTGGACCTGCATGGCCTTGACATGCCACAGGTATACAGCACAATTATAGTGGTCCAGAAAGCACAGAGCAGACAGATGCGGCCGCGCGCGCACCTTGCTGGGGGTGCCGTCCACCTTGGTCTTGGGTCGCTCAAATAGCTTCTTCATGGACACCTTGGGCCCGCAGTCCGCCGCCAGCCGCTCCCCCATCAGCTTCTCATCATTCGTCAGCGCCTGCACCGTGTTGCAACTCGTCTTTCAGAGACCATTGGTTTCAGGATTTTATGTTCCAGCATGCTGCTCCACGAGGTAGAGATCAGAACTCGAGTCGTGGCAATCAGGAAGGAACGCAAAGAAGCCTCAACCGTATCGAATCACCAAAGCTGTTCGTACCTCGAGGGAGTAGCCCTTGCCCATGGTGCGGGAGGAGTTCCAGAGGCGCGCCATGTGCATCGTGTCCGCGTGGAAGCCACGGCAGTTGACGCCCTGTCGACATGCATCACAGCAGCGCGTTTTGGAGGCTCACAATGGCCACTGTCTTTTTAAAGCGTCATGTGTAGGGTCTCTTGCCCTTGCACGGCCATGCTTGCAGACACAGGATGCGGGCTGAGGTGTGGCACAACAGAAAGGGAGGCCGGCAGCGCACCATGCGCTGCATGACGTGGCGGTCGAAGCTGTAGTTGTGCCACACTTTGGCGATGCTGTCGTCCCCGAAGAAGGGCTTGAAGGCATCAAATATGGCCTGCTCCTCCTCCTGCAGCCGACACATACGCGTTCATCACCGCGTCGCAGGCAGAGAAATTAGCAAGCTGCGAAGTTAATCAGCGCAACATGCCAGCACAACCTTCCCGTCGGCAAAGGCAATCATTGTACGATGAGCTTGGTCCTCAAAGACAGACTGTCAGGAGGTGCCCACCTCGTCTCCCAGCAGCGTGTCGACCCACAGCATGGTCTTCGGCTCGTCCAGGTTTTGGCCATCGAAAAAGTCCACCTCGGCGCCGCAGTACAGCGAGAAGCAGATGACCTTGCCGCGTGCGCACGGCGACTCCTTGGCCACATCGATGTATGACACCTGCAAACGAGCGAACACTGGTTCGATTCTGAAGTCAACACTTCAAGCGACGGAAGGGCACAGAGTTGCAGGAACGCTGCATGCCTGCAGTTTACCTAGCTTCACACGATCTCTTCTCTCTTCCTCCTTTTTCCTTTACCCCCAGATTCCTTATTCTTATGTCCTTGGTCACAGGCCGATTTCTCACCTCAGTGTCGGCGCCAAAGACGCAGTCCCGGTACGACGTCACCAGCATGTCGCACACCCGCCGCGCGTCATGCCGATTGTTGACCACATACACGCTGGCCGGCACCTCCGTCATATTCTGTCGCGACTCCAGTTCCTTGTCCTCTGTGTCTGCTGCATCGGCCGCCGCCGCCGCAGCTGCCGCCTCGACAGACTGTGCCTCGGCTGCTCCCCCCCCGAAGAACGAGCCCACGGGGATGCTGGCGCCTGCAAACCAAGAGAGCTTCAGGTGAGACAGGCTGATCGAGCTGCTGCAGCTGGGTATGTCAGACGAACACATGCAAAAGAAGTGCAGCAGCACAGCATCCGTCAGTTTCCGATACCACCGTGCGCTGGGCAAGTCAATCGACTGACCGTTCAGCTCGCTGCCGCTGGTGCTGGCGCCCGCGGAGCCGGCGCGCCTTTCCGCGTCCTGCTCCAGCTGCTGCTGATCTGCAAAAGCCTGCGGCTGCTCATGCGACGGCGCCGCCTGCCCGAGCAGCGACTGATGGCCTGCAGCCTCCGCACCGCCTGCTGGATTCGCCCGACTGGCCGCTCGCTCCTCCAGCTGCTGCCGTAGCTGCGCCTGCAGCTGCGCAGGCGGTGGCAGCCTCTCCGGGGGCTGCTGCTGTGTCTGCGGCTGGGCGGCTGCCGAGGCCGCCTGCGCAACGGCAGCGTGCGACTGGCTTTGCTGCTGTGAAGTGGCGGAAGGATTGTAGATCATGCGACGCCGCTCCTCATCACTTGCCCTCTTTTTTGCTATCACCCTCAGCTGGTTCTGCTTCTGCACATCCGACAGGGAGCCGGTGAGGGAGTCTCTGCTGGGCCGAGCACCCGCCGCGGACCGCGTCTGATAGCCGCTGCTGCTGCCGCTGCTGGGCTGCGCAGGATGAGGCTGCCTCTGCGGCGCTCGCCATGTGTTCTGCCGCGTGCCGCCAGCGCTGGCGGGCCGGTGCGGCGTGCTGCCTAGCTGCTGCTGCGGGCGATACGATCCTGCGCTGTAGGGCTGGTAACCCTGCCCAGGCGGGCCGGCGTGCGGTGCAACCACCTGCAGGGCTCCTCGCCGCTCCGCGCCAATCGGCTGGGAGTCACTGCACGGAGTTGAACATTGCATGTTCACACATGAACATGCATGATGAGTCGGTAAGCAGTGTCACACAATGTCAGATGCCTTCTGCAGTTCAGGCATGGGCACTTGCGAATGTGGGCGGCGGCGCGACTCACAGTGCGCGCGTGCGTAGGCGCTGCAGCAGGGCCCTGCCACCACCGCTGCGCATGCTGGAGCTAGAGAGGCGGCTAGGTTGAGCGGTGTTCCTCGTGCGGCAGCCCGCTGCTGATGCGCTGGCTGCACCTCCCGCTTCAACGGTTGCCGAGTGCAGCAGCAGCAAACTGTGGCTGACCATGCGGGGCGACGACGCGCTCACTTTCAGTGCTAACGGACGAGGCTATTTGCCAGCGCTGCATGCTGCATCGGTCGAGTTCTGGCCCGCGAAGCCCGCGCTGAGGTCGCCTAAAAATTTGTCGAGGGTGCATAAGTATTCATCCCCCGCAAGCGAAGTCGCGTTCGCGCGTGCGCCGCGGTCACTTGCAACATGCGCAGTGTCTCTGGTACGCTTGTTTGATGCATCTGCCATGATCTTGCGATGCAGCGTTATATTCAGCTGACTCGCACCCAGCCATAGAGAAAACCGTAACACGAACTTCCGACACCGCAACGGCAGTGACGCATGGGGCGCGCGCAGCTAGCTGATGCAGCAGCTATCGCTCTTGTACTTCTGTGCGTAGCCTCGAGTATCGGTCTGGCATCGGCCCTGCCGGTCGACCTGACCAACGACAATTTTGATGAGCGCGTGCGCGAACGGCCGGCAGACTCATGGGTGCTCGTGGACTTCTTCGCGTCCTGGTGGGTCTATGAAGCTGCTACACATCAGAACCTCAAGCCTCGCCATCCACGCGCACCTCGACCTTGCCTGCGCGCACAGAATGCATGACGCTCGCCCGATGCCGCAGGTGTCCGGCATGCAAGCGCTTTGCACCAATCTACGAGGCTGTCTCGGATGAGATAGGCAGCAGCTCAGAGAGCGGCAACATGTATGTCGCTCGTGCGGACTGCGCCACTGAGACGGTCCTGTGCAACCGCTTCAAGCTCAAGGGCTACCCAAGCGTGTTCCTCGGGCGGCCCGCCAGCTTTGCAGAGGTGCGGACCTGCATCCTTGAGGCCTGACATCCTGTAACAATGCATCAACCAGTCAATACGGAAGGAAGCTTTCCATGTAGCAGTCGGCTGATGCCGGCTCGTTCTGCTCTCCGCACAGGGCGCTGAGCGTGAGCCAATTTACTATGGCGGTGGCAGAGACAAGCCCCAGTCTGTGGTCGAGTGGGTAGCGAAGGAGACAGGGAGGTGAGTAGCAATGTGCAGGTCATAGAACAGACATCCAGGCCGGCTGAGCTTGGGATGGCACAACATGCAACCTGCATCTGACGGCGGCACCTCTTTGCAACCTGCAGGAACATTAAACCAGGAGCACGCACAGGTCCTGAGGGGCCGGACGGAGTGATCGCCAGGTCAAACAGCACCAGGCATGTCGCCGCAGCCCAGCCGCGCCCAACGGGCGAGGTGGGTTTCATCGATGAACGTCCATGCGATACCTCCATCAGCACGGCTGAAAGTTTGTAGGGCCCTGCTGAATTTTAGTATATAAACCATGCCTTGTCCGCCACTTTACAAAGCAGCATATTGCTGATGCCAGAATTCAGCAGGCGCAGCAGCTGGACTCAGCGATGCAGAGTGACATGCTGCGTCTTGCCAATGATCCTGCAGGCGCGCAGCAGCTCGACTCGGAGACGCTGAAGTGGACACCGCAGGGGTGACGTGCTGCACCATGCCTGTGCTCCTGCAGGCCCAGCGGCTGGACCTGACGGACGTGGTGTCGGCGACGGTGGCCTCCTTCCGCGCCACAGTGGACAACCCGGCGCTCATGAAGGGCGTGGAGAGCCGCCAGGCGTTGAAAGACTACCTGGACCTGCTGGCCACCGCGCATCCTGTCAAACAGTGAGCTGTTTGGTTGGAATGATCTTTGTTTTGATAGAATTGAAACTCCAGCCAGCTGGCCGCCACATGAGCCAGCTTCCGGTTCATTCCCATGACGGACCTGGAACATTGCTCAGAGCTGTTAATGCTGATCAGTATGCCTTGACGTCCCCCCCGTGCAACACCTCAAGACACGAAAATTGAATGCCACTTGCGGCAGCCGAACCTTGGCAACAGCGCCCTGATTTGACTGCTGCGGCGCTGCAGGTGTCGCGCGGGCGCCGAGTCAGCAGAGGGCGTGCTGTCGAAAGTCTGGCCAAACGCCAGCCAGCCGCCAAAGGCTGGCGCGTTTGCCAAGTCGCATGTCTGCGGCAAACACTTCAAAGAACAGGTCAGCCGGTGCATGCAAAATGATATCTTCACCATGTCATTGGGAGTGCTGAACCATGTGATAGGTTCTGAGTGGAAATCTGACACAAAATCAAGATTCATGACGCACTGTGCATGCCTGCAGGATTGGGGCAGTTGTAGGGGCAGCTCGCCTGGCACACGCGGCTACACATGCGCGCTGTGGCTGCTGTTCCACAGCCTAGCGGCGCATGTCACCGGCGACACGGGCGGCGCTCTGTGGATGGCAGCAGTCAAGTGCGCCCTCCTCTCACTGTCGTGCTCGGCTTCGGTCAGGCAACTGCTTGCATCTGGCGCCTTCCTTGAGTGAACGCCTCGAACCCTTGTTGAATCGCTGCTGCTGAGCTTGGGGCGGCCTTTTAAGTACTTTGTGTTTGCTGGCAGGGGCTTCATGCAAAACTTCTTTCCCTGCGACGACTGCTCCGGGCACTTTGCGGCCATGGCGGCGGAGGACGATGCGGTGCTGGTGCAGAGCCCAGATGATGCGCTGCTGTGGTCATGGCGGGCTCACAACAGGGTGAGTGGCCATCTTAATCTTGCGCCGGCTGCAACTTATGGGGTTCGTCGCCCTGCTCTTTGTGCACTCGGCCGGACACAGAAGGCCGAAACGGATTGCTCCCCCACCGATACTCCACTGAAGTGGAGAGTCCATGCCCTTTGCATGCCGCTGCTTTCCCGGCCCTCAGTGTGTATGCCTGCCGCAGGTGAATGCGCGTGTGCGCAAGGACGAGGCGGACAGCGGCGACGGCGACGTGGCCTTCCCCAAGGTGCTTCTCTTGCAGTCTTTCTCTGTTCAGTTGGCTTACCAAATTCATTTCGTTTGCCGCATGTTGCTCCGGCTGGAGCCTTCCACAGGCCAGCAGGCCAGCTTGGGCAAGATGTGAGTCTCTTTCCTTTCCCTATCCCCAGGTCCAATGGCCGACGCCTGAGATGTGCCCTTCGTGCCACGTGGCAGCCGGCGGCGGCGGCTCCGACTGGGACGAGGCCGCGGTGCTGTCCTTTCTCAAGCAGTACTACGGCGACAGCGGCGGCCTGCCACTGCACAAGGACCGCTGGCACATGCAGCTGCACCGCAAGGCGGCCTTTGCCAGGTCGGTAGCGACGCAGTGCTCTTCCCATGTCAGTCACTCTGCCCATTGTAGTGTCACAGCCTGCAGTTCGCAGTGTCACAAGCGTGGCCGCGGCTGCAGCGCTGTCGCACATGGCAGGTTCGCAGCTTCATGCAGATGCGGCAGAACAACATCTGAAGTCGCCGTTGATTTGCCTCTCGCAGGTCAGAGCGGTTCAGGGGCAGCATGTTGCACGGCAAGCACAGCAGAGCCACGAGCGCGCTGTTCTGGCTGCTCCTGGTCGGCGTTCTTATTGTGGTCGTTAAGACGTGCTCGGCGCAGAGCAGGTCGCCAGCCGGGAGCTCACGGGGCGGCAACGGCAAGTTCAGACACTATTGAGCTGCCTGCTGGTGGTTTGTGGTGATGGTGCTGCAAGCGCGCTACAGCTTTAACGGCGAGCAGGATGAACATGGATGCACAGGCAAACGAGGCTGGGCCGAAATCCTTGTCTCGTCAAGTGCAGATCACAGTCGCATGCGTCTTGCACAGTCCCAATACAGCAACAATCCAGGCTTGCCAGTTTTCCAGAGATGCAGCCTCAAAACCCTACCTGGCTCGAGTTGCTGCGTAGCAAGCCAACAAAGTCTGCTCTCTCGTCGGCGCCAAAACCTCATTCATTCCTGCTCTGCACATCCAGACCAAAACAGCTGAGCAGCACCATGGCGCAGGCAGACGCAGTGCAGACACGGCCGAGGTGCAACTCGCATGTGCTCTCAATTCAGCAGCGAGCAGTAGCCCTGCAGCCGTAATATAATCCGCCAGTAAGCGAGCCCTCCGCAAACTTGGCTTTGGTGTGCTGCACCGCAGGATCATCGCGAGGTTCCGGCCTCTCAGCACAGCAGAGAGCAGCGAGGAGTGCGTGACCATAGCAGGCAGGGAAGTGAAAATTGCAGCAGGCGACGACGCGTGCCACACCTTCAGCTACGACCACGTCCATGTGCGCAGTCTGGAGAGCATGTGCTCACTGCGCACAGCGCACAGTTGCACTCAGAAACACGTCGAATGGTCGGCCTTGACGTTGACGGCCATGCCCCTCCAAGCGTGCAGGGTCCTGCATCCACCCAGGTCCAAGTCTTCCAGGTGAGCTCGGAATGATGCAACACGCTTGTGGCGGCAGATGTGCCGTCGGCGAGCGTCCACAGCTGGACATTGCATCTGTTATGAAACCTCTTTGGGGGTCGCCCGAAGACAGGCTGTATCTCGGTTGCAGAGCGTCGAGGACGTGGTGCACAGCGCCTGTGAGGGCCATGACAGCACCATCATTACCTACGGACAGGTACGTGCATTGTGATGCTGGCCACATTTGATGCCGCAATGTGGCACTCCTTTGCTGCATGTCGCTAGCCGAGACTTCCGATTGACAGCTTGCTCCTTGATACACTACTCGGCTGTCTTGGAACAACTCAAGCGTGCAGCTGGTGCAGCTGTTTTGTGATATTTGCAGACCGGGAGCGGCAAGACGCACACCGTTCTGGGCGACACCCTGACAGGCGGCGCCGGCGAGGGCCTGGTGTCCCGCACCGCGCGCCTGCTGTTCCAGGTCCGCTAACGCTCTGTGCCATCAGTGCTTTGTCGCCATTGGATCCTCTGTCTGAAATTCCCGCTGTGATCAACGTGAGACTGCGTCTGTGTGGGCAGGGTGCATTCTGACGGAACCCATCACCTTCCAAAGAGAATACTGGATGGGGACCATGCAGGAGCTGAATGCTTCGGGTGACCACTTTAGCGTGTCCGCTTCCGTGGTGGAGATATACTGCGAGCGCATCAGGTGCGCAGCGCTGCCTCTTGTCATTCACGCACATTGCAACAGATGGCATGCGGCATTCCTGAGGCGCCACCCGCCTGTTGCGGCGACACGGCCATTGCTGGCGCACGGCATTGTCACACAACTCCAGCTGACACAAAGCCAGCTGGCAGGTTCAGACGAAGCTGCCCCATGAGCCTCGCCATGCTCTGGCAGCGCTCTGGCTCCTCATCTAACACATTCCTTCGGTTGCCGTAGGGATCTGCTAAGACAATCTCCAGATCTCTAATCACCCTTGTTGACAAGCCTTGCCTGCATGCAGGGACCTGCTGGACCCGTACCAGGACAACCTGCAGATCGGCGCCGACAGGTGCAGTAATACAAGTCACTCACTGCAGCCTGCACTTCCTGCAGCTGCCGCTCAGCCGCTGCCCCTAGGTCAAGTTCGCGTGCCGCTCCCGCTGAAGTCTCGCCACAGGGCAGTAGGCCTATCTGAGCATGATGCAATTCCTTCCTGCACAGGCGCACCCGCTGCCAGCACGCGTTGCCGGACGCACTGGCCGTCGCCATCGCCTCCGTCGCCGAGCTATCCGCCGTCATGGGCCCTGCGCTCGCGGGTCGCGTCACCGCCAAGACTGCCATGAACGCAGGTTGGTGATAATCATTCATCTCATGTGTCCTACAGGAGATTACTGGATCAGGCAGCATGCTTGGATACATCTGCAAGGCCCGTCATGCAGACGACCATTCATGGCAGCCCCGCGGAACCTCGTCCCCAGTTTCTCAGGCTGCCGCAAATGTTCATCTCTGCAACTCGACAAAACTTGCTGCGAAGACACTGGCACCTCTTCGTGCAGGCTCCAGCAGGTCGCACTGCATCGTGATCCTGAACGTCGAGCGATTGTGGCCCAGCGGGCGGGCCACCCACTGCCGGCTGCTGGTGTGCGACCTTGCCGGCAGCGAGCGCCAGAAGTCGGTGCGCCCGTTTCTCACACCCCTTTGACTGTGATGTAACACCTCCTGATGAGGACCGCCGTGCAATCCCGTGGTGCACCAACTACTGGCTGCAAGGTATCCTGACCTGCTCTGCCATGCATCTTCGAGTGCAGTAGCAGCCAAGCAGGCAGCCCTTGTTGACAATCAGCAAGCGGCCACAATGGCAAGTCACATCTTTTGTCGTGCCACAGACGGCGGCGGAGGGGCTGACGCTGGAGGAGGGCAGGCAGATCAACAAGTCCCTGTCGGCACTGTCCAATGTCGTCCAGGCGCTGACCAGTGCGCCCTCTGACACCCTGATTGCCAAGTGTCTTACTTCTCGGCTACATATCACACAACATCCATTGCGGAGTCATAGGAAGTGCATCAAGCATGGAGTCTGCCGCAGAAGCAAGGCTCGTGTAGAGCATGGTGTCGAGCATGAGAACAATCGGTTGATGTGGCGGCTGCAGCTGGCGGCAAGACCACGCATGTGCCGTTCCGGGACTCCAAACTCACCAGGTAACTCCGGGACTCCAGGCTACCGGCGGTGCAGATCAGGATGCCGCTCGCAAACTGCGCGTCATTTGCTGATGCTGGCTGAACAATGGCGTCCATGCAGGCATTGAACAGGCGGTACCATGAGCACTCTATCGGGAAATCAGGTGCACTGCAGGAAAGCTGCTTGCACGGCTGCAGGCTGCTGCAGGGGGCGCTGGGCGGCGTCGGCTGCACCGTCATCATCATCTGCTGCTCGCCGGCGGCGCGCAGTGCGCCCGAGACGCTGTCGACTCTGCGCTTTGGCGCCCGCGCTCAAGGCATCGTCAACACCATGCAGGTGGCCACGACAACGAGCAGATGTTGGTACCTACCCGATGTCGGCATGTCCGACAGGTTTCATGGACATCAACCATGCACATGGATGTCAATCCTTTACATGCGAGATGTCGTCTGAGAAGGGTGTCACCGGCTTGTGTCGTCCAAGCAAATGACAGCATGCATACTCCCTGCAGGTGGTGGACGTCCAGGGTGACGCGGCCGCGACAACAAAGGAAGTCGAGCTCAAGATGCAGGCTCTGCAGGCGAGCTGCATGGCGCATTCGCTTCATTCAAATTGGATTGACCCGCCGGCAGAAGGCAGGCTGAATGGCTGGGGCCTCTGATGCAGTCCTAGTTGAGCGTCGTTCCATGTCCATGCAGGCGGAGAATGAGGCGCTGCTGCAGCGGTGTGAGGCGCTGCAGCAGCAGGTGGAGTCGCGAGTCGAGCACAGGGTGGTGCGCGCGATCGTGGCATTTCAGGCGGCGCTGTGGATCGGACTCGGGCTGACGGAAAAGTACCTGCTGAGCGTCTGAACGCCAGCAGGCTGCTTGAAATTGGAACTCGCGCCAGGAACAAGGGTGGGTGCGGCTCTGCAGAGAGGGAGGGGTGACAGCAAAGCTGGACGTGACTATGAAAGGCTGGATGACCGATATCACCTCAGCAATGTAGGTATTGTGGAGGCTATACCCGATCTGGACACTGCAATGAGAGTCGACCGGTCCCATCACACAGCCAGGCAAAGCGCACTCAGTCATTTGCGGCTTCAGAGTTTTGAAACCAGCAGCGGCACCAACGCTTCCTACAGGGGCAGCGTGCTGAGTGGAAGATAGACCAATCGCGATCGCGATTAGACCAGATGCACCAGATGCATCTACTTCTTCCGGCCGCCACGCTCGCGGATGCTGAGCTGCAGCGTGACGTCGGCCGCCACGTTGGAGAAGGCCAGCGAGAACTGGTCCCGCAGGAAGCCAACGCCCTCGCGGCTCAGCTGCAGCCGGTTTGCCGGCAGGCCCAGCACCTGCGCCAATTTGTGTCCCCTTCAGTCTTCCATCACCAACATTCACTGCAGTGTTCATGCTTGCTTGTGTAAAGCTTTGAGGAGCGAGCAGCTCACGTGCAGTGAGGTGCCGAGGCACGCTAAACAGCGTTTGTCAGCTGCGAGGATCGGCGACGTGCGGCGAGCCAGAGTCAACGGCGGCACATGTCGTCACAGGAATGCGTGATGGCTCGCACCTCGGCGAGGCGGGCCTTGAAGGCGCCGACGCCGTCGGTGAGGGAGGACACCTCCACCGCCAGCACCTGTCCCTCCAGCATGCCGCTGCCCTCCACCTCCGGCACCTGCGGCAGGATGATTATCAGAGTTGCAGTCCTGTGGCATCTCTGACTACGTCACAGGACGGGCGCCTTCACTTGAAGCTGCAAAGTGCAGCATGCCGGCTTAGGTTTGGCTGTTGAATGTTTGGCTGTTTGGATGGGACCGGTGTCGCCGTGCACCATGATCTTGGCTTAGCCCGGGGGGAGACTTTCGCCTGATTCGATCGGATTGGGTGCACAGATACAATGCCAGCCTTTTTTGCGCACCTGCACCAGGATCTTGGCGGGGCCAAGGGGTGAGGTACAATATGCATCAGGCAGATGTACAGCAGGAACAACAGGAAGTTGTGGAGAAGGGGATGATGCAGTTCACGCACCTGCACCATGATCTTGGCGGGCCCTGGGTGCGCTGCCAGGAACTCCTCCTCCGGCTGCAGCACGAAGTCAGACACGCGCTGCCGCTTGGCCGCCGGCTCCTCCGGCAACGGCGGCGCGCCCCCCGGCGGCAGCGGCGCGCCTGCGGCCCAGGGGCAGGCAGGGCTCAACGGGCTGCGCGTCGAGTTGCGTGATGCCCGTCACACCAGCATTGTTGCCACTGGCTCCGATGGTATGCAACGAAAGGTGAGCAAACTCCATTACGCCGCTCTGTCCTGAGTGGATGCGTATACTTTGACACCGAGGCGGAGTGTGAAACCCTTGAGGCTCACCGCTCAAGGGTGGTCCTGGCGGCGGTCGAGGCGCGCCCATCATGCCCGGCGGCGGCCGCGGCGGCGGTGGGAAGGCGCCCCCGGGCAAGCCGGGCGGCGGACCGAAGCCCGGAGGCGGCCGCGGCAGCCCCATACCCGGCGGCATGCCCATCATCGGCATACCGCCGGGTGGCCGCGGCAGCGCCATCGGCTGCGGCGGACGCGCCGGGCCCGGCGGCTGCGGCGGCCGCGCAGGCGGCGGCGCCAGCGTCGGCGGCGGGGCGCTGCCAGCCGGCTGTGGGGTGACAATAAAGCAGACGGCGTAGTGAGCGGAAGTCAAACAGGAAACACATATGTTAACACCGGTTCTCAGCGGCTCCATGTACACAAACGAGTGTGGAATGAATGCGAACAAAAGGAACTCTGCAGGTCCAGGCATTGCATGCTGGCCAGCCAGGAAGCATGGTTACACACCTGTGAGGGCGGCGGCGGCAGCGGGGACACCGGCGGCGGCCGCGCGGCGGGTGGCGGCGGCAGCGACGCCGGCGCGCCGTGGGCGCCGGGCGGCGGCGCAGGGCCGGGCCGCACCACCGGCGGCGGCGGCAGGCTCTGCGGCGCCTTGCCTGCCGTGTCCGCCTTCTGCTCCCGGATCGCCTGCAGCTGATTCTGCAGGCCCTCGCCCCTCTGCGAGGTGCACGCAGACACCTCAGGTAGGGACACATAAAATTTCATTGGGTGCATCTGCCAGGTATAGACAACAACGAAGACTGCTCTGCAAGCATGTGCCCTGCTGTGCATGTTGCACGTAGAACTTAGTGGCGAGCATCTAGGAAGTGAAACGTGCGCACCGCAGAACCGTCCCAGGCAACGGGGCGGTCGGAGCCGGAGATCTGCGCCTCCCGCACCGACTCCGCCACCATCTGCGACACCTCCTCCTGCGTCGAGCCTGCGACGCAAAAGAATCGGGTGTGCTGATTCCCATGCATCATTCTGCAGACTGTTGCAAAGCACAAACTCTCCGCCACCATCTGCGACACCTTCTCCTGCAAGCCTGCAGCGAGACCGAAGCAACAAATGGCAGCATCGAAGCCTGTGAGGTTGCTTGGAACAGGCACAGACTCTCTGCCACCATCTGCAACATGTCCCCCTGCGGAGGAACCTCAGTTGTGCATGGAGATAATTGCATGGTGAAGGCCATTCGCTAAGCGCTGCAAAGGCTGCCCAACATGGGGAAACTGGATTCCGAGTGTGACGAAGGCACTGCCTCCTCAAGAAACCACCGTGCTGGACCTTGCAGGCCTGATTCGCTTAGGGCATGTCCGGTCACAGCTTTCGCCCCAAGGAACTCATTCACTGGTTCACGACCGCCAGGGTGTGACAGCAGAGACACACTGGCTGATGGTGTTGAATTTTCATCCAGTAAAACCAGGCCTTTTGAGGCCTTTCATGTCGACTTGTGAAGCTTCGCCAAACACGTCGGGGCGGCTTCTGGCAAGGCCTACCAGGTTGCGCGAGATCTTGTCGTACCATGCTCTCAACACAAAATGCCAGAAAGCACTGTACTCACCGAAGACATCGGGGCGGCTCCTGGCGAGGCCGACCAAGTTGCGTGAGATCTCATCGTCTGACGCCTTTGTCGTGTCCCGGATCTTGGACAGCATCGCGTCGCGCTGCTGCTTCCAGCGCGGGTCGATCAGGCTGATGCGCATGTGCTCCGCCATCTGGTCCACGGGGATCATCTCCCCCGTGATGGGCGACAGCACCACCTTGGTGGCCGCCGCCGCGGCGGCGCGCGCCCGCGGGTCCTGCCGCTGGTAGTCCTTCACCACCTGGAAAAACAGCAACACCGCCACGAGTTGATGATGGTGCGCTGATGCAAGAAGAGCGACAAGGTTGAGCGCCTGTTGCGGGTGACAGGCGACCCGCATCGAGCGCCAAGCCACATGACCGCAACAGCTCTACTATCAGTTGAGGGTTTGGGCGCCCGCTGAGCCGCCACAGGTTTCACACCAGAAGCCATACACAGACCGGCTGCTGGCTCAGGCAGTCGCCCAACGAGGCGCTGCGTGTGAGCCGCCCCAAACACAAAACCCCTCCCAAGCAAAATATTGCAAGGACGGCAGCAGACGCACCAGCATGTCGTCGTCCTCGTCATCCTGCGGCACCGGTGGCGCGGCGTCGGGAGCGACGTCAGGCGCCGCCGCGCCGTCCTGCGCACCAGCGTCCGCCACCAGCTGCTTCTCCTCCTCGTCCATCTCCATCTACGGCGCAAAAAGCGAAACCATCTAATGTGTGAACCCTAATTTTGCTTTGCTTTTGAAATGAAGGTTCAAACTTGCTTGGTGAACCACTCGTCTGCCTTCTGAAGAAGCGTTCGACACCAGCTGCTGCTCCTTTCTGTCCATCTCCATCTGCAACGGCAAACACATGTGTGATCGAGAGCTCATGCTTGCCAAACCGTCCTGTTCGCAGATGATTCGTTTTGCCACCATCTGCTCCTCCTCCTCCTGCATCGCCATCTGCGCCGCAGAACGTAGGTGGTGGTGGTGGTGACCCCTGCTATGCTTGTGACGTCAGCTTCAAGCACAAGATCCTCTGTCTGGCGGCACGCCTGAAGGCGGATGCTAATGAGCGCATGCGCACTCGCGCAGACCGTCCTCCTTGCCCGTGGTTGCCGCAAGCCATGTTTCCTCGAGCCTGGCCTCGTCTACATTTGCTCCAGACGACCACCGTCGGACATGAGAGCACATGAGTGCCCCGCCCACAGCACGCCATGTGTCTGTCGAGATATTCCCCGGCCTTTTTGCTGCCGCCCTCTGTAGCCACTTCCTCCCCAGCTTCGTCATGCTGCTGTCTCATGTTAGTCCCAAGAATGCAAGGCGAAGTTCGTGTCATCAGGCATGACCGCACCTCGACCTCCTTTTCCCCCTCGGCAGCCTCCTCTTCTTCCGGCTCCTCGCCGAAGGGCGCCGCCTTGTTGAGCGCCTGCACGTCGCGCAGGCTCATTGGCGGCGGCAGCTCCGCCTCCTCATCCTCGTAGAAGTCGATTGTCTCCACCACCACGAAGTCGTGCCTGCCAGATTTGGAGTTTAGGGATTCACAAGTTTGGAACCGGGTAGCAGCAGCTCCGCCTCCTCCTCCTCGTAGAAGTGGATTGTCTCCACCACCACGAAGTCGTGCGTGCACGGTTTGGGACCCATACGTCACACATATACTGTTGCGTGCATGCCGCTGTGCTCCATGGACAAACAGGCTGAGACTGCCTGCGATGGTAGACAGACCTCGCCTCGCCGGCCGCAGCCATTGCAACCGTCGAGTGCATGGTGAGATAACATAGAAGTGTCCTGCCACTACCTCTCAACAGCCCTAGTGCACTAGGAGCCTGCAGCACATATCATGCTGCCTGGCCGTCCGCAAGACTGGTACATCATTTTGCGCTGCCGCACGCACAGTGCAAACCCGCGCACCAGTCGATGGCCTGCATGGCGAGGCGCTCGGCCTCATGTCACGCCAACGCATAAACATTTCTGTTCTGATTACTGATTCAAAGCTTTTTGAGGTGAGTTCGGCGAAGCGCACCAGTCGATGGCCTGCATGGCGAGGCGGTCGGCCTCCTGCCGATCGGCGGCGGCCTTCGCCTCCCGCGACTGCACCTTCTCCCACTCCAGCCGCTTCAGGCACCGCTCCAGAATCGCTTGCCTGCCACATGTTACAAACACCTGATATTGAGAGCTGCGGGTGTCAATCTGCATGTGGCCGCCAGCGCACAGCTGCTGGACTTCTCATCATCCTCTTTGCATGAAGGCTGGCAAACGGATTGCGAGTTCAGGCTTTTGCCCACCTCTACAGCAGCGGCTGCAATCCCGCACCTGTTCTGCGTGTCCGCGCGCAGCTTGTCGGACGTGCCCGCGGGCGGCATGAGCACCTGGCAGCAAACGGCGAATTAGTGAGTAATGAAATGAGGCAACTTGTCCGTCTTTGGATGACTTGGTGAAGATGAACACACTGAAATGCTGCTGCAAAGATGTGTTGTACGTCCCCCGTACCTTGGAGTAGGCGTCGCACAGTGCGGTGAAGAAGGTGAACATGCTGTGCGTGGGCTTCAGAAAATTGAACTCCATGTTGCGCGCCTCCTTCATGGCCAGGTCCGTCAGAAAGCCCTTGCCGTTGCGCGCCACGAATTGCGCCGTCAGCTTCACCAGGTCCAGGTCCTGCAACCACACCAGATTACAAAATCAGTAGATGTTTCAGTCTTCTATTCGCCACAATATGCGCCGTCAGCTTCACCAGGTCCGGCTCTTGCGTGTGAACGATGTGATTTCGCTTTCCATGCCGTGTCCAACTCTGAGCAACTGCAGGTGACGCTGGCTCTCAGAAAATCTCGCTCCTGTCTTCTCCTCCATATGTTTCCTTCCTCACGCTCTGGGGAGGACGGTGCGGAGCGCCCCTATTGAAATCAAGAGTATGACAGGATGCACTTTGGATCCAGCTCAGGCGGGGGCAGTGCTGCCAGTATTGTCACCAGTGTGATACAAACAGTGCCAGGCGTAAAACGATACATGAACCATCTCCTCACCTGCATGCGCAGGCCCTCCGGCACATGCACCGTATACTGTTCATCCTCCGGCGCCTTCAGCGGCTCTGACGGCGCCAGAATGCTGGTTACCGGCGCTGTCGGCGCCGTCGCCGCGGCCGCCGCGGCGGCGGCGTCGCCGGCCGGCACCGCCGCTGTCGTGACCGGCGCAGCATCCCCTTTCTGAAACTCCTCAACCTGCACTCGTGCCGGTAGCTCTTGTTACAACAGCTTGCTGTGCGCTGGCAACATACAGAATGTATACAGGCAACACAACATGGCTGTATAGCCATGAAGAAAGAGCACAGCTGCTTACCCGGGACCGGTAATATTTGTGGTATGGGTCGGTGGACTTCAGGAAGTTGAACTTCACATTGTCACGCTCGTTCGCGACAATGCGCTTCTCGAACTCCACGCCTGCGCGGAACACACAGCGGCGATTCGGTGCAAGCAAGCAGGGTGCAGCAGAGATGGCACTGGCAGCTGCAGCACAGCACGCAGCGCAGCAGTGCAGCATGACCGTGCGCGGCGCACCGTTCTTCGCCACAAACTGCGCGGTCTTGTCGACGATCGCCCTGATGTCCGGCGGTGGGTGGATGACACCCACGGCATGGGTCTGGCTGCCGACAGTGAGGTTGAGGCTGCTGAGATCGGGAGCAGGGAGTGCATCGCGAACTTCACCAACTGCAACAATTTCCGATCCACCGTTCGGGAGCCCGTTGGTCGCCATGCCGACCACCGGGCGCCCTTGATTTACAGTTTTTCAATCGGCAGGACCGATGCAGGAGCTTCCGAGTGTCTGAAATACAGGTTCAACAAGTCGCCGTCTGATGGGTGGACTGCGCAGTTTCGCGCAGGGACCAACGGCGTTCCCCGCGACACCCTGAACAATCAAATCACACGAAACTCGCCGGCTGCTGGTGCGAAACGGTTTCTGCGAAGCGCAAAAGCCGAGCTCGCTCATGCAAGGAAGCACAGGACGTCGCAATTTGCAGCTGCTTCCTCCTTCCTGGTGAGCAGGTTTTATGTGCATGCATTTTGCGTCATGCTGTGAAATGCTCTGCATCATGTTGCGCTTGCATGTGCGTTGACATCGTTTACAGCTACAAACAGATTTGATTGAGCTCGACATCGTATCGCGGACTCGCTCGAACACACAACTATTCACAACACCGGCCATCGTCCGTGGCAAGCTGTTGTCACTAGAAGAGACCGTCGTGAACACGCTCAGGCTGCCTTGCATCAGCATTCTGACAGCTTGATGTGGGACCTGACATCTTTGGTGCTTCAAGTCACCAGCAGTGTCGTGTGGACAGCGCCATGATCCGCAATGCATTGCGGAATGCCGGCAGACGGCTGATGCGGCATGAGCTGATGGGCACAGATGCAGCAGGCAACCATTATCTTCGGTGCGGCGCAGTACGTTGAAATGTGTGCAAGATTCGCATTGTGGATGGCCTTGTGCAAATGCTGCGCTTGTTGCGTCAAGCAGATGCGAGTGCGTGACATCCGTCATTGCGGCAGGGAATTGACAAAGAACGAGGAGGGTGTGGAGGTCGAGCGGCGCTGGGTGGAGCCAGATCCTAAGAAAGGATACCACTATTACGACGCCAATGAGATCGCCCCGGAATGGCACCAGGTGTGCGGGTGATGCTCATTGGTGCACGGTGTGTTTTGACTGCACGTGTATGTTTGTTAGGTTGGGGCTGTCAGGCTGGCGCTGTGGCTGTCGGCGCGAGCTGGTAGTGACAGGCTTTCGATGGCGATCCTGGTTGCGCAGTGGCTCACCAGCAGACGCGATGCGCCGCCGGATGCTGCGACAGTGCTGAAGGCAGAGGCAGAACGGAATGCCATCCGGCAGCGGGCGGCCGCCCTGGAGGATGCGGACGTGGGGCAGCGGCTGAGGGTGAGCTCAGGGATTACACAAAGTCTCAGCGATATGCTGTTGTTGTCCCAGACTTCTGGAGGACCACATGCATCATATTTGCTTGCTCGTCGCTCGTCGTGGTACCTCAATGCCGCTTGCCCCTGCAGGCGCACGCGTATGGCGTGCAGTCCCAGACAGCAACATACCCGCACGAGCTGCCCGAGCCTGAGCGCTCGTCACAGGAAACAGCAGATGCATCAGAGCAGGCAGGGCCGGAGCCGCCGCCGCCGTCGCCTGTGCCGGAGCCGCCGCAGCCTCACGCTGATGAAGGCGTTGGCTCATGGGTGCCGCCCCACAGGACCTGATGCCACACAGGAGCAGCATGCTGTGGGAGCATTGCGCCTCAGTCTATGCGATGCTGGGCGACCTTGCCATATAGAAAAGTACAGCAGGCATCGGGTTTCGGGTGCGGGAGCTTAGGATTGCACATTCAGTCAAATTGTGCATCGTTGCGATCAGACGGAAACGACATGAATTCTGTCGCAGTCTGTACGATGCGTTTTTGCTCGTGTAGGGAGTGACTCGGAAGGCGAGGCAAGGGTGGACCTCAGTTCTAGATGCGCGTGGCATACTTTAGTCTAGTTTGTTTCGCCTGCATGGTTTAGTCTACTTTCTTTCGCCTGGTAACGATCAAGGGCGTTCACAGATCCACATCATGTTCAGCCTGTGGTGCTCTGCATGCAGAGGTTAGAAAGCACCAATACCCTCAAACCTCCCTTCAGGTTCAACTGTACACACAGCCCTATTCAGGCCTGGTTTCCATACGGTTCGTAGATAAAACACGCTTCCTCTCCGTCTCCATTGACCCTCGCCACTCCTTCATTATCACTTGACCCCTTCGTCGATGGTTTCACTTGTCCCCATCGTCGATGGTTTCGAATTCTGCGTCAATGACAGGCCCACCACCCTGCTGCGCAAAGTCGGGGCCGGGCTTGGCGGCCGCCGGGCCGCTACGGCGGCGCTGCTGCTGGAAGCCAAAGGGCGAGCCGCCGCCAAAGCCGCTGAACGGATTTCGCCCCATTTGCTGCTGCTGCTGCGCTGCTGCTGCGCGCTGCTGCGCCTGTGCAGCCGCCATCTGCATGGCAAGACAGCGTTCATCAACTGTGTCTAGTTGATGCAGGTAGCGCCTCAGTCGTGAATAGAGTTTGATAGGCATGCCTCGAACAATTGACAGAAGGACTCGTAATGTACCTGGCTGTTGAATTGCCGCAGAGAGAAGAAGAGCAGCAGCGGCAGAAGCCAGCTGATCTGCAGCCGGTCAGGAAGTCAAAGTCAGTGTATCGCCTCATTGCCTGAGGTCGCACATCTAGCCGCAGCACTGTGAGCAGTGATAAGCATAGGATGCAACATCCAGACCGAAAGTAGCTGCACGAACCCACCAGGAAGACGATACGTAGGACCGAAAACAGGACGCTGAAGAACAAGCCGCTGTACAGGGAGTAGACCAGAAGGACGCCCCAGAAGACCTGGCCCACGGTGCTATCATTGAAGTCCTTCAGCTGCCGCCGCCACTGCAGTGAAGAGTGTGCTTGAATGAAGAAAAGACGGTGTGTGGTGCATGTAGGCACCGACAGGCGACCTGGGTGACGGCTGCCAGCTAACGCTGCATGCAAACGCAGCAAGGATGGCAAGCTTGCTTGGCGGCAGGTTGCTTGCTTGCCTTGGGCAAGTCTTGCCGCACGGTCTCTGCGAGCAGGCGCAGTCGCCGCTTGACGCTGAGGCGCTGGTCAATCCACGCTGACCCCTCGCTGACGGCTGCCTGCGCCCTGCACATGATCACCAACACAAGAGTTACCACATGCAGCAAGAATCGAAAGCCAAAACGACGATACGTTCAAGGGTTTGCTGGTGACGTCGCGCGCCCATGCAGACATTTCAGTTGCAGTACTCTGCTCACCTCCGGCCCTGCTCGTCCAGGCGGAGCGTTCTGTTGAGCTTTCTGGCAGCCCGCGAGCCAGTGTCTTGTAGCTGCTCTGCGGCCTGCTTCAACCTGCGGCAGCGCTCTCACAGTTGACCAGCGTTTGGGGCGGAACAACGGAACATGAGAATGCATCAGTTGCTGCATGGCATCACTGGCACGCCAGCACAGCGCACCTCTTGGCTGCGCCACGGCTGAAACGGCTGCCAAATGTCTCTGACCGCGACGCCGCTGACACGCTTAGGATGCTCCGCCTGCCAACGGCTGCTGAAACCGCCTGCCGCTGCAGGTGGCTGTGACTGGTACTGCCCTGCAGAGCTGGACTGCTGACCGACACGAGCCGTCGCAAGAGGGGCTGCGCTGCGAGACTGGCGTGGCCTCTGATGCTGAGGCACCTCCCAGGCAGTTGGGGCCGCTGCATCATCGAGTGCATGTGGTGCTGCATCTTCTGCCTGTAATTGTTCTTCTGACAATGTGAGAATTGACTTAACACAGCGTTTCTGCGAAGAGAAGACAGCGTTGCCGGTTCGGAAGCTGCTGCCACCGCATCAACAAACGGCACGTGCACTTCCGATCATCCGCTTGATCTTGTTGCTCGCGCGCAGCGCGCTGCGAGCAAACCGAAGCAGAGCCGCACCAAGGCCATACTACACATCCGAAGAGCATCCTGAATTGATCTGGCGAGTCCTGTGCCTGAAGCACCTCTGAGCCACCGCCCCCTCACACTCATTGAAGGCGTGCAGCAGCCCGAACCGGCCTCTAATCCTCCAGACGCAGTCTCTATGCAGGCTACACAGCTTCATGTGCAGCTGACGCGGCCCGCAGCCGAGGCAGGCCACGTGCAGCAGCCGCGCCAGAGATGGCGCGCATTCAGCGCAGCAGTCCAGGGACGGAGCCTCAGGCCACGAACCATCGTCGCTGCATCGAAACAGGTTTGCGGCGAGACCAGTACATGCTAAGCACGACTGCTTTGACTGCTTGCTCAGAATTGACGGTAGAGGACCGGCGCAAAGTGTGGGGATGCGGCATGCAGGATCAGACCGAGAAGGATGCATCGGACGCTTCTGACGGTAAGCAGACAGAGAAGGACAAGGGGAGGTACCCGGAGCGGAATGCCTGGACGGGAGGCTGGGCAGGTGGGACTTCGTGCTTGGCGGCCGCAAGTGATCTGGAGAGCTGGCATCGAAAGTTTGTGATGGTCTCAATCCAAATGCGTGCCTCACATGGATGTGCTGCACATGCAGGTGGCGAGAAGGGAGTCCAGGCTTTCGTTAAAGAGGTTCGTGCTGCGTGGTATAATCTGTCGAAGCACGAGTGGTGCCGCGTTCACAGTGCGATTGAGCATTAGGCTGCAACAGAGATTCCAAGCCGTTTGCAGATGCATGATCTCCTACTGATCGTACTCCCAATGCTCTGTAGTTTGAGAACGAGCCGACGCCGTCTCAGAAGAGGGAGATAAAAAGGGCAGCAGAGAAGGACCCCAACATTGTGAAGGTCAGCTCATTGGAAAATGACATGCAAGCTGTTCACCGGGACAGCGCATGGCATCCACGTCCTGTAACAAGCAAGCAATGAAACTGTGCTGCCTCAGCCTCGGTCTCTGACCGCGGCAATCGTCAACTGCAGGTGTCCTTCCAGGGCAAGAAGGTCGATGCCCGCCGGGTCGCCAATGGCGAGGGCAGCTCCAATCCCATCTACATTGGCATGCGCAAGGGGTGTGTGCTGCAATGCTCTTACGCGCAGAGCTTCCGCACTGCTGCTCCCTGCCTGGGCGTGGCAGCCAACGGAGGGGGACCTCCCCACCAGTCTCGATGTTGCAACCGCTGACGCCATGCTTCTGGGACTGCAGGGCAGGAAAGGACGACGAGTCGCCGCAGTACCTTGTGGACGACGAGAGGAAATACCCTAGCCGGGAGTCCCTGGGGCCTCTTTGTAAGTTGTTCTGTGCCCGGATGCTTGAACAGACACATGCTTGAACAGAACCACGCAGCTCCACCCAGATGTGTGCGCTGGAGATGGCATCGGCGGCTTGCATGCTGTACAGGTACATGGCAGCGGACGCCCAACAGCCTGTTCCACATATCACCCTCGAAGTCTTTCTCTACAATTCCTGGATCTTAGCTCCTTACTGACTTTGTGCGATGCCCGTGTGCAGCGGGCGTGGTGGGCGGCTTTGCAGGCGGCGAGCGGGGCGTGCAGCAGTTTGTGGACGAGGGCGAGGTCACAATTGCAGACAAGGGTACGGAAAAATCTAGAGAGCAAGCCCCTGTCCGTCTCCTGCTGTCTTTGCTGAGCCACCTTAGCTGCCGTGCCACCTGCAGCAGTGCCGCCTGCGGCAACTCTGCGGGAAACTGCCGCATCGCAAGCTTGCTGTGATGCATATTTCTGGCAGCGCTGCTCCATGCGCGCCTTGCGCACGCCTTGTCTCCACCACCGCCGCTGCGCAGACCGCCTGCTCATCTTGTCCTTCAATCGGTAACAGTTGGCGTAGCACGGATTGGCGCCGACCAGGCTGCAAGCAGTCGTCGCCTGGTGTTGGCCGCCATTGTGCAGTGTTCAACGGTGTTCCGATCATCAATTAGTCAAGCAGTGATATCAATGAAACTGTGCTCAGGCCGCAAGCAGTCGTCGCCGCTGGTGTTTGCCATCATTGTCGCGGTGCTGGGCACCGTTGGCGGCCTGTTCCTGATCAATGTGGAGGAGGTGGGCGAGGAGATCGTGTCCGAGGTGAGGCGTTCCCGCCCCCTTGCAGTGAGGCATTCCCGCCCACCTGTGCGCTGTCCGAGGGGCGAGTCCTGCCCTCCATCTGCGCGTGCGTGCCTCATGCGCGTCTGCATGTCCCCTGCATGCTCATGGATCTGCGTGGCAGTGGATGGGGTCGGCTCAGACTCCCATGCATGTTGTGGTGGCCCATGGTAGCTAGTGCCATGCACCAACAGCAGCTGCTGTGAACCCCTGGGATGAACCCTGTGCCGCAGGTGGAACGGGGCGATTTTGCGGCGGCAGCGTCCAGCGCAGGCAGCCAGGGCTCGGCGCTGCTGGCCGGCTTCGACCCGCGCACTAAGCTGGCCCTGGAGGTGCGGGGCTGCATGCAGCGCTGCACGCACATGCTGCAGCACTCCGGGGCACCGTCAAGCATGGGGCCTGCCTAGCGCAATGGTGGCCATGATCATTGTACGGTGCTGGGGGTGCATGATGGCGTGACGAGTCGCCTCGCGTGCTGCGCCTTAATTTCCTCAAACACTTCATCGCCATCGTCTGCTGCCACGAGCTACTGTCACCCTATGAAGTGCCACATGATGACTCATCCACAAATGTGTTCTTGCCGCGCAGGCTGCCCTTGCATTAGTCGGCGTGGGCGCCCTGCTGTTCTACGGCAAGAAGGCCGCTGGCGACCTGGCCAACAGCGCGGTCGGCGGTGTCATCAGCCTGGGCAAGCTCGCGGCCTTCTGGGGCGTGGTCCTGCTGGCCGCAAAGTACGTGATTGAGAACTGAGATCCGCATACCTACAGTGCGGTAGCCAGCGGCAGAGTCATCGCAGAAACATTTGGGACTCGGGAAGGCGGCGCAGTTTACAGTCTACTTGTGCGCATTGCAAGGGCAATGCCTTGCTCTTCGACAAACAGAGAAGGACGTGTGGACACAACGAATGCACTGCTGCCGCACCGTCGTCAAACCTGGAAAACAGCCTTCTCTGTTACAGGAGAGTGTTGCAGATGTCTGTCCCCAACGACGTAACAAGTGCGACCACAACGTTGGCCCAGTTCTGCCTCTTCCCATCACCCTGCCGTTCACCAACCACAGTTCACGAGCAGCGCCCGCTGGCCGCATATACTATCAGCACCCGGACTTGGCACATTATTTTTCCTACATCATTCCGTTATTCACTCCTCGTCATCTTCCTCCTCGTCCTCCTCCGAGTCAACGTCAGCCGGCGGCGCCGCACGCCTCGGCCTCTTCGCGGCTGCATTGACAAGACGAGATGTTCAACGCTCAACATTTGCTCTTGCGCAAAAAGACACCAAAAAGTGCGGTACGCAGTACAGCCATGCCGGATCTCAAAATGACCCCAGAGAACATGCACTGCAGCAAGTAGGAAGCAGCGCACGTTGCTCGAATTCCTCGTCGTCGTCTTCCTCGTCGTCCTCTTCACCGCCAAAGTCGCTGTCATCGTCCGCGGCCTCCTCCTCCTCCTCCTCATAGTCCTACAAGCAGCCGAAAAGACGCGCTCAACAGGCCTGTTTTGGGGTTTTCACAGGGTTTTACCAGGGTTAGTCAGCCTAACATGCTAATCAGACATGCTAATCAGGGGCCGCTGCACGCACTGCCACGCCGCGGCCCCCGCAATGCGGCAGCACATCAGCAGGGCACAGCCGCTGTCGGTGCGGGGCGCATGGATGCTGGTACATGGCTGCCGTGATGGTGCGCAGGCGATGCAGAGCTGCTTGCAGATTGAGGGGACAAATCTGGTACTCTATCACTGTCTTCTCGTGTATGAAACTGACCTCCTCATCGTCGTCCAGGGGCGGGGCGTCGCTGGACAGGTAGCGCGTCCCCGGCTCCTTCTCCTCCTCCTCCTCCTCGAACTGCGCACCAGCAACGCAAATACGAACAATAAGAGAACGAGCTGCGGACGCAGCGCAGGAGCTGGTCGGCAGAGCTGTGCACGCTGCGTTGTGGCTGGACTCCAGGCTGCGCAACCAACGCAACGGATCAGCCGGAAACACGAGAATCAGCTGGTCTGTGAATGCCAGATGCAACAAGCCAGCAGGGGATCAAGGGGCCCGCACACCGGCCTGGCGCTCAACACCATCGCATATAGCAGTGCGACATGAGCGTGCTTGTGGCCAGCATTGGGCTGCTCACCTCCTCGGGCTCATCGCCGCCCACATCATTGCCATCGCCCTCCTCATCGCCCTCCTCGTCACCATCCTCATCGCCGCCGGCCGCCTCCTGGCCCTGCGGCGTCATTTCCACGTCAGCACATCCATGTCAGCGCAGTCGCAAACGCGTGAGCACGCAAAGTTGCGGGTCGGTTTCAAGTCCCAAGCATCTGCGGCAACAAGGTGCGTCCTGATCGATGCACAAGAAGCATGCAAGGGCCATGCTGCAGTGGGGCGCTGCTGCAATGGGGCACTGCGGCAGGATCAATTTCGGCAGCTAACCTCAGCGCCATCGCCATCGTCATCGTCTTCCTCATCGCCCTCCTCACCCTGCGGCAGACGCAATGGTTCAGCATGAAGAGCTGATCAACTGCACCAAGAGCACCTCTGGCGAGTAAAGGAATCCGTTCTGGCGACAGCCTGGCTCATGCACGGTGCAGGGATCTGCTGGGCTGGGTTTTGGACACAGAAACCCTACCTCATCGTCCTCTGCCTCGGCCGCAGCATCCTCCTCCTCCCCGCCGTCAATGTCCTCCTCCTCGTCCTGCGGCCAAAACAGGATCCTGGATCGGGCATCAGGCTTTCCCTCCCTGCAGAGCGGGCTTGGCCACGCTGCATGCATGACGCCGAGATCCCATGCATGATGGGGGACCAGGGTGCACTGCAAATCTTGGGTGCTGTAAGCGCCATCAGATAGACAGGCAGGGAAGGCCAGCACCACGTCGGCGTCCACCGGCTCGTCTGTGGCTGTGGCGGCGCGCGCTGCTGTCGACCAGCCTGCGGAGGCACATTTGAAATCTGGTTGCGGCGGGTTACGTCATGTGCTGATCCTGCAGGCGTGTTGCATGCAGGGGGGTTCTGCAGTCACACAGAAGCATCGAAAATAGCCACTCACCCTCCTGTGCCGGCCGTGAGAGGGCCGGGTAGCGGGCCGCAATCGCCCCCAGCGCTGCCAGGGGTTGCGCCAGCGCCAGCGCATACATGTCGTATGCCTTGGCCAGCTGCGGGCCATCGGGCACGACCGCTGCCGTTTCCAGCATCATTGCGGCTGGAGCTGGCGGTCGCGGCTGCCTGCGGTTTGATTTCCTGCATGCGTGGAACGGATGTGTTCGGTCTGCGTCCGGACGTCTCTGCAGCGTCTCTGCAGCGGCGAGCGGAGTATCCCTCGGCCACCAGAACGGCACGGGGCATCAGGGGCAGCGCGGCAGGTGTTGCGGCAGCGGAAAGCTCGGCTTGGAGTTACACATCCAGTGATCAGACGAGCTAAGTGGCGCTCCGCGAAACGGCTGTGACTTGCCGAGACGCATGGTGCAACACACCAGGGCGCGCTTTGCAATGCCTCACCTGTGGCGCGCGAGAGGGATTAGCGAGCAAGCCCTGCAGACGCGGATTGACACGCAATCAGAACGACCACGGCGAGACGAGAGCGGATCTGGGGGTGCCCGGAGCGCGAGGAGCAAGAAAGGTACTTGTGCGATCCGCTGCGACAGCGACTGGCGCCGTAGCCACTCCGGGCCAGCTCGGTCCCCGCACCCGTCACCCTGAAGCTATGTCCCGTGGGTAATCTAAGCGCAATTTCAAGCAAGAATCTAGAATTTCAAATTTGACTGCTCCGCTGCAGCCTGCTGGGCCGAAGGGGAGATGAATTCGCGTGTACCATTTTCACAGCGGTGCAGAGCATTGGCGAGGCTGGGTCAGCTCCGGAACAGGTAAGCTGGGTTCTCTCCCACAGGTGCCTGCGAATAGGCATTGCAACAAGGTGTTTCTGCGCCGCACAAGCGCCGGTTCAATGAATAAGGTTCACACGCCCTCCCCCCTTACCGCTAGCCTAGATGGGATAGCGAACTTATGCAATACATCCTGCCCACAACGAGTAATGGCACTTCCCTGCCAACCCTGTGGCGCTCTGTGCAACCACATCCGCCCCCAACTGTCCACTCGTGTTCAAGCCCTCTTGAATTATCTCTAGACACGTCTCCCCTCCGCATGGCGCACGTCCCCTGCTGCCGCTCTTCTTCTGCCAGCCCGCACTGCCCGCCGTCGCCACAAGACAGCGGCTCGCGGCGCGGGGTCAAGCCCCGGGACGCAGCTACACCGCCGTGCCACACGGCAGCGGCCGGCGGGTGGCCCCTCAGTTCTGCAGCCGGCGCTTTCACGAGTGCGGACCGTCGTCTATGTCAGAGTGCTAACTCCCACCAAAGAGCAGTAGGCCGCGGCGCACGAGCAGACCCAGGGCGCACTGGCGCCGTTACGCATTGATCGACGCGACCCCTCAGGTCTGCAGCCAGCGTCTTCATGACTGTGCGTCAGTCTGCTGGGCGCCGCCGAAGAGCAGCAGCCCGCGGCGCACGAGCAGGCCCAGAGCACCAAAGCCCAGGCAGGCGCCCCACTGCGGCAGCGTGAGTGGCCGCGTGCCGAAGGCCTCCCCGCCGAACTGCACGATGAGCACCTGCGGCGAGACCAAACACGGCTCGGCGCTCGGCAAATCCGCACGAGTCGCAGGGCTGCCAGGCTTGCAGGCAAAACACGGCTGCAGGACACGTCTGCACACCGCCTGTTGGTGTGCTTGGTGCTCGAACATGTGCTCGAAAGCCACAGCACAGGGTAAAAAAGGTGGAGAGTCGCACCTGGAGCGCCAGCTCGCCGGCCAGGATGTAGCCGAAGAGTTTGTTGTCGAACAGGCCCTCCAGGACATTCGGCTCGCCGTAAATTTTCCGCGCATTCACCTGCATTGCGACAGAAACTCGTTTGTCCCAAGCACAATGTGCCGCTGTATGCACCATCAAGGTTTCCTCAACCGGCACCAATGCCACCTGCTTTTTGGTGCTGGGCACGACTCAGTGGAGCAGGCAGCAGGCAATGCAGCCCAGCTTGTCTCGGCATCCGGGTCCTGCAACATCCTTGTTTGGCAGATGCCCTCACCTGGTTGAACAGCTGCATGAGCACGAAGACGTTGAAGACGAGGGTGTAGTGCACGGAGGGGCCTTCCACTGCCGCATGCGACGGCACGCCAAACAGCATGTCGCCGTGCGTGACCAGGCCGTACATGATTGCCAGCTGGAAGGCGCCCTGCCCGATGATGTTGCGCCACAGCGTCGGCGAGATGAGCGGCTCGTCGTCTGCGCAGGCGTGGCGAGCACTCAGCCTTGATCGGCACCATCAATCAGCCGAGTTTGAGCACCGTGAACACTGCCACCCGGCAGTCCGCCCAGCAACACGCGACTTTGAACGTGCAAGCACATGAGTACGACTGGCATGCAAATGCAGTGGCAGCGGTTTTGCCACAAGCAAGTGTCGTATGGCAAGCACTGCGCATCATCGGAAAGGGGGCGCACTGCGGTAGGGCTTGAGGTCGAGCAGCTCATCGGTGGGGGAGTCGGTGGCCAGGCTCAGCGACGCCAGGCTGTCCATGATGAGGTTGAGCCACAGCATCTGCACCGCCGTCAGCGGGCTCTCCTGCGGACGCAAAGTCCGATACGGTCACACCTCAGCAATATGATAGTCTCAGCCAGGACGCCACACTTACTTTCACATTGGAAGGCATGACATGCACAACATCAACGGAGGCAGATATGCAGGCCACGTAGCGATTGATGATGTTGCTCGGATCACCTGCAGGGCCAGCGCGCCGCCGACAGCCGTGAGGATGGCGACGATGTTGATCGTCAGCTGGAACTGCAGGAAGCGGGCGATGCCGGCGTACACGTTGCGGCCCCACTTGACGGCACTCACGATGGACGTGAAGTTGTTGTCCATCAGCAAGATGTCCGATGCGTCCTTTGCGATCGACGTGCCTGTCAAGAAAGGCAGGGAATGTCAGGCAGGAAGGGTCAAAGGCAATGCAAAGCGGACTAGAGTAACTCATAACAGCCTGCACGTGTGAAATGTAGGAATGCAGATCTGCAGGTCCGAATCTCCGTGTGAGGAGGAATAAACGGTGCTGGAAAAGTCTCACCATCGTTCATGGCGAAGCCGACGTCAGCAAGGCGCAGCGCTGGGGCATCGTTGGTGCCGTCGCCGGTGACGGCCACCACCTCCTCCGGGTTGTTTTGCAGGCCTGCAGGCAGCGGGAGTAGTTAAGCAGACACAGACGGTGTTGGTCGATTGGTCGAAGCTGGTGCTCGGGTGTGATGCTGCTGATTGCTGCATGCTGATGGACGGCAGCTCTGGGTCCGAATGCAAAGCTCGCTGCTGCAGCACCCTGCAAAATGAGGCGACTCACGTTGAGCGCCTTGCCAGCACCTTGCCAGAGTTGCTGCTGCACGCCGCGCCGATGCTGCACACGCCGCCGATTTGAGCAGGATGCATGGAGGCAAGCCGCGCAGCGCACCCTGGACGATGGTGTACTTGTCCGCGGGCGAGCAGCGGGCGAGCACGCGCAGGCGCGGCCACACCAGGTCGAAAACGTCCTGCCGGATGGACCCCTCCCCGTCCAACACCGCCCGCCGGAAGTCGGGGCCATCCATCACCAGGTACTTCTCGCCGCTGTAGTTGCCCACCTCATGGCTGCCTGTTGCAGCGGACAGTGCAGGCCGTCAGGGCAGCGGTACGGCGAAGCAAAGCGATGCTGCCATGCAGGAGGTTGCAGGGAACCAGACTTTGCTGTCCAGGCCCTGCCGCACAGGGGTCCGCTCTTCCGCAAGGCCCCTCACAGCACGAAGCCTGCCGTCAGTTGATCCATGTCAAGAGCATCTGCATCACGTTCAAGGCTGACCTGCAGGCAGGCCGCCATCGCCAGAGACCTCGTCGCCGTCGCGTACTGGAACTCGGGGTGCGGCGGCCCCAGCCACTTTTCGAGTTTGCGCGACGTCACTTCAAGAGCTGCTGCGCCACAGGAGACTGCACCAGTCGAAGTTCTGTTGCTTCCATAGCCAACCTGCGGGTGGGCCGCCGGCGCCAGCGAGTTCGTCAGCGCCATTGCGGCTGCGCTGGAATTCGGGGCGCGGTGGCCCCAGCGCCCGCAGCTCGCCCAGCAGGTCTGCCTGGTCGGCTGCGGAAAACGCCTCGCAGCCAGCCGGCAGGATGCCGGCCTGCCGCGCGATGGAGCTGCCCGTCGTCGCGTTGTCTCCTGCGGCACGGCAGGTGGACAGTTGGTGCTAGACTGAGCTAGGCACTACAGCTGCAAACGCGATGCACAGGTGGAGTACGATGCATGATGCGCGAAGCCATGGGTAAAGTATGAACATGAGCTCGGGCGGCGTGGCATGCAGAATCAGGAACGTTCATCACCACAGGAATGCTGCGCCTTCACCTGGCAGCATACGAATACGGAGGTGCCGGCGCGGTGGCACGCCGCATCGCAGCTCATCGCCACAACATGTATATCGAGCCACGTAGTTTGGGGGCCCAAAACCTGTCAGGCTGCGGACGGAGATGCCGGCGCGCTGGCACGCCTCGATGGCTGACGGCACCTCTGGCCTCGACCGAGATGATGGCAATCTGGATTCTGGTCAGGTCTCACCTGTCAGCATGCGCACGGAGATGCCGGCGCGGTGGCACGCCTCGATGGCTGACGGCACCTCCGGCCGCAGCGGGTCCTCGATGCCGACGAGCGCCACCAGCGTCAGCTCCTTCTCCAGCTGCGCAGCCGAGAACTCGTCCCGGTTGTCGTCCGTCTGGAAGGGCAGAAACACGTCCCGGTACGCCAGCGCCAGCATCCTGCAAAACTCAACCTCAAGTGTAAATTACTGGCAAATGTCGATTCAGGAGTTTGTGTCCAGCAGAAACATGTCCCCGAGCCAGCGCCAGCATCACAGAACGACTGCAGTTTTCACAAGGTCAACTTGAAAGGTCCTCAGTGTGAAGTCAAGCCATATGTTCATCTGCATCCTGCATGGACGCGCAGAAATGTAGCTGCTGCCACCTGCTATCTGCTCACAGAAACAGCACACACTGCAGCACCACCAGCACATACTGCTTCTATCAGCGGGCACACACCTGAGGCCGGAGGAGCGGGCGGCCGACAGCAGCGCCTCCTTGTCTGCATCGTCTATCAGCTGCACCGAGCTGTCCGGCCCCACCTGGAGCCAAATGAAAATCGATTGGTCTATCGCTATGTCTCAACCAACAGCTTGTCCCGTGAGCCATGGTAGCCCTTCGAGCTGCAGGAAGACGATACAGGTCCTTCAGGAAGAGGCTGGACGATCAGCGCATGGTCGGCATCCAAGGCATGGAAGACAGCGGTGCCTGTGCTCGACAGCAACTGTCCCCAGCACATCAGGACGCACCTGCTGTGTGCACAGCTCGAGCACCATCTCGGCGGCGCCCTTTGTGAATAGGCGCGCGCACATCAGCCCGTCCAGGCTGCAAAGCAGATTGTCTTGGAGTCAGGGGCCAGCAAGGCACTCCGCCGTGTAGATGAAGCTCAGCAACAAACCTCTGGCTCAGCTGCTGGGGCATGACACTCCTGCAGCAGGAGCAACCCCTGCCAGCCTCCCCTTGCTGCCTCCAGAAACGATGGCGATATACCGCCGATCTTTACCATCACAGCCAGCCCAGCACACCTCTCGCCCGGATTGAAGCAGAGGCTGGACATGCGCTTGCGGTCCGAGGAGAAGGGGAAGCGCCGGACGAGCTCGTGTCCCGAGCGGATGCGCGCGTAGCTGCCGCCCAGCCCGGTGCACAGCTCCAGCAGCGCGCACTCTGTGCGGTTGCCCACCTTGACGACGCCGCCTGCGAGAAAAAGGAATGAGTGATGAGGTTTTATCTGCCACGTGGTGGGTCGTCACGTGCAGCTTTTGCTTTGTGCAGCATTTGCCTGCCAAGCACTATGTTAAAGCCACCCCCAACACGCAATTTTACACTATTTCTGCATCTCTTGCGTCGAGATCGCAGGGTTGACGACGCACCAGGGTTGAACTCCACGCTGGCCGTGGTGTTCAGCGCCAGGCTGTTGAGCAGCAGGCTGTGGAGGCGCGGGTCCATGTCCAGCGGATCCTGCAACGGAGATTTTGATGTTCAGAAATTGTTGTCCACACAGGTGACAGGCAAGGCAAGCGAAAGGGAGGATCCCGCAGGAGGGAAGGCAGCTCTCCGATCTGTCTGCATGGTGCTCTGTACTTCGCGAGTTGGGCAATATCGCTATTGTGCAAGCCAGATATGCACCATCAGACCTTCCCGTCGACGCTGGTGCCAACTCCGCTCAGGAATTGCACATTGTCAAACTCATGACCGGCGAGCCACATGCGCGCCACCGCCATCTCGTTCTGCGTCAGCGTGCCTGCACGCGCGCCAACGAGCGCATGAAGCCATACAGTGAATTCCCTGTTGAAAACCGTGAGCGCTTTTGACGACGGCAAATCACGCTCCGCAAAGTCTAGAGCTGGCACCTGAGTGCAGTTGATCCCCCGCATTCAGCTGTGTATGGGCATATATGCAGACTTCCGGAAACAAGTGGGGTTTCAGCTCGCCGGCAGACCTGTTTTGTCGGTGCAGATGGTGGTGGCGCAGCCCATGGTCTCTGCGGCGGACAGGTGCCGCACCAGGTTGTTGTCTGCCAGCATACGCTTGACGCTGAACGCCAACGCGATAGTCACCGCCAGCGGCAGGCCCTCCGGCACCGCCACCACCTGTTGCATTGACAGGCCCAATGCGATTCGTCAGAGATTGGAGGGAGTTGGAAAAAAATGAAAATTGTAGGATCATTAGGTCTTGACGTTGACTTCTGAAATTGTGGTGCCGTCACAGAGCACATCCTTGCTGATGTCGGAAACGGTGTCCATGGCTCCTGAACCGATCCAGAAGCGTGTTTGCTTTGGCGCGCTGACACTGCATGCAGATCTGGATTAGACCTGGACTAAATATGGACTGATACTTGGTTCATGTCCAATGGGCAAGGCGACGTGAGCACGCGCTTTCCTTGAATTATATGATTATTACTGTTTATGAACTCAAGGCGAGCCGCACCAGGATGGTGATGGCCTGGACGACCATGTGCAGGTACTCGCTGGCGAAGTCCCACCGCCAGGGCTGGTGCTGCAGGAAGAAGGTGTTATAGGTGAACGGCACGGCCATGCCCGCGAGGCTGAGCCCCGCAGCGCCAAGCCCGATGTAGCCGATCTGCGCCGCCAGCACCTCCAGCTTCTTCTGCAGCTGCGTCTGCTGCCTGCAAGTGGATTGAGAAACTCCGGTCAGGTAATTTCAAGACATTCACCACACTGCCTCAAGCCGGATGTAGCCGACCTGCGCCACCAGCACCTTCAGCTTCTTCTGCAGCTGCGTCTGCTGCCTGCAATGTGTCGCAAGCGTCTTGTCATGACATTGTCAGAAGCCAAGACGATCCAGCCGATGCAGTAGAAAGGCCTGACCGAGATTGCGACAGGTCTACACATCTTGGGCTGTTGTCGGACGAAAGGTGGCTGTGGCAGGCTTGAGACTGGCAGTGCGCACCTGAGCTCGTCGCCAAATGTCTCCACGCCGGCGACCATGCTGGAGATCTGGCCCTGCTGCGAGTTGGGGCCGACGGCGATGACGAGGCAGCGGCCCAGGCCCTCCAGCACGCGCGACCCCGAGCATAGCAGCGGTGCCGTCTCCGAGTCCTTGAGCACATCGTCTGACTCCCCCGTCAGGTGGCTCTCGTCAAGCCTGCGCAGTCAGAGATGGTCGTGTGTGGGTGACTGTGCAAATCCACGCACATCTCCGCAGAGACCCGTCTCGCTTGGATCGGTGGTTCTGATGCAGTCACGCTTGTGTGCAGTGCATGTGGGCTCCACACCGCGGCATGTCTCACACTATCGCTGTACAAAACCAGAGATCCTAGCAGGCACCCCTGCAGATGCCGTTGGCACGTGTCTGAGGTTGCTGGGCTCAAAGAGCAGGCCATCGGCGGGCAGTCACTATCTGAGATCTCTGAGATATTGTCAGCAATTGTCACTGTTTGACAGCTCGGCGGGCACCTGAGGTTGCTGGACTCGAAGAGCAGGCCATCGGCGGGCAGGATGTCGCCGGTGTCCACCAGCAGTACGTCGCCCACCAGCAGGTCGTAAGTGCTGATGCTGCGCTCCTTCCCGCCCCGCACCACCCGCACCTGCGCTTGAAAGAGCGTGCAGCGTCTGCATCCGGTCCACAATGGACTTCGACAGGGTCTAGACGACAGGGTCTAGACACAGTGTCCTGGGTCACATTGACGGTGTAGCACGCTCTCTGGTGCCGCGCTCAGCCGACGCTGGGCACTCCCCCCGCGAAGGGCGCGCAGCATCTTGCGACAGGTTGCTTGCATGGCCTTTTCCGAGATGCAGAGCAGTGCTGGCAAACCTGGCAGACAGCAGCAGAACCGATTCCAGCCCTGGCAAAATGACATATGAGTGGCGCAGCCGGCACGGCGGAGCCGCACCTTGACATCCTTATTGAGTTGGTTGAGCGCTCGGAACTGCTTTTCCTTCTGGTAGTTCTGCCCCGCGCCAACCCCGACGACCACTGCCACGGCTGCCATGATGGCGGCTCCCTGTGTACCAAAGTTAGCGCAGATCGAAGCTGACGTTAGGGGGCACATGCAGCCAACACTGCATGATGTCACGCAGGAGCAACGACAAGTGTCCAGTGTTGCGTACGTGAACCTCCTGTACCTCAATCCAGGAGTCGCCGCCCTGCCCCTCCAGAGCCAGGCCCAGCACCGTGGACACTATGCCCGAGACCAGGAGGACGAGCACAGTGACGTCCTGCGCGCAGCAAGGAGAGCGCTTGCTTGGGCGCCAGCAACTGAGCTGCCGCCCAGCATCAACGTCCCCACAGGCGTGCGTGCAGACGCGCCATGCGCCACAGTGATTGCACAGTTGCCACCGAGGTGCCGAAACTCGTGGCACCGGAACTCATAGCAGCATCCGGCAGCGCAGGAGAAAGCAGACACTCCCACCTCGAGTGCCTCTCTGACCAGATGCCCGAAGCTGACCTCCTCCCTGTCCGCCAGCCGATTCGAGCCGAAGGCCTCAACGCGCATCGCGCGGTCGTCCTCGTCATCGACCGGCAGCCCCCGCCGACTGTCCGACTGCAGCTTTGTCGCCAGGTCCTGCAGCGCATTATCATGAACTTCAGAATAACTGAACACTGCTGCTGCTGGGTGGGAACAAACGCTGGTTCATGGGAATGGCATGTCACATACCGCGTCTTGATGTCAAGGCAGCGTTTTGGGTCTTCCCCAGCAAAGCTGAGCGGATCCCAGATCATGCGGCTGACATGGGAGTGATCTTGTTCTGCACCTGCGCATTCTGGATGATGCCGGATGTGAAGAGGTCGTATGCAGGCGTGCTCGCCAGCTGCGTCATCGCTGCCAGATCGAGCTGCAGGCCGCCGCCGGTCCTCGAGCCCGTGCCACCTCCGCGTGGTGCTTTCAGCTGGTACGGACCCCGTGTCTGAGAGTCCCGCTCGGCTTCTGTCAGCTGCGATCGGGCCGCCGGCGCTTGCCGCGGCCGCGTCCGCCGCACCAGCCGCGGCTGTGCCTGCGATGCTGGCCGTCCGAAGTTCAAGCTGGCGAAGCAGGGGCGCCTCTCGGCCGGAGGATCGAGACGTCTCCGACTCGACCCGGACTGTACCGGCGGCAAGGCCGCCGAGCAGTGAGCGGCCACAGCTGGCCCGCAGCACGCCGCCAGGCTCGGCTGGACGCCATGCCGGCAGGGCATTCGACAGCTGGAAATCGACATACCGCGATCAGCTCAATATCATACGTAGGCGGTCATGAATGGCGAGGCAGCAGCCACAGCAAGCTGTTCCTTGGCCTTGCTGTCCCTGGTCGCTTCGTTGTCTTTCTGTCACCGTCAGCAGAACGTACTGCACAAGATGACAAGAGGGCTTCTGTGCTGATCGCTGGGAACGTGACTGCCTGCCCCAAGCAACGTTTCGGCAGCTGCGCGTCAAAATGACTGGCAATGTGAATCCGCCAGATCGTCAAAATACCTTGCGAGCAACGCCCTTCTCGATGTGCGTCGATCTTTCCCTGAGATTAACTTGGGGTTCACATTCCGCCAGACTGGGACTCGATTGAGTGGCGACGAAGTAAAACGACTGAGCAGCTTCCACAGCTGTCGGACGGGAAGACTTCGTGGAGACTGGGCTTCCGAGGAACCTCGTTGTCACACAGACGATGAATTCCCCCTGGTCCAAGAGCAAAAACTGCGAAGCCTGCTGGCCAATTTGCATTGTCACACGGTAAACATTTCAGCGCTGATTCGCTCATCTGACGCATCACATACCGCTCCGTCAGCACAAAAGGTCCCATCATTTGGCATCTGGGTCCACCGAACGGGCAGTGGCAGGCTGCACACCCTGTGAGTTGCAGCGACACAGAGGCTGGTGAGTGTCACACCAGCGACCTGAGGCTGGCAGAAACGCCAGGCAGCTCTTCGGCGGGCATGTGTTTTCATCCCGCAGCTCGCTGCGGCGGAGGCCTGGCCCTGTGACATACATAAGCAGCTTGTGGCGCGAGAAGGCACTTCGGAAGAAACTCAGTTGAGCCGCAGCTGAGCCACCATGAGCTCCCTGGCGGCGGCGCGCGCCGACAACTTTTACTACCCGCCACAGTATGACCCCTCAAAGGGCAGCCTCAACAAGGTGAGTTTCATATTGCACATTCGCACCTGTGCATTTTGCTTCAGAACATCTGAGAAGCTTGTTGATTCCATTTGCAAGGTAGGACGGCGGCAAGCGAACCTCTCAGCTTCACCTCACCGGCAGTCAAGTCAACGCATGTGTGCAAACGCGCAGTTCAATGGGCAGCATCCGCTCCGGGACCGCGCCAAGAAGCTGGGCGAGGGCATCCTCATCATCCGCTTTGAAATGCCCTTCAACGTCTGGTGCGGCAAGTGCAACCACCTCATCGGCAAGGGCGTGCGCTTCAATGCGGAGAAGAAGGTGGGGATTGCACTATTGGACGTGCAGACCGTTGTGCCCGACTTACATCTTGTGACGTGTTCGATATCGATGCACAAGTCACCATCAATGTGCTCGTGTTAAGCTGATGTTGAGCCACAAAACTTCGGTGTCCTCCTGCGCAGGCGATTGGCAACTATCACTCCACGAAGATATGGAGTTTCCGCATGACCACGCCGTGCTGCCAGAACAAGATCGAGATTCACACCGATCCGAAGAACGCCCGCTACATCATCGTTTCCGGCGCCAAGCAGAAGGTCCGCTGCATGCCGTGCCGCCTCACCGCACTGCGCACCTCCCCTTGAGCCACACAGGCTCTTGCTGTGCTTCCCTCTGGGCTCATGCGACCACGCACTTCGTGCAGCTGCTTGCGCCCATACTTCATGCAGCTGCTTGTGCCCAGCAGCAGCAGGCCTAGGTTGACTTCATGTGGCGGCGTCACCTGAATATGCTGGCGCTGCACTGCTGTGGCCCATTCACAGGGGGAGACGTGAACGGCGGTGGACACCGAAGCAATGTAGCTGCTGGACCAGCGTCGACGCCATCTGGGTTTCATTGTCAAATGACCGTGCCGACGCTGCGCTTCTGTGTTCTTCTGGACGGCGGCGGACTCCACAGCTATGGCTCGCACCATCTCATTTGGCTGAGCATGCTCACAGTGTATTTTCAATCGTGTGTGTTTACAGTTTGATCATCATTCACAGGAGGAGACGTGGACGGCGGCGGACGCGGAGACGATGGAGCTGCCGGATTCCGCCGACCGCCCAAAGCTGGACGACCCCTTTTTCAAGTTGGAGCACGGTAACGACGACGTGCGGCGGGGGCGCGACGCCCGGGATCGCCTTGTACAGCTGTACTCGGACAGTACTGACAAGCACAAGGATGACTACGCCACCAACAAGGCGCTGCGCCGGGCCATGCGGTGAACAGTCATGCCTTTGATGCCTGGTTTTCCTTTCTCATTCTGTTGGAATAAGAAGCGGGAGCGCCTTGTACAGCTGCACTCGGACAGTGCTGAGACGCCAAGGATGACTGCGCCACAAGGCGCTGCGCTGGGGCGTGCGGTGAGAAGTGTGTCTTTGACATTTGTGTTTCTTGACGCCGTCCGCAGGTCACGAGGCCGTCAGCGATGCCAGCCTTTTGTTGAGGATGTGTCGTCTGCAGGCAAATTCTCGACGAAGTGCTTCAATGACAGATTGCCTCTCCTCTTGGCGTCCAGATGACATTACCAGCAGGGCAGTCTGGGTGGTGGCAATTTCGCCAGGCGCTAAGGGGCAGCCATGAGGCAGGCGAGCATATACAGTGCTTGACCATGCTGTTTGATGGCTCTCCAGGGGCCGCCGGAAGGCGGCGAAGGCGACGGACGCGCGGCGGCAGGCGCTGGGCCTGCCGGATACTGTGCCGCTGGTGGCGGAGGCGGACGAAGACGTGCGGCTGGCATCGCTCATGACATTCGGCGGCGGCAGGGCGCATGAGCGGGCGCAGGCGGCGCGGCGGCAGCAGATACAGGGCGGCGACATCTTCTCGGCGCCGCCGGGAAAGTCCGTGGCAGGAAAGTCCGTGGCGGCAAAGCCGCGGGGCGTGCCCTCGACGCAGCGGCCCGCAGCGGCGGGAAGCTCCAGGCTGGCGGTCAGCTCCACGCCGCTGAAACGCAGCGGCGCCGGTGGCGGTGGTGCAGCCAGGAGAGGCGGCACGGCGGCAGCAGGCAGCGGTGGCGGGAGGAAGCAGGGGCCAGCGAAGGCACGCCGCCTGCTCAGCCTCGGGGTCAAGCTCGGCCTGTCCGATCCCACATGACGGCAGCACCGTGGCCCGTGTTGTACAGTACTCACATTCGCTTGTATGCTGTTGTGCGCTGTGGCTTGGTTTCCTACAATGTCCACGCTTCTGTGGTTTTGACATGGTGTGGTGTGCTTGTGGTGCTGGTTTACGATATTCGCATGCTCTGCTGCAGGCTTGAATTGATCTCTCACTATTACGTTTACATTCGTTTCGATCGTTTCTCAACACCCAAAACCAAAGACTATCTCCGTCGATTCAGAGCTTGGACTTCATTTGCTGCGACTGCGGCACAAGCAGGTCATAATGACCTGCCCCGTGGAACAAGAGCGAGAGGCTGGGGTTGCCGCGGCTGCCCTCCTTGGCTGGCTCGTACTGCGAAATGGGGTTTGCTGCCGTGTCGAACACCCTGACTGGCCGCTGCAGTACGTTCGGCGCCACAGACAGCTCTGGCTCTCCGCCCCATGTCCACGCGTTGCGCATGTTTGCCACGTACCCATCGAGGTCCTACAGGAGGGGAGAAGATATTGGGTGTGCTATTAAAGTAATTTGTGGCATGTGGGCGAGTGTGTCGCATTGATGTACGCACAAGTGAAATTGACTGCATACCTCGTCGATGAAGGGCGCGACGTCATCCCGACGTGCGACGAGCTCATCACAGATCTGCAGGCAGTGCGGTCATCCCGTCAATTGACCATGCTGCGCTGCTGTTGGATGAGAAGCGGACGGCTAGGCTGTTGATGCTGCTGGGAAACACGAACAGTTGTGAAGCATGCACGAAGAGAGCAAGAGTACCAGGTCAGCATTCAGGTTGCTGGAACTCCCCATGCGGCGCATTTGACAACACATGGCGCACCAGCGGCTCGTGACGCATTCAAGGAAGCGCCCAGGTTTGCAGCAGTGGGACGCGATGTACCTGCTCCCTGATTTCGTCGGCTTTGCTGGTCTCCTGCGCGATGGGCAGCTGCGCGCCATGCCGCAGCTGATGATCCCCTTGCGCCAGACTTCTAAACAGACAACGTCCATCCCCTATTATCTTCTGGACCATGAACGTCGGCTGCTGATCTTGCTGCGCCCGGCACACGTTCACGGCGAGCGCTGCAGACGATATTGTGAAGGCCGCGACCGGCTGCAGAACCCCGCCGCTGAACCGCTGCCGAAAATCGAGCAGCGACGTGAGGCCGCGCCGCTGCTGGTGCGGCGCTGCGGGCGCAGCCAGCCCTGTGGACAACGTACAGATGTCCAAATATTCGTATACAGACACCATATGACAAATGAGGCCAGCCAGGCGCATCTAGTCGTCGCAAGTGCGTGATGTAGAGCAACGTGGGCGGGAGGCGCACGCCAGTTGATGCGAAATGTGTCAGCGGATGCGTACCTGTGGGAACTGCGCTGGACATGAGCGCAGTCATCAGAAGGAATGCCGTGCTCATGCGAAGCGAGACGAGGAAGCTGGCAGGGCACGACGAAGAGTAGCTGAATCGTGAGATTGCTTCAATCCCTGACTGCTTGAAATGTTTTCAGAATGGCCTGCCAGAGACTGAGCGATGTCGAGAAGGATGCAAAGTGTGGCCTGGACACACGAAGACGTAAGGAAGGAAGGAAGGATCGACCCCCCGGAAGAGGCGTCGTCAACATGCGCTCGCGAGAATGACCATCATCTGGACCTTTCTGGTGCATCCGGGCGCCAGGGTTTTCCAGGCCCAAGCTATCAAGTTGATAATATCAACCAATCATTACATGGTCAATGACTCACAACCTCACTAAGCAAACAATCGCGTTCGCATGCCACATCCAAAATGACAAGAGCAAAGCCCCGCAACACTGCTGGGCATCACCATTGCCTCTTGCGCGACATGCCGCGCATGTGCAGAGCAATGCCGGTCCGAAAATCCTAACAGACCCTCCTGAGACACGCAGGAGGGGATGCGCCTGAACGAGTCCCACATTCAAGTCTCGAAATAATTACCGGCTGACCCAATGCGGCAGACTCAACGCCAGTGCGGTATCTGTTGGGCGCCGGCAGTGCCGTCCGCAGAACACGGCGCCCAATCAACACAGGTGATTTTATGGCGATCCATACGTTGACCGAAGAAGATTCACTCCCACCAGTCGTGCTGGCCAAGCCGGGCGCATCATTACTGGTATGCGCCCTGAGGTAGGTCGGCTCTGGCATTGCCAGCTTAATCAGCCACAACATCGTTTCAAGCAAAGCCGCTCGTAGCATCCTGGGAAATGGGGGGTGCGTCCTCCTTCTTCTGTTGGACAAACGTCGGAAACGACTCGTCAGCCAGGTGGCGCACATTCACTAAGTCTTGATGTTTGTAGGCGCAGTATTATGAGAGCAGAGTGTTGAGCGCAGATTGGGGGCGCACCACATCTCGTCCTGGGTCATGGGCACCATCTTGATGAGCGGCCTGCTTCAGAATTGACCGGCGTAAGCGACAGTGCAGCAGTCTCACTGCAGCGGCGACATCAGCAGCAGGGCCAAGCAGCAGACTGCACCCCTGCCACCACATGCAGCAACAATGAAAGCGATAATGCAAGGCCAGAGGCGCGCACGCACCGCAGCTTGAAGTGGTAGAACATCTGCAGGTAGCGCTGCGTCTCGCGGCGGTCGAACTTGGACACGTACTGCAGGTTTGTAACACAAGGCGATGAGCAGCTGCTCAATTGCAACCACAACAACTGAGCGCTCGTGCAACGGCACATGACGCCTGGTGCCCAACCACGGTGATTTAAACCTCATGACGTCCATTTTCTCTTGGCCGGGCCCCGACCAGCCTTAGTGAGGCTGGAACGGCGCAGTTGTCAAGAACAAGTCATCACTGCTCACCTTCCAGAAGGAGTAGATGCGGGAGAGGTCCAGCAGCCGGCGCGCATAGATTTTCCACGTGTAACATTCGTAGATGCGCTTCAGGCCCTCTGCACACGCACGGCGACAAAGGCGTCATGCTCTGTTCATGACAGACGATGGTTGCATCCCGTCTTGCATCGAAGCTGCCTGCCGGCAGCTGGGCAGGTCGGCACAGCGCCGCTGGCCAGGCCGGCTGGTGCAAACAGGGGGAGGGCAAGGGCATGCACCAGCCTGATCCGAGGCTGAGCCATGGGAGACGCAAAGTGTCTGGTGGGTCATTGCTCAACTAAGCGGAACCAAGCGGAAATGTGGACTGGAAGATGACAAATTACCACGCACCCTGTGAGACCGTGTCCCAGTAGTCCTTCTCCTTCTGGCAGCGCTCGAAGAAGTCCGCCATCTTGTCCGCCGCCTCGTCCCCGTGGTACGGGTCGATGTGGAAGCCGCTCTTGCCGTCCTGCGGGATCATGGGCATGGCGCATTTCAAGAGTGCTGCTGTGGCAAACACAGCTCTGAGGAAAGCAGACTCTGGTGGACGCGGCAGCAGGGGCAGACCGTAGTGCAGAGACAAGTGGAGCTGCATGTGCAGCAGCGCCCAGCTCACAGAGCGCCCCAATCAGAAGAAAGGCTCACCACTATGATCTCGCTGGGACCGCCGTGGATGGTGGCGAATGTCGGCAGGCCGCAGTTCATCGCCTCGATGACCTGCCACTCACACACAACAAGGACTTGACGCATGCAGGAGCAGCTGCCAATTCTGTCTTCGCCTCATAATGCAAGCGCACAGGTGCCCTGCCGCCCTTCCACACTGCAGCGTTTTGCCAGGAATGTGCCGCCCGTGCGAAGCGTGCCGTGAATGCGCCAACCGTCTGAAGCGTGCCGAGAATGCCGCTCATGTGCAGCGTGTCGGGAATGCGCCGCTCACCGTCAGGCCAAAGGCCTCGTACTTGGCCGGCTGCACGAAGACGCCGTGGGTGTCCGCGATGTAGCGGTACAGCTCGCCATTCTTCACACGGTCTTTCTGCGCCACCTGTGCACACAATTCAAGCAGCAAGTTTTTTAACAGCTTCGAAGCCACAGCTTAGTGAGGGCGCACCCTGTGATGCAACCCAGTGAAACCACTCGCTGTGTGGGCTGCCCTCAGCGCATGGCTGATATGGCGACGGCAGGCTGGTGTTCCCAACCGTCAGAAAGCGTCACATGACAACTGTCAAGAGGTCAAGGTTTGTGAAGAGGAATGTTTCGTAGGGTTTTGAGCGCACCAGCCAGCGGTAGTCGCCGTCCAGGTTGTGCTCCTTGATCATCTTGTGCACCAGCTCGCACTGGTCCTTCTCCTCCCTGCGTGCCAGGCACGCGGAAATCACGTCATGGTACCCTGGCAGCTGTTGAGCGTGCCAAGAACAGCAGCCATTCAGACAATGCCCTGGAAGCGATGGATGCATGCCCTGGCGGGCAGCACGTCGTGTTGGTTGATGCAGCGGGCAGCGGGCTCGAGTCTGGTAGTCATCGCATGCAGCAAGGCATCAATGGCAGGCAGCGGTGAGGCGCCTCGGTGCACGCTCTGCTCACAGGATGTCTTGAAAATGATGGTGACGCTGCCCAGAAGAGAGGTCATGATCATGATTTTTCACGGAAAGAGAGGTCAGTGACAGAAACATCAGGAACAGAAAGGTCATAGAAACAAGGTGCACCGGTCGCCGGAGTTTTCGGGGGCGATCACGCCGCCGACAAACACCAGGTTGGCGAGCTTGCGCAGGCGCTCGCTCTTGGCGAACAGCTCCACCAGGCCCGTCAGGTTCTTCACGCGGTCCAGCCGCGCCATGGTGAAGATGATGGGCTTCTTCTTGTCCTGAAATGAGAATCAAGGTGTGGACTCATGCTCATTTGAGCAGGGTTCATCAATGGTCAGGTCCTTCACGCGGTCCAGCCGCGCCACGGTGAAATGTTAGGCTTCTTCCTGTCCTGCGCAATGGGGGCATAAAATTCCAAAATACTGCTTCACCATGGTGTAAAGGAACGCTGATGCGCCTGACTTACAGTGTGGCTGTCTGCGGACACGCCATGCTGGGATAGGGTAAAGCGCAAACCTGGAGCACGCCCTTTGCGAAGTCGTCAGACTCCGTGTCACCTGCCAAGTCGAAGGGCAGAACCATCAGACGGGCGGTACAGTTGCCGGCAACTGCGGCGCAGAGCAATCAGGCGGGCGGCACGGCTTTCGAAGGAAGCACGTGATGCACAGACCTTGCTGGCAAACTTCATCAAAACAGGGAGCAATGGCTGCTGTCGATTCAGCTGCATGGCGCACCGTACAGCATCTCCTCCAGCGACTCGTGGAAGTGCTTCAGCCGCTTGTCTTGCTGGTCACTGCACATGACGTCACATCACCATGAGACGAACCAGTATTGTGACGTCTTCTCGACGCTCGTGTTTGCGATGCAGGCTCTACGGTCACAGCACAAGGTGAGAAATCCGCAGGGGGGCAATCAGTGCTGTGATAGGCCACGATGTGCTGTGGCCTTGATCAACGTCAGCAAAGCCGCCGCACCTGGGGAAGTAAAGGTCCTGATCCGCGCCGGGGCTGACGATGTTAAACTTTGGGTCGAACACGCTGATGCCCTTCACGACGCGGTACAAGCCCGGCATCGTGAAGCTCTGATGGCTCTCGTACTGCCCCGCCACGCCCCCCTTCACGCCTGCAATCTCCTCTGCAAAACAGACACCCGCCGGTTGTGACAACTGTCTGCGTAAGAGGCATTGTGGGGCACATGTGAAGTACCGAAGAGCGGTATTCATTGCAGGCGACGCAGATGCTATGCAGTGCGCTCTGAGCACAAGCAGGGCAGCGCGAGCAAAGGGAGAAATACAGGACAAAGGGCATGACGCACGGTAGGTGCTGGCAATGATGAAATCGGCTGTGTTCATCGAAATTAGGTCCGCGGTGAACTGCGCAGCAATGACCCGAAGCAAATGAGCAAATCTGGCTGGGAGATACGATTATATGTATGTTGCTCCTCCTGTGTGAAATTCAGCTTCAGCTCTCAACCAACTGCAACGCATGCTAGCTGCCACAGCAGCGGAATTCCTCAGCCTTGCAGAGCGCAATCGTGGACGCTCACTAGCTTTCGGGTTCCAGTAACAAACCTGCGCGCTGAAGTGGTAGTCCTTCTGCATCCGCTTCCTGCACGGGCAGAACACATCAGGCGGTCAAGGTTGTGCTCTCTCGCCATGTCGGGAGATTGACAAACGGTCACTTGTTGCAATTTGACGAGTGAGCGCCTGTGCAGCTGCACATGGCACGAGAGCGTCAAAAGGCGCATGACTGCCGTCACACACAACCGCCACACACACAAGACAGGTCTGCAGGCTGCATGACAGCAAAGTCCCACCAGTGGATGTCGGCGTCCTGGTACTTGGTCTTCTCCAGCGCGTGCGCAATGTTGCACTGAGTAACGCCCATGTAGTGGCTCAGCAACGAGGCCACCATGTTGCCGTCGCTGTAGTTGCCGATGATGAAGTCGGGCTGCACAGGAAAGTTTTAAAAGTTGAGGTTCCCACCGCTCACATTAGCATTCAAAGCAAATATCCTCCCCACACCAGCGCCTAGCAGTGCAGGCAATGCACAGGTGGATACGCATGAAACAACCCACCTCGCAAAATTCGTACTCAACAGAATACAGCCACATGCAAATGCTCCAGGAGGCACGTGTGGGATTATTTTAGGGAGGACTGACCTTGGCGCCCAGCGCTGCGCGCAGCTCGTGGGCGACGTCGATGGTGAACGTCTCAAGGTAGGGCCAGACGTCAAAGCGGCTGACCCACCGCTTCAGGATGCCGCTGCAGAGAGCAGAACGCGCAAGGTCTACAAAAAGATTACAAACATGTCGTGAAGTGCATTCAGCAGGTTGCGGCAGTGACATGCGCACAGCTGTGAGGCAGTCGAAGACGAGCAGCATTCACAGGCAGTGGGCGCGACAGCTGCCGACGACGGAATCAAAGGGCCACTCACTCTTCATTGCGGAAGGGGACGCGCAGGATGGTGCAGTGCTTGGTGTTGCGGATCTTCTCGATACGCTGCGCAACCGGATCCAGACCGTTCAGACTATGCTGTTTGCATCTCGCATGTCTCATGCCGCCTGTGCATGTCAAGCTGATTGTGATGGCAGCAAGCTCGACAAAGGTGTTTCTCGTACCTGATCGCAGGTGGTGCCCTGCGCCTCCAGGATCAGCCTCGTGATGATGATGATCTCTGCATGGAGACACCTCGGAGGCCAGATGAACCACTAGACACACTTATGCCAGGCAAGCTTGCAACAGCAGCAGCTGTCCCAAACAAAACAGAAACACAAACAGAGGGCATGGTACCATTCAGTCCTTCAGGATATGTTTTGTCTGCCGCAACACACACCCGGTTCGATGTCCAGGCCGGCCTCGTTGATCCGCAGCAACATCTCGGTCTCCAGCGCCCGCACCTGCACCGCATCAAGGTTGGGGCCTTCATCATCTGAGACCAATCCATGCGTGTTTGTGCCGCATTGCCATGGCAGACGTTGCATTTGCGCCATCTCGGTCTACAGAGCGCGCACCTGGTCCAGGATGTACACGATCTGGCCGCCGGTGTCGGGCTTGCCCAGCACGCCTGTTTATTGCACAAAGAGCCAAGGAGCTCGTCACTCGGATACACCGCAGTAGCGGACAGCTTGAGCAGAGAACCATTGAATGGCATGAGGCAGAAAACATTCGCTTCCTACAAGCGGCGACTTCAAAGCATACGTTGAGCGATTGGACAATCTGTGTGCGCCATCTGGCTTTTTATGACGCCTTGCCAATGCTGCAAGCAACTCTGAGCACGTGCACCTGTCTGGCCGAAGAAGCCGTGCGGCGAGAGGATGACGACGGAGAAGATCATGGGCAGCTTTCCGAGGAAGTCGCCGATGCTCTCTGCGTCTGGCGCCTGCACGCATTTTGATTTGTGCTTTCAAGTATGACTCTCCGCTGGTGCTGTACGGGAGCAGTCAGACTGGTGCTGCGCCTTACATGGCATGGGCGAGCACAGACTGGTGTGCGGCGCAGAGTGGCAGAGTCATTGAGCAGCACGAGCAAATCTGGGGCAGCGGAAGAGGCGAGTGACTGTGCACGACCAGGATGTCCAGCAGCAAAACCCTATAGGTATTTTATGTAGGGTAAAATATAGGCATATAATGGCAGAAATATTCAGGCACAGGGAGAACGTGACAGCATCTAGGTCAAGTGACTATGCACCTCGAGGATGTCCAGAAGCCGGTGCATTGTCGCACGGACGATGCCCACATTCTTGCCCCACCCGGGCTCGAAGCCCAGCTGCTTGAGCTGCTCCGCCACCAGCTTCCAGGGGACCTGCGCCGGGATGAAGAATACATCAGCTTTGGTTCCAGGCGGCGTGCACATGGACAGCACAACAGAAGCTCCGCAGGTAGCACTGAGCAGGACAGGCCGTGGGATGCATGCCGCTGTGTCGCAAGCTCGTCACGGCACGCGCTGATCATGCGCCAGGCAGTACTGGGTTTTAGGTTTGCCCTGGCTGGGTATCTTTTCGGGTTTATCAGCCCTGCTGCATTGGCTTCAGCATGCTGCACCTCCTTGTCCCTGCCTGGGGCAAGTCGTGGACCTTGGCGCAAACCCTAATGCTATCTTAAGACATTTTGAACCCTATTGGCGCACACAGATTAGCACCTTATCATCCTGGTCCTCGAGCAGCTGCTCGGCGCGCTTGACGGCGCGGTGCAGCGCGCTGATGGTGGCCAGGCCGTCGCTGGTCATGAGGCTGGTACCCTTGTGATTCAGGCTCGCCTGCGAAATGATATTCGTGCGGGTGAAGCTTCTCTATACTCTAAATCGAGCACGATATGAACTGCTTGGGAAATAAGAAAAACTCAAAAATGTGATAGCGAGATGGATATTCTACTGCTGTAATATCTACCAGGAATTCGGCGAGCAGGCCCGCGCCCGTCGCATCATGCTGGAACATCTTGTTGCTGAGCACTCGGTTGAGGAACGTGGCGCCCTCCCCGATGTTCTGCGTCCTCTGGATCTTCGGGAAGGCGGCATTGAAGGGTCCCAGGTCGACCTCTAGAGTCCAGGGGTCCTGTGGTGTGGAGGCATGGGCAGTTGCACGACATGGAGGTTGTGCAATAGGAGAACTCATCGAGCAGCGGTGATGACAAAATGGTGACTTTCGGACGTTTGGCAGCCTGGACATATACTTGAAACTCCTCACCGTCTCAGACTCTTCCAGTTTCTCCTCAAACTCCTGTGGTGTGCACGACACCGAGGTTGTTCAATACACTTCATCAAGCAGCGGAGATAACAGAAGGGGCGACTTTAGGCACATCAACAGTGTGGAGAAGGCAAAAAAAGGATTACCAGGTAGCCAGAGGTCGTCAGCGCCTCCGCTGACAGGTCTTCAGCGTTCACGCGCAGGTACCTGCGCCACACCCACGCCAGTATGTGTCAGCGGCAGACACTGGTGGGAGTGTGCAAGCATAACGTGCCCAGCCGATGGTGGCATCCAGCAGCATCACAGCCGAGTTAGCTGGTGGTTCCGCCACGCTCACCATGCCTCGCCGATGTCGGGACGGAAGCTGAAGGCCACCAGCGGCGGGATGGACACAACCTCCTGCGTCGTCTGGATGAGCTTGGCCAGTTCACTGTCCAGCAGCCGGTCCCCCTTCTCGCCGCCAGCCTCCTTGGCAATCTGCTTCAGCTCGTCCCTGGGCGTGTGCGCAAGCACGATGCCCTTGCCTTCGGCCGTCAGCCTGCTCAGACAACACGATCAACAGTTCTGTAGTGGCGTTTTCGCCGAGGCACACCAAATGTGAATTTGAGGAGCCGCGCGTGCGTCAGCACAGCGAGCGTGCGAAATCGAACCCTCCAAGTACTTTGCCACAACCTTTCGCCGCAGCGGCCATGCTCGGAGTATCGGACCGCACTTCTTGAACAGGGCCAGGTACTCATTTCTGTTGTCCTCCAGCGCCCGCTGCGCGGCCTCGAGGAAAGGCGCGTACTCAACTCGCGGCGCAGCTAGCAGGCTGCTGCGGCGGCGGGTGGCCAGGAAACTGGGGTCCTCCTCCTCGGCTGCCGTGCAGTAATCAGGCATGATCAGGAGTGGCAGAAGCTGCCCAGATGCAACGAATGATGCAGCTGGACAATGCATGCGCCATGCATGACCTGCCGCGCGCCAGGCCAGAGATGTATGGACCTCGATATGCAAGGCGGGCACGCACCCACATACGTCGGAAAAACACTTGCAACATGCGTGTTGTTAGGGATGCCCACATGCGTGTTGTCAGGGATGCCCCAGAAAAGCAACACGATGACAGAAGCATATTATGCTGCAACTCCGGAACCAGGACTGGTGGACTCACCGCCATGCGACAGGAGCTCAGCGCCGGTACGCATTACCGCTTAGAGTACGCTGCACCAAGATGTAAATCACACGACGCCTGCGGGGCTCTGTCGCTCTGCCGAGATGTGGTCAAGTGCGACACGAGAGCGTCCTCCAAACCCCCTATTATGGCAAGCAGAGCGATCGCGCTCACTGCAGATTTTCTCAGTTTCAAGCTCGACAACTTCGCAGCACAACTTTATCGTCCTGCAGAGAAGCGGAGGCACGATCAGCCTCAACATTTGCCAACGGAGATCCAATGACGTCGCAAAGAAGCAGCTTGAGAAGCAGACAGAGGACGGGGTTTTGAACCCGGTGAAGACCTGGTGAAGACTGTGTCTGAAAATGCTTGCAACCCTGATGATGCAGGCACTGTGCAACAGTCTTGCAAAGCCACAACGGTTTCTCGTGAGCAGTATCTACCACTCAAGCGCGGCTGCGCGCCCCTTATGCCGGCCATCTACATCGTTCAAGTTACGAACCACTGAGCAACAGCTGCGGTTGAGGAGGGCGGCCAGCATGGGTTGGACATGCGCATGATGCACACATAATCGGCGAGCACACTCCGTGCCGCTCGGATGGGCATCCAGGGATTGCTGCCGTGCCTCAAGAGCATCACCTCTGCCATCCACATCAGCAAGTACTCGGGGCGGCGGGTCGCCATCGACGCCTACAGCTGGCTGCACAAGGGCGCCTACTCATGCAGCAGGGAGCTGTGCCTCGGTATACCCACCGACAAGTGAGTCGGCAGTGTTGATGACCTCCTCAGCGCGCCTCCACAGACGGGTCGCAATCGCTCAGGCTCGAGGACTTTGCAATCAGTATGCCTCTTTCATGCTTCTGCAGGTACATCACCTTTTGCATGGACCGGGTGCGGCTGCTGCGCAGCTGCGGCGTCGTGCCGGTGGTGGTCTTTGACGGCGGCAGGCTGCCGATGAAGGCGCTCGAGGAGGCGTCCCGAGCGAGGTGAGTGTGCGTGTGACGTACCAAGGCATTGCGATGTAGCCTCGGAGCTGTGATGAGCTCAATGTGTTGATCAGTGCGGTGTTGACTTCGTCAGGTCCCGGAAGGAGCACCTGGATCGGGCGGCCGCGCACCTGCGGGCCGGCAACGCGGCTGCCGCCAACGACTGCTTCCAGAAGGCCGTCGACATCTCGCCGGCGACCGCAAAGCGCTTCATCCAGGTGCCCACAGCGCACCGCCCTGGCGACTGGTCGTGCATGCATGCACAGCCCTGTCACGCGCCCCGACCACGGCGGATGTGCACAGCGCACTAGACATTTATCCGTGGCGGCAGGCCCTCAGCCGGGACGGCGTCGAATACATCGTGGCGCCGTACGAGGCGGATGCCCAGATGGCGTACATGGCGCTCAGCGACGATGTGGACGCCGTCATCACTGAGGACTCCGACCTGCTGGCGTACGGCTGCCCCAAGGCGAGGACGCATGTTCCATCTGCGTTTCATCTCATCTGCATTTCGTCCTCTCAAGTGCAACACAAGTCTCCTAGACAACTTATCTGGACATCGTGAGCCCCCACACACCAGTTCAGGCGCTGCAGTCCTCACCATAGAGACCTGTGCAGAGCCGTCGCTGATCGGTAGAGCCGACAGCTGGCACTGAGCAGCAGGAAAGATGTGTCTTTTCACTGCAATCAACCGCCTGGTGTTGCTGCGCACAGGTGCTGTTCAAGATGGACCGGTCGGGGGAGTGCCAGGAGACTGTGCTGGAGGACCTGAACATCAACAGGGAGCTCAACCTCGTGGGCTTCACGCCGCAGATGTTTTTGGAGGTGGGCAGCTCGTTTGTGCTGTGTGAGCTAGTCCCTCGGGCTTGGACTGGCTGACAGCAGGCGCCTGCTTGTCAAGATGTACAGCACTGACTTCATCGTCAGCAATTGTGCAAGGTCTTCGATTTAATCACCGGTTTGTGTGCTCGCAGATGTGCATCATGGCGGGCTGCGACTTTGTGAAGGCGCTGCCGGGCATCGGCATGAAGAAGGCGCACCAGCACATGCGCCGCCTGCGCTCCTTCGTCCGGGTGCGCGCAGCGCCCGCAGACACGGCTTCTACCAAAGTGCTCCTTGCGGCACGGATCAAGATGATGGACCCTGCCCTGTGCAGCAGGCCTGCGACTGCCAAGAATGCACCCTTGACGCATCACCTGCAGTCCCTTGTACTATTTTGCGTACCTCACACCAGGTGTCCAAGAGCCTGCGCTTCAGCTGCGCGGTGCCGCGCACCTACGAGGAGGACGTGCAGCGCGCCATTTGGACGTTCCGCCACCAGCGCGTGTTCTGCCCCCGCGCCCGCCGCCTGGTGCACCTGCGGCCGCTGCCCGCCGGCGGCCTGGCGTCGACGGCGGCGGTGCCTTCCGCGGTCGCGCCCGGCGACGAGGCGCTGGACTTTCTGGGGCCGCTGCTGCCGGATGACATCGCCTGCAGGATCGCCGCTGGTGCGCAGCTCGTGTGTGGGGTGTGTGCGACGATGCAAGGTGAAGTGCACATGTGTCAAGCTCAAGGGCAAAGCTTGTGCAGCAGCTGCTGGTATTTTTGCTGATCCCCACATGCGGCCGATGGTTGACGTCCTCAGAAGGAAGCACTGCTGGTATTTTTCGGAGCTCCTGTGGCTGCAATATGCAGGTGACCTGGACCCCATGACCCTGCGCCCGTTCCCGCAGCCGGCAGCGCAGCCGGCGGGGGCGACCAGGCAGTCAGGTGGGCACAGCCCTCAAGCGGCAGAAGCACACCGGCCAGCCTGGGCAGCCGCTGCCTGCTGACCATCCCCTGTACGGCGTCTTGGTCAAGAGAGCATTTTCCAGACAACAAGGCAAAGAATGCAGTATTTGCATACCAACAGCCAGCCTGCCACAAGCGAGCTTATGGCAAATTGATGTTAGGTGTTTCATCTGCAGGCGCAGAGGCGGGGGCGTCGCCGGGTGGCATCCTGGACTACTTCCTGCCGCACGCGCGCGTCTCGCAGCAGGCCAAGAGCGTCTTCCGGCCCCCAGGCCTTGCTGCGCCAGGTTCAGGTATGTGTGCTCCTCCCAGAAGGGTTTTGAAGCCGTGTCATGCACACACTTTCGTTCTCGGCCTGTGGTTGCATACCGATTGCCATGTCGGTTGCGCAAGATGGATGTGACGTCTTCCATCAATCGCCATTCATGTGCTCTTGCTCGCTTCGCAGGCGGGCTGCTGCAGGCGGCGGAGCGCCCCGCCGCGGTGGCGTCCTTCCACTCGGAAGGCTGCCAGTCGCAGCCTGAGAGCTCCGCAGCTGAGGCGCCCGCCGACAGCCCCCGCCCAGGTGCGATAGCGAAGCCGGTGATGCTGATGTCTGCCTTCCTGCTGTCGACCTCTGGTGGCTCCTGCTGCTGTCACCGAATCTCCGCACAGGAGCTTCTTCACCATACACGTCCGCTCCGGCATCCTGTACTATCGAGACGAAAGCCTCCAGCTAGATTTTTCTCTTGCTGCATCACCAGGCGACATCAGGCGCTACGGGCAGCGCGGCCTGGCGTCCTCGGATGCGCGGTCCGAGCGGCCGCCGGTGGTGCTGCCGCCCGGCGGCCAGCGCCGGCTGGACGACATGCTGCGGCGTGGCAGTCCTGCGGCCGCTGCCGGTGGCGCGTCAGCGGCGCGGCGGCAAAACCCTGAGCATGACGAGGACGAGGAGGTCAGCCCGGCGCGCGCGCACCCGTTGGCGGCGCGGCCGCGACCTGCGCTGCAGCGCCGCGCACGCAAGCCAGGCCCCTCTGTCGCCGTCGCCGACAGCAACCGGCCTTCCAAGCCGGCCCGCCCGCAGCCGCCGCATGCCGCAGAGGCGGCGCCGGCCGGCAGCGCCGCGGACGGCGGGCGCGTGCTGCAGGAGCTGCCACTGCCGCCGCGCAACGACCGGGAGAGCGGCAGCAGCTGTGCGCCGGAGCGGCAGCATGGCAGTGCAGCCCAGCCGACAGCGAAGCGTGCAGCGAAGCAGGCAGAGCGCGGCGAAGCAGCGATGCCGGCTGCGACTGCGCCGGCTGCTGATGTGGCGGGCGGCGACGCTGCGGCGGAGGCGGGCGCCGGCTTCGGGGACCTGAGCCACATGCGGGAGTACGCACTGGAGGCCAGCAAAGCCCTGGACGGCCTCAAGCGGCAGAGGCGCACGCCGGGCAAAGGCTCCCAGCTGCCGGCGGCCGTTTTCACCGGCGGCGCCGCCGCCGCCGCCGCCTTCACACCCAGCAAAAGCAGCACGCCCGCCCGCGCGGCGCAGCAGGCAAAGGCGACGGCGGCCGCACGCGCAACCATCGAGCGCTTCAAGCAGCAGCTGCCGCGGCCGCCGGGCCGAACCCCGTCGAAGGCCGCCTACGGCGGCGACTGCGAGCCCAAGGCGGCACAGCCTTCGGCAGCCGACCCGGCAGAGCTGTCGGCGGTGCCAGCAGCCAGCACGCCTGCGCCACGGCGCCGCAGCGACACTGGCGGCGCGTCCGCCGACCTGTTCGGCGAGCTCAGCAGCCCGCAGATGCTGCCTGACCGGCGCGCTGCCGGTGCCAGCTTCGGCCCGGACAGCCTGGTGCCGGAGAGCCCGGCCTTCAGCCTGTCTGCCGGCCTGCGGCACGACGGCTGGGAGCCGCAGTCGCCGGCGGCCGAGCCGCGCTGGCGGCTGCCGGGCATCAGCCCCTGCCGGTCAGCGCGCAGCGACCCATCGCCCGTGGGCCGGCGGCTGCCGCTCGACGGCGACACAGCCTCCCCCTGGCGCCGGCGTCGCCGCCTGTCGCTGGGCGCCGTCTCTGACGACTGGCTCAGCGACCCGTCAGACGACGAGCTGGACCTGCTGGCGTCCGACGACATGGCGGAGCCGCAGCGGCTGCCTCCTGGCGGCGGCGGCGGCGGGTCGCCACCCGGCGCGGCCCGCCGCCATCGCAGCAGCATCGGCGGCGTCGGGGGCATGGCCTGCCTCGAAGGCATCGACGGCAGCAACCCTGTGGAGGCGTTCACCCCCAGCCCGGCATCAGCGATGCGGCCGCCCTTAGGCGGCAGACGCCACCTGTCGGCACCGCTGCAGTCACCGATGGGTGTGGAGGACCCGCTGTTTTTGCCACGTGGCGGTGACGGCGGCGGCGGCGGCAACGCAGCCGCCACTCCCAGCAGGGCAGTCTGCTCGCCGTGGGCGTCCACCACCAGGGAGTGGAGCGATGCGGGCGACAGCGGCGGCGGAGGCGTTTGCAGCAGGAAGCGGCGAGCGTCAGACCTGCTCAGCTTTCAGGACGATGACGGCAGCGAGGGCGGCAACTCCGCAGCAGACCTGCTGGGCCTCGAAGCAGACGAGTGCAACGGTGACCAGCGCGGCGCCGCGGTCCTGCTGGGCCTGAGGGATCACCACCCCGGCAGGCGGCGGCGCGGCGGCCGGCAGCACCCTGCAGCCGAGCTGCTCGGCCTCGACGAGGAGGAGGAGGGGCTGCAGCAAGGGCCGCAGGAAGCAGACACCGGTGGCTTTAGCCCACAGCGGCGGCGCAGCGGCCTCCTGGATGTTGGCGACTCGGATGCGGCGGGCGAGTTCGACGCCGCTGTGGCGGCATCGCAGCGCGCGGCGCGCCTCAGCAGCAGCAGCGGCGATGCGGACCTGCTGCAGATGCACTCGCAGCCAACGGCGGTGCTCGGTAGCCAGCGCGTCATCCCAGAGTCGCCAACAGACAGCTGCGGCATCAGCGGCTTGGGAGGCGGTGACGTGCGCTACCAGGAGAGCAGCCCGCCGCGGATGGGCCGCAGCAGTTCTGGTCCTCTGGGGCTGCCGGAAGTTGACGAGCGGGCCGAGCTAAATGCGGTGCTGGCCAGCGCGACCTCTGAGCGGCCCAGCAGCAGTTTCGCCATGCACATGGATCTGGACGGTGCTGACGGGGAGGAGCCGGTGGCAGATGGCGGCGCCCCGTGGCAGACAGAACTGCAGCGGCAGCCGAGAGTGCAGCCAGCGAAGTCGCACCCGGCCAGTAACTGCTTTGGGCAGTTCATGTTCAAGCGGGCAGAGCTGTGCTTCCTGTCGAGGTGACTGAGGTGACGCCTCTCCAAAAGCACGAGTAGACAGTGCGTGTGATTGTGTGACACTTGGTAAGCAGGGTCAGGGGAGAGTGTAGACGAAGTGTGTTTTCGAGAAACCCGCTTGTCTGGAGGTTCAATGGTTGTTTCAAAATGTAGGATTATGAAACTGCCGGCATCGGTTTTCAGACTGTTTCTCTCGCACGACATTCCTCGAGAACGATCCCTCGAGACTCTTACGACATCATTCTGCTTCGTCCTCGTAGAATGGATGTTTCCTGCAGAGGCAAGACAATGCGTCAGGTGACGCGCCTATCCGTGACGTCTGCACTTGTACAAGCACAAGGAAACGCTTTCCACAACAGTTAACGAATGCAACGACACAGCATCGCGCCAAGACTGTGTGCGCACCTCTTGTCTGCTATGTACCATATGTCTGCCTTTGTGATGCCCTTCGACGCCGCATAGTTCTTCAGGATGAACTCTGGAAGCTGCAGTCACACAGCAGGGTCGTCAGAGCATTTCAGATTAGGTGCTACACCCCGCGCGGCAGTGACGAACAGGGCGTGCGGTCTGCCAACTTGTGAGTGCTGCCGCCATCGACACACACTGTCACAATGCTTTCGATGGCACGAGGCAAGCAGGCAATCAGACCGGCCTGCACAATTTGCGGGTGAGCTGCGTGCAAAGCCCAGGGGGCCATTGTCGAGGCAGGCGCCTTGAATGTCGATCTGCTCCTTCTCCGACAGGTGCTTCACCACTGCCAGTTTCAATTGGTTGGATTAATGTCCATTGACAGTCACCTTCTCGAGGCAGTCGCCCTGGATGTCGATCTGTTCCTTCTCGGAGGGGTTCTTTACCACCGCAGCACCGCTGGCGAACTTCTTGCCAAACAGCTTGGCCGCCTCCCCCAGCTTCACGCCGAAGCTGTCCAGGCCGAATACCGTTGTAACGCACTTCCGCTTGTTCCGTGTGTTCTTGTCGATGATGACCTGTCGTGACCATGGAAGTTGAAATGTAACTTATGGTTGTCCACACTGTGCTGCGCATCTGGCCCGAGACAACATCCTCCACACTCGAAGCATGCCGCATGCCAGCCGGCATGAGGCGGGCACAGCTCCACTGCTCCCAGCGATGCTACGCAAATGTCGAGCCCTGAATGTCTCTGCTGGACGCACAGGTCGAGCCGCACCTGCGGCTTGGACTTCTTCTTGACCTTGCCGCCGGGCAGCTGCTTCTCAATTTCGTTGCCGTCCTTGTCCTTCAGCGTGAGGTCCGCGACGGCGCCCTCGGCTCCCGACGCCCCGCCCTCCTGCGCCGCCTTCCACCGCTTGTACTCGTCGCAGTCCCTGCGCTCGAGCATCAGCGGCTCGCCGTCAGTGGTGGTGACAGGAAACAGAGGGTAGTGTCTGCCTAACGCTGTCGGCGGTCGACCTCCGTCGCCAGCAGGCACCATATCTCGCTGGACGGCTTTGATGCATTTGCCCGCGCACGTTGCATGTATGCCGCCATAACGGAGGTGGCGCTGAGCCAATGCTACACATGCATTCAGGCCTTCAAGTGAAAGCGGCAGCTCCTTTATCAACAACATGATGATCTGGTGAGAATACCACTGACAAGAGGAGCTCACTTGGGCAGAAGGTCATTGAACTCTGGCGGCACGCCGGTGATTGGGCAGTATTCCACTTTCAGCGGCGCAGGTGGTTCGCCAGATGATTCAGCCATGCTGAGCGATAGGCTATGAAGCTGTTTGCTTGGCTTGTATGTTACGTTGCTTCCACCCCCCAGAATGTGCCAAGTGGCAGCAATTCACTTGCAATTGCAGCCTGGACAGGCGGCCCTCTGTTTGCGAGGTGTTTCACCGAGCAGCACGTATCAACTTAGTGTGATGTTGTCAACACACAAATGAGATGTGGAACGCAGTGCGCTGCGCCGGGCTGTGTTTTTGAGCTCAGGAAGCAGGGTGTGCAGCAGAGCAATGAGCAAATGCACATGCAGGCTTTCGCTGAGCGACATTCTGCATTTCCCGTTTCAGCTCGGACGCAGAACTTCACCTCGCACGCTGCACAATAAACGCAGGCGCACCGCTTCACGCAGAGCTGCATTTTGAAGGCCATTCAAATCTCGAGATTGCGCTGCGCAGCGGAATGAATGAAAACTTTGCTGCGAATCAGTCTTGAGGCGCTCGCTGCACAGATTCACCGCGTCCGTTCGCTGCAAGGCATATCTGAGGAGCTGGCACTGGAACTTTTTGACGAAATACTACGCCGCGCCAAATTAACGCCAGAGGTGAGAGGAAGGACGGCCAACATTGTTGCTTATCCTTTCTGCACATATGTTGTATAAACGCTGCGCTGCTGTGTAGTACAGGAGCTCATCTGGTGCACTTCGCAGAGCACGCAGTCGTGATTGCTAGTTGCCTGCATGTCGCAGGTGCTGGCGCTTTTCATCGCAACAGAGCACGACCTACTGTTGGGGCGCATTAGCGCGCTGAACCTCGTAGACACGCCGCCTGTGCTACGGACGACAACCAGAGGCTGGCTGGGCGACCGCTCCAACTTGTACTGATGGCGGCAGCCGCTGCAGCGGCAATGCTGCAGTGGACTGTGCCGCGGACTAGGTACTCACATTCTGTGTTCGAAGGGATGCGATGTGCCCGTTGCGATGTCAGTGTGCCAGCGTTGGTGGACTTTTCTAGCTAGCATTGAAACGGGCTCGCGCAGTGACCAGGAAACGATCAGGGGCAGCGAGGTAACTTGGATCCTAGGTGATGCGGAGACGCTCTGAACTTGCAACCCTTGGTTTTACACGTGTGTCACAGCACACTGCACGGGCCCAGAATGCAGCATGCCGCGCCAGACAGCAACAGCAGCACGCCCGACGCTGTCCAGAGTCCCCAAGCAGCTTAACGGTACGACTTCTGGAAGCGCGAGCGGGCGCCCTTTCCGCCGAACCTGCACATTGCAACAGCGCCCGTCAGTATCCAAAAACACATCAGATCAGTTGGAACGCTGCTCGAGGACGAGCAGGCGCACTCCAGCTCGTAAACGCACACACAACGGCATGGCTACAGCCCAAGAAGCCGTGGCAGCTTTCGACAGGCAGACGCACTTCTTGGGCTCGCAGCGGCGGGGGTCAGCCACCAGCAGTGTCCGGTCGTACTGCAGCAGCAGGTCCTTGATCTCCCGCTTCGACTGCTCGTCCACGACTGCAGGAGGGATCCAAAACGTTGGGAAACAGCAAAGCTTCCAGCGCAGTGCACACGAATCACTGTGCGTCAACAACACGGCAGCACGCAGCGCATGGTGCAGATGCGGCAGGTGTTACGAATCACATTTCTGGTAGAAGGCGACCAGCGACTTGGCGATAGCCTGGCGAATGGCTGCAGCACCAAGACACACGACCCTTGTCAGCGACCGAATACTACAAGGGACGATTTTAAAAAAAGTGCTGTGCATTGTGTGGAGGCTGCTGCATCGGGCCGCTGAAGTTGACCCAAATGCAGGGACCACCGCAGGCCGCTGTTGCATGCAGCGGCTCGCAGCATGTGACAGCAGCGACTCGGAAGGCGCAATATAGCGCAGCGCCGGCAGCGCGCGCGCGCACCGTAAATCTGCGACACGTGGCCGCCGCCCTTCACACGGATGCGGATGTCCACGTTGGCAAAGCGCTGCTTGCCGAGCAGCAGCAGCGGCTCTGCGACCTTGAAGCGCAGCGCCTCCGGCTGCACCAGGTCCAGCGGCGAGCCTGCACACATGTGGATTTGGTAAATCTCCGATAGCCAATGATTGCAAGGATTGTTGCTCAAACACATGTCATCCCAGCGCTTGCAGCGACTCCGGCTGCGCCAGGTCCAGCGGCGAGCCTGCGAGTGGAGTGAGAGGCTCGGGCTCACGAAGCTGTCTTTTCAGGCAGAAACGATAAAAATTTCTGCCCGCAATCGGCAAGTAAGTGCCTCCGGGTGCACCAGGTCCAGCGGCAAGCCTGCGAGTGCACAGGCGAAGGCTCGTGAAGCTGCGGTGTTTCCGGAGCAAAGCTTGCGGGTTTCTGTGCCTGCAGTCAAACGGCTCAGCGCCCGCAAGCGGGTTCAGCTGCGCCACGACCAGCGGCGAGCCTGCACACGTACAGGCTCGTTGATTTTGCGGCTGCCGATTGTTGCAGGGGATGTGCTCCCCCAACAGCCCAGCTAGCTGGCAGCCTGGCGCCGCAGCGCCAGCGCAGAGTCTGCACGAGTCACGCTACCGCTGCATGCCGCCGCCCATAGGCTGATGTCGGCGGCATGGTGCAGCCGCTGGATGCGCCGCCACTGCTGCTCGTTCCCGCGACTGCGTCTATGTCCCGCAACTGCACCTCCGTGATGCTGGTGGAAGAACCAGCGGCGGCCCTTACGAATTGTGTAAGGCTGCGGCGACCGCATCGCAGATGCTAGTGGGCTGCTCCACCATGCTCCGCCGCTGACAGCTGCCCTTGCCGGTCCCTGGGATGTGTGTCAGGGTATTGCGCGGCGGATCGGCTCGACGGCAAGGCACAACTGCAGGCGTGCTCACCGTTGAGCTTGATGAGGCCACTGCCACGCTTGGTGTACGCGACCGCGACGGCGGTTTTCTGCGCAAGGAACCGGGCGTAAGCTCGGCGAGTCGCAAAGCACGGGAGAAAGTGTCGAAGGGCATCGGGATGTCGAGCAAACGGTGCCAACGGCAAGACAGACGCCTCACCTTCCTGCCGAAAGTCTGGACCGACTGCACGCACAGCACATGACACGATGTCAACCTCCATCAGAATGCCCAGCCATGCATTGGCTCAGGGTGGCCAGCAGCACACATTCGCAGCACAGCGCTTGCACGCTGCACGATAGGCACCTCGGTGGTGGTCGGGTTGGCAGCCATGATGGCTGACCGAGACTACACCGCGGCGTCCAGCTCCTGCACCTCACGCCGTGAAAGAGAGCGCTGCCAACGCACCCTCGGCGGCTTTGTTTGCCAGGAGCAGGGGTGATATGAAGAGCGAGGATCTAGGGTTTTGGGCTTGCGCCAATTTGCCGTGATACTCGCGACGCTGCTGGACAAATACCAAGTCACCATAGTCGCACGCGACTGTACCCAAGCTGCCGTTCTCTCGCGCACTCCGGGAAGCACAAGTGAAATTCTAGATTGCATGTGCCCACTGATTGGACATGAATGTTTCTTCCGTCCGTGAATCTTGATGCAATTCGAGCTCTGCGGCAGCCCGGAACGCTCAGCAGAGCGCAGCATGATGACGCACAGCATGTGCGAATCTTAAGCAACAGAGGTGAGTTTTTTGTCAACCAGGAGACGTGGAGATGAAACGTTGATTTGTGCGCCACCCGCCATGCATTGCCGGCCCATTTCCAGCCGATCTGTTCCTGCTGATGTAGGTGATCACCATGGCGGAGAGTGGGACCGTGCTGTTGTCTGGCTTCTCATACCTGCTAGGTGAGCAGCATGGCAATATGGACGCATTGCCTGCATGCCCTGCTTGAATTCAAATGTATGGTTTAGAGACAGCCGGTCCACAGCATTCATGCTGTCGCAGTGTCACAGGTGGCATCGCGGGCGGTCACGTTCCTCCTGAACCTCATCGTCACACGCATTCTGAGTCCCGAAGCCTATGGGGTGCGATCCAAAGTGACAAAGCAGTCTGAAGGCCGGATGTGCAGCATTTTGCTTCTGTTCACTGTCGACTCCATCAGTGCATGACCGCTGTCAGTTCCAATGGCGCGACATTGGGTGGAATCTGAGTGAGCCGCGATGCACATGCAGCTCGCATCGGTCCAGTTCCACCTGATCAACACCGTCATCCTTTTCCTCAGCCGCGAGGGCTTCCGGCGCGGTTGCCTCCGCACGCCCGTGGTGACAAGATTTCATCTTCGGATGTGCATATGCATTGTTACGAGTGCACGCCGCTGCATGTGCTGTAACCCCGCACTCCTCTCGTCCAAAACTGCGGATGTGGGCAACCACCTCGAATGGTGAATGCAGGAGGGCGACAGCAAGGTCCAGACCGCGAGGCGGACTCTGGTCACCTCAGCGCTGTGCATTCCCATCGGCTGCCTGGTCACGCTGGTGACGTGCCGCGCCGCTCTCGGCTGGCACGATGGGACTGCGTCCTACTCCCTGCAAGTGCACCATGCGGCCATCCGTCTACAAGGTACGCGGCTGCTTCTGACTGTAAGGTTGCCACTGCCTGAGGCTGGATGTGATATGGCTAACGTGCATGCATGGTTGGCAAGTCAACCCCGGTGGTGCAGGGCCGGCAGACGAGCGTTCAACCAGTACTGGAGACGGCAGTCGCATGAGAAAGGCAATGATCTCAAACAGTGTATCCATGACCTGCAGGCGCCGCGGCCATGCTGGAGCTGCTCAGCGAGCCGCTGTACATTCTGGCGGCCGTGCAGCTGCGCTTCCAGCTGCGCGCTGCCGTCGACACGGTGGCCATCATCGCCAAGTCGGCCGCCACGGTAGCACTACTGCGAAGCGGCGCCCTGCCGCCGGCGCTCGCGCTATCGTGGGCGCAGATCGCATTTGCCGGCGTGACCGTGGCGTGCTACGCGGCGGCGTATGCGCGGGACGTGCCATCGTGGCTGCGGCCAGAGGCTGCGCACTCGCGGGCATCGGAGATCGTGGGGCAGGCAGCGGGCAGTGGGGCAGCGTCTGACCAGCAGGCGGAGGTCTGCACCAGTCAAGCAGATTCAGGCGGCACTGGTGACGCCGCCGCAGCTGCAGCTGGCGGCAGCACTCTACGGCAGCGCAGGCCGCAGCAGGCGCTGGGCGGCGGCGGGGAGGCAGAGGCGCAGCAGCCAGGGGCGCCGCGGGAGCAGCGGCCGCTTCTGCATGGCCCAATCCTGTGGCTCTGTGGCAGCTTCTCCCTGCAGGCGAGCTCCCACACACGATGCCTCCATCCTTTACTGAGGCTGTCATCCTGTCCAGCTGTCCAGCAGTGACAACCTCATCACACAAAGCATGCATGACACATTTGTTTGTACAACTCCCAGACACGGCTGCCACAAGCTCAGCATGGTGTGCAGTGAGGCTGACCAACAGTTGTAACAATGTCCGGATCCTTTCCATACCCTCCTGGCAGGCGCAGCAGAAGCTGGTGCTGGCGGAGCTAGTGTCACGAGGATCGACTGTCAGGATGCGGATTGAACTTGAAGTCTGGCTCTGTCATATCCTGCTAATCCATATCCTGGCAGGCGGCGTAGAAGCTGGTGCTGGCGGAGGGCAGCAAGATGGTGATGGTGGGTCTACAGTGCGCTGCAGTGCCGATGAACATGCAAATGTCAGGCGTGCAACGAAACTGGCTTTATGACAATTTTGGCAAGTTGTCTCAACCATGCAGGCGGCGGAGAAGCTGGTGCTGGCGGAGGGCAGCAAGATGGTGATGGTGGGCGCGCAGTCCGCCGCGGCGCAGGGCGTCTACGGCCTGGTCGTCAACCTGGGCTCCCTGGTCGTGCGCACCGCCTTCCAGCCCTTCGAGGAGGCCGCCTTCACCGCCTTTTCGACCTCTGGCGGTGTGAACCCCCTCAGGTGTCTTGTTCTCTTTGTTGGCAGGCAGCACGTGCTTGACGGCGGACAGGGCTGCCGCAGCGTGACTGAGTTACCGACAGGCTGTGCCTTCAGTTTGATGGCGTCACAGCTTTTTGTCGCATCGTCCTCGGCCTGGCACAGCTAGCTAGCCAAGAAGAGCAAAGCTGTGATTGTCCGAACAGGCCCTGAGGCACCTGCTCTAGGGGTCATGCTCCGTGACTGGACAGGCGACAAGGGCACTCCGCCAGGCTGCTGGCGGTGGTGGTGAGCAGCATCGCGATCGTGGACATGGTCTGAACAGGCCCTCAGGGCATCTTTACTGAAATTCATGCTACGTGACCGGGCAGGCGACAAGCGGCAGTCCGCGCGGCTGCTGGCGGTGCTGGTGCGCAGCGTCGCGATCGTGGGCACGGTCGCCGCGGCCTTCGGCCCCGCGTACGCCTGGCTCCTGCTGCGCCTGCTGTACGGCGAGCGCTGGTCCGACACCGAGGCGCCCGCGGCGCTCGCCGCATACTCCTCCTACATCCTGCTGCTGGCGGTGAGCACATTGGGCTTTCCTAACCCTAAACCCCTGGATCGCCTGCTTGGGGTGGTGGCTTTGCCAATTCCCACTCGAAATGGGTCTCCGTGATGCATTCTTCCTGCGTGCCAGCCCCTGCCACACTGCCCTCACATGCTGAACAAGGTGCCAACAAGGTGCCAGGAGGAGGTTGCTCGCATTCACGCGATTGCGGTGCTTTCACATGCCGTGTGGCGGCTGCAGGTCAACGGCATTTTGGAGGCGTTTGTGCACGCGTCGGCCAGTCCGCGGCAGCTGGTGCACATCAACGTCACGCTGGTGGCCTTTGCCGCTGCGCACATGGCGCTGAGCGTGGTGCTAGTCCGGCTGGGCGGCGCCCTGGGTGTGCCTTTCTACACCGATGTCCTCTGCTAATTGTTCTCACTTTGCTGGAGGGACTGGTTGCCGGTTTCTGACCTAGGCGGCAACGGCAGCGTCATCAATGGCCTCGCAACTCCCTATGCAGCAGTGCCTGATGGCTCAGCCACCTGGCAGCAACTCGCTTCTGGAAAAAAACCTCGTGCAACTGTGACGCAGGCCTCATCGCGGCGGACAGCGTGAACATACTGCTGCGCATTGCCTTCTCGCTTGTGTACGTGCGCATCCTCTCGGCTGGAAGCGGCGGCGCCCGCCTGACGGCATTCGTTCCCAGCCGCAGCACGCTGGCAGCGCTCGCGCTGGCCTTCCTGGCCACGGGTGAGTTCCTGGCTGACGCTCCTTCCTGACTGAAAACTTCCGTCCCCTTGATTTTGCCCGGCCGCTGTAGTACGCTGCAGTACGACACCAGCTCGTTCTGAGCACTGGAATGTTAGTGATACCTCCCAATACCTCGTTGAAAGTATGCATCTTCGTCGTCGGTCACCAGAGTTCTGAGTTCCAGTGAAGTGAAGCCCAGTGAAGGCACAGCGCAGGCAAGCAACGCCTGCACAATCCGTTACACCCCAGTGCATGCAACCTTTCCTTGCAGGCGTCTCGGCAGCCGCGGCGCTGGGGCCTACTGCCGGCGGTCCCATCGCCCGGCTCATCGCGCTACAGCCAGGCGCCATTGACGGTCTGCGCCTGCTGCACGGCAGCACGTTCCTGATGCAAGCCGGCGCGCACATTGGCGTCGGCTGCGCATGCTTGGCGGCGGTGCTGCTGACTGTGCGCCGCGCCGAGGGCCGCTTGTGGACAGAGCTGCGGGCGCTCAGGCGGCAGAACGATCCAGTCGCGACCACTAAGACAGCATAAAGGGTATTGTTGAGTGTAGTCAGTGCATTGCAATGGTTGCTCGGCACGCTCTGCGCAAGGTGACGGCTGCGCCTGCGTCCAGCGGCAGCATGGTTTCAGGCCATTGCAGCGTGCATGGCGGCGCTCCTCGTTCTTGCATGTTTGACTCTGTCACCAGCCACAGACCAAAGTCTGAATCATCCTGTGTCGATGCAGTGTAGCAGCCACAGGGAATGCCAGCTGGATGACAACGGGGAAACGCCCGTCGGACTGGGCAACTTTGACCAATTTGGACAACCAGTACAACACGGCAGTTTACACTCCATCGGTGACCCCACCACGCCGCCCTCCTTCTGAGTGCTTGCAAGTTTATCGAGACAGGCGTTCCCATCCAAGCGGACGCTGGCGGCTGGTGCACTCGACCTCGAGCCCAACCTACCCGTGCCGCCGGAGGAAAAGTATTTCGGAGGTGCACCAACAGTTGACGCCGCATAACCAGGTGCGCGCCATCCTTGATGTGCAATGTTCGATGTTAATGGGTGCTGGAGGCTGGGCCCTCCTCGAAACCCGTCGGGAAAAGTAGTCGCGCGGCCGTGTCTCGCCCCACGACCGAACTGATCAGAATGACGACTTCAGGATCGCAGCGGCCTCGCGCTCGCGCGCAGCGACGCTGGATGGGTCATGTACTCGTTTGAGAGGGCCAGGGGTGTGAAGCGACGAGTCAGCGGCTCCGTATGCTTCAGTCATGCTGAGAAGACTGATGGTTCATGCGTCCAGGGTCGGCTGTCGCATCCTGTGGCGATCATGAAGCTCTCCGCCGCGCTGGTTGTCACATTCCTGCTTGCCTCCTGCGTCGCTTCCCTTGAGGCCAAGGTACGTAACACCTGGCGGCGTTCCGCGATGAAGTATTGGGCTTGCCCCAAGATAGAGGCAGCAGTATAAGGGCCATCGGTGCAGCCGATTACACCTGCATGACGTGGATCGAGGTCACCCGCGACAACTCTGTCGCTCCCCCTGATCCTCCTGCCCGGCTGAAAAGTGAACGTTCCACGCCGTCCAGAAGGTGTCCGCCGTCAGGCGTGCGTCGACGTATTTCCAATAAATCCCCCTTGTTGCTGTCACCTGTCAGACAGGCTGACACTTCGCTGTGAGCGGCCCGTTAATTGCAAGGAAACAGAGCTTGTGCAGGCCCCACTTCAGTCGAGAGAAAGCGATGCAGGCCACTCTACTGTGTCGCTTTGCGCCTCCTCCCCCTCAAACTGAGTCCAGCCTCGGTCGACTGGCAGACCGCCCAGACGGGCAGGGGAAACAGGGTACTCCACAGCCAGTGAGTATGCTATAAAGGCGGGATAGGTGCAAAAGAGTGGGAGCTAGCTCTGTGTTGGGCGATCGACGGTGGGACCGCAGGCTGTCCCGGCGCCGCGCCGGCGCGGCTGGAAATGTGCGCCATCGTTTGTCGGGAGAGCGGCACATCTGACGCCGTCTTGTGCATGTGCAGTCGTACGGCGTGGTGAACCCGGCCGTGAAGAAGCGGATCCTCACCAGGATCAACAGGTTTCGGAGGAGTTATGGGGCTCCCAACCTGATCTGGAGCACCGGTCTTGCGAGGAGCGCACAGGCAAGTCTCTCGCTCTCTCTCTGGCTCTTCACATAGTGATGACATTGGCCGTAGTGCTGCGAATTCATACTCAGAACTGTCGTGGCTCAACTGCTGTGCTCCTTGATCCGTTTAACCACGCGCCAAAGCCACCCCAGCGCGTGTCAACCTCTGCGACGAACACGCCAAGGGCACCCCGTGCAAAGCCTTTCCTCTTGCCTGCAGGCGTGGACCAACAAATGCATCTTCTCGCACGACCTCGCAGGGCTGCAGCGGCTAGGCTACGGCGAGAATCTGTCCCTAATCGGCGGGCCGTGGGAAGCCGCCATCGAGCTGTGGCTGAACGAAGCCGGCACCTACAAATATGGCTACAACGTCAATGGCGGTTGGCAGGCGCAGGCCGGCCACTTCACACAGGTGCGCCTGCTCGTGCTGCATGCAGCTCTGATAACAGCATACCCACTGCAACTCCTGGATCCGCCAGGACGTGTAACATCTGCGTTATATGAAAACCACGCTCACCAAGAACGTGTCCATCGCATTATTGCAGGTAGTATGGAAGGATACGGTAAGCATCGGATGCGCGCAGAGCGCTTGCATCCCCAAGTTGGGCAACAACTTGTGGAGCTGCCGCTTCCACCCGCCGGGCAACTACCTGGGCGCGTTCCAGGCAAATGTGTTTGAGAAGGTAAACACCACATGTCCGTCGTCAATGCCGCCTTCTGCGCCTAGTGCTGCCCGATGCCACTGCGTGGTCCCGATGTGGACACTGCTGTGCAGCATTTCTAACACAAAATTGGGTTTTTTGTCGCCAGGGCTCCAAGGTGCGCGGGCGCGGCTGAGCAAGGCTGGAGCCTTTATGCTGTACTACTACGTATACTGGCGGAGTTCGAAACATTGCATGGCCCTGGCCCGCGCAGTGCGGCGCTGCTGGCCAATGCAAAAGTTTGTACTGATGCACATACACTCATCACACATTGACGTAACAACCCATGTGGCGCTGGGGCAGCATGTCTACCAGCCTCATGAGCTCCTGCATGTTGCAAACCTGCTGCACTATCGCTGCGGCGGCGCCACGCGTGCACCAACGGGCGGCCTGGTGTGATGTCAATTGTTTTTCAATTGTCCTACATTACAGCTGGGGCTGGTTATGCGAAATAGGTTGCCAGACCGTGACACATCACGTGCATAGATGCGAAAGCTAGTGCCGGCGAGGACTCCCTTTTTTCGCATCTATATTACTTGTTTTCGCATCTATGCGACTTCCTGTTGCCAGACTGAAGGAAGAAAGCAGATAGATGCAGGAGGGGATGTGGCGTGACTTCTATTCCTTTTCCGCATCTATGTCAATAAATATCGGAAAACGAGCCATGTGTTGGATCGAACGCGAGACGGCATTGTCAGCACTGCACCCACCCCCTTGACAGCGACTCATCTGCAAACAGGTGCACCACCTCCCAATTTTGCACAACCTGATGACACCGCCGTACTAAATCTCGGCGGGAACTCCATTCACGCATGCCAGACTCACACAGGAAGTCATATAGATGCGAAAGCGTACGGGCGGGGACGCTCGCCGACCCCCGTTTTCGCATCTATATGACTTCCTGTTTCAGCTCGGGCTACGCGATGTTTCATGGTCTGGCACCGAGCTGAAACAGGAAGTCGCATAGAAGCGGAAGGGTACGGGCAGGACGCTCGACTCTTGTTTTCGCATCTAGGTACGCGATGTTTCGCGGAACGGCACCGAGCTGAAATAGGAAGTCGCATAGAAGCGAAAACAATTAAAATGGATGCGAAAACAGGGACGCTCGCTCGACCCTTGTTTTCGCTTCTATGTACGCGATGTTTCATGGTTTGGCACCGAGCTGAAACAGGAAGTCGCATAGATGCGAAAACAAGTAATATAGATGCGAAAAAAAGGAGTCCTCGCCGGCACTAGCTTTCGCATCTGTACACGTGATGTGTCACGGTCTGGCAACCTATTTCGCATAACCGGCCCCAGCTGTAACATAGGAGAATTGAAAAACAGATAGCTGCGGGGCTGGCTCGCTGCTTTGGCCACGCCGCAGGCAAATGCGGACCACATGTGGGCTAGCCTGACGGTTTGACTCCAGGCCGAGAGTAGGTAGTATCAGAGCAATACCGGTGCAGATTCTGCTGATTCAACAGCTCAGTATATAGCGTCGAACCCCTTTCTGGATTTTGCCACCAGGGCATTGAGCCGTTGGTGTGCTGCCGGGAGGCGGTGATTCGTCGGCAGCCTGAAACCTCTCCCGCAGCGTAGAGGTCACAATTTTCCTGTTGGAATGAGCATCGTGCTCGTGATATCATGATTGGTTGGCTCCCCGCCGGTTGGTTCTAGTTAGGTCTTCTGGCAGTAGATAACATGGCTCAGTGAGAGTATGCGCAGTTCGTACAGGACATTGTAAGCATTTCATCAATTCACATAGGTAGGTATCTACCTGCGTAATGCGCCACCGCCTGGAGGCACATGCATGGCGGCGGAGCGCGCCACTGTGGTGACAAGTTCAAGGCCTGCCCGGCTTTTAACGGTGCACGGGTCCAGCGATATTGCTGCCGATCAGCAATGACTCGACAGCGCGTCAAGGACAGTGCTGCTCGGCAGGTTTCGCGGCTGTGAGTGCCGGGCCCCGCTGCCGCCGCTGCGAGGCAGCGAGTGCCTGACACAACAACGACAGGCATGGTCAGTGCCTAGCATACGTACATCGCGGGTGGGGTTTCCTAGCCGCTGGAAGGAGTTAATCATCTTGGACGCGCAGCCTGCTGGCAGGGTGCTGAAACACCAGCGGGGCACATGGTTTGCTAGTCTTCCGAGCCTGCTTTAGAATCCTTGCAGATCGCCACGCTATTTTGCCGCGCCGCACGCGTCTGCTTTCAGCGGTTGAAGAGCCTCGACACGCTACAGAATAGATTGCATGCACATTGTACGGCCTGCCGAGGGAGGCCTGCAGCAGATCTGGTCTGTGCCTTCAGGACGCCTTGCCCTTGCTTCTGGCTCCGACGAGGTGAGCCAACCTCGCTGCAATCTGCGCGCTTGATGATGAGTCGTCCAACCTGATACGTTTCTAGGAGACACCGAGCTCCGGACTAGGCCGCATGTGTTGTCAAGGTGCTGAGCACCCAGTTTCAAGACCTTTCCAGGTCAGCAGTTGTCTGCTTCCAGGTCAGCAGTTGTCTGCTGTGCACAAGTGAAGGTTTGAACTGCAGACATCAGAGACGCGGCTTGTTCGGCTGCCTGCGTGTGACGAAACACAGTGTATTCAGACACATCCCCACTAGCAGCACCACTGAAGCACGCATGTAAAAAGTGATTGCCTGTTCACGAGCTGCACGGTGCGTCAGCTTCTGAATCTTTCCGACCTGCTACTTCAGGTTTTGCACAGGCTGCACAGTACCGCACCACCAATGCACAATTACCATGCATCCGCGGCGAACACAGCAAGCTGTGCTATTTTTGCTCTGCAGGAGCAGAGCTAATCGAGTTTCGCTACTCTGAGCAGCCATGGGCGACCGCGGTGGCTACGGCCGCGATCGAGGCGGTGGTCGTGGCGGACGAGGCGGCCCGCCAGGCGGCTATGGCGGCGGCGGAGGGCGAGGAGGCTACGGCGGCGGCGGTCCCTCAGGCGGCTACGGTGGCGGCGGACAGCAGGGAGGCTACGGTGGGCGAGGCGGCTCTGGCGGAGGCCCGCCAGGCGGTGGCGGGTGAGCAAGCGTCTGACTTTGTGTGTTCCTGAAAGCCGAAAGCTTTTCTCACTTGCTCTCTTCGCCAGCAGGCTGTGCAAAAGGAATAAAGTCTGAAGCACAATGCAGCATCGTGTCTGCGATCTTTCAGTCCACAACGAACCAATTGGATCCCGCAGGTACCAAGGTCGCGGCGGCGGCCGCGGCCCGCCTCGAGGTGGTGGAGGAGGCCGCTTTGGTGGGGGCGGACGTGGCGGAGGCGGACGCGGCCGCGGCGGTGAGCAAAGGAATAGTGTCGCAGAGACATGCACAGACAAAGCGCACAAAGCAGCCCAGCTCCCCTCCCCTTGCCTTGACGATTGCTGAACTGAGAAGCATTGCACACTGGGCAGCACTGCATCCGCCGCCCTGCCGCCGCTGCCGCAGGGCCGACCTTAAATTCAGAGGCAGTGCACAATTCGCCCTGCTGCTGCTGCTGCTGCTGCTGCAGGGCCGGCGTTCGTGGAGCCGACGGACCGGGAGAGCCGCGTGCAGGCGACCACCGAGGCGCTGCACATCATGCCGACGCAGCAGGAGGCGGACGCCACCGTGCAGGCCATGACCGGAGCCCTGTCCGACTACGCCCTGGTGCGCCTGCTGTCTTATCACTCTAGGGTGTAGTTTGTGAGATGAGGATTTGGGGGCCAGATAATAGTCACGTGAGGTTAGCGTATTGGGGCGGGGCAAATTCAGCCAACCAGCTCTGCGCATGGTGTGCGTCATTTGGCGGTGCAGCTTGCTGTTTTCCTCCAGTGGCGCTGACCGTGCCTCAATGTTGGGTACATCTGGAGGTATGAGGCAGCAGGATTTCGTGATTCTCCGCTCAATATGTGACGTCGCTTGCGCCTGCAGGAGATCGGCAAGCGCCCGCGCCCCCGGCGGCCCTCGCGCATCAGCATCGGCAGAGCCCTTCGTGTCCGCGCCAACCACTTCAAGGTGGGTTTTATGTCCCAGCCACCCCGTTTGACGTGCATAACCTCGAGCCTCGAATTTTCGACCCGCTTGCCGCTTTCCATGCATGTCCTGCCTCTCACCGCACGTGCTTTTGACATGCTGGGGCACCCATGCCCATTTTGTTGCCATGTGTCATCATGCTGGGTTTGCCGCAGGTGCTGTGCAACCTGGATATGGCTCACCACTACGATGGTGCGGGCGGCCAATCTGTCTGCCTGCTGTTGGTGTCGTACTCCCCTGTATGTGCCTGGGAGCGAAGGTGAACGGACACATGCACATATCACACTGACATGTGCATGTCCCCTCTGCGCAGTGGAGATAATCCTGGTGCCCCAGGGCGAAGGCGCGCCATTCTCTCCTTTATTTTGTATGGCTTGACCTGCTGCTGAGTTGTACGATGACAACGCTGTATGCTCTTTCGTGCTGCAGAGCCAATGAGGCGGCATGGCCTGGCAGGTCGTCTGCGGCTGCTATTCTTATGTGCTTGCCGCAACTCGTCTCACATGATGACCGGACCTCACGTGGGGCCGCTGTCCTGCAGGCGGCGTTGCGCAGAGCTCCGGCGGCGTCGCGGGGCGAGTCGCCGCCAAGCCGCTGCCGACCACCGTCTGCAGGTGCCCAGCAAGAACGCAGCCACTCCAACTGAACTTTCTTTTGGCAGGGAGGCCCCAGCCAGATCCTGCCCCACAATGCTGCCTGCAGATGACCGGCTCATGCCAGAACAAGGTGGAGGCGCACAGCATGGGGGGTCGATGGTTCCACACCACGATGCTGCCGGCAACATCGTAAGTTGCAAGCTGGTCCCCAGCACCTGACGGTTCAATGCGGCAGGGAGGTGATGAAGACGGTGGCGCTGGACTTGAAGTGGAAGCCGGGGTGGGCCTACGACGGCCGCAAGAGCATGTACTCGCCCTCCCTCTTCCTGCCGCAGCAGCAGGAGACCAGCTGCAACGTGAGTCTGAGCCACTGCACCTTGCAAGGGCAACCGTCGACCGTTGACCATATGGCTGAGTACATGCGTGCCGCTTCCACACTATGCCGCAAGTGCAGATTGTGTATGCTTCCTCGCCTTCTTGAGTCCGTGCTCAACATTTCGCAGTGCACAACCAGTGTGCTGTCAGGTTAGCTTTCTGCACTGTGCGCCAGGTGATGGCGGCCGATCAGGGCCGCCTGAGACCCTTCGAGGTGTGCATCAAGTGGGTCGCCGCCGTCAGCATCAAGAGCCTGCTGCACTTTATCGGGTGCGCCTTGTCTGCGTATTGTTCTCCGGACAATTGGCTGCTTGACGATCCTGCAATTCAGGGGATGCAGAGCCTGGACCCCAAGATGACTGCTTTCTAGCTCCGTCACCCGTGCGGACGTGCCTTGCATGTGAGCTGCACCTTGCTGGTTATTCCATGCTCCTGATGCCAGACTGATGCCCGGATCCAACTCATCGGGGCCAGCTGGCGCAGCTGCCGCAGGAGTCTATCCAGGCGCTGGACCTGGCACTGACAACATTGACAGCATCATTGTGCATTTGAACGATGCAGGGGCCAGATGGCGCAGCTGCCGCAGGAGTCCATCCAGGCGCTGGACGTGGCGCTCATGCACGGCACCAACCTCAACCCGGCGTGCACGCCCTTTGGCCGCAAATTCTTCTTCCACTCGCCGGGATCCGCAAAGCCGCTGGGCAACGGCGCCGAGGTGCGTCATGACAGCTGGCTGCTCACTTGCTCCACCTGTTTCTGCCTCCGTCTTGAGTTTCGTATGGCACATGAGGAGACATCCCCCTGGACGCACCCCTCATACCCTCATCCAATGCGGACTGCTGGGCGGTGGCACCGTGTCGGAGTTTCAGGGCGCAGAGCTCGCCGGACATGGATGGATGCCTCGGCCGCTGACATGTTGACCGCCTTGCCGCAGGTGTGGCTGGGCTACCAGCAGAGCCTGCGCGTGAGCGAGATGGGCCTCACTCTGAATGTGGACGTCGCTTCGACGGCCTTCGTCGAGGCGCAGCCGGTGCGACAGTTTATCTGTTCCAAGATCACTTCGTCACCAGCAATCAAGGGGAACAGTCGGCTTCAACACAGGCTTGCAGTTCTGAATGCTGAGGGTCAACAACCGCACACGCCGTGAGCTGCAGGGGCGTACGTACTGGCTCACTTGGATACTTGAGTGCATGGCAGCAGAGGTTCTTCCACTTGCTTGTTCACCGCTGCCTTCGGCCGACGCCCGGCTTCAATACTCTTCAATACTGCTGCCCACCTGTGTGCAGGCGCCCACGCTGCTGGCGCGCGCAGCAGGCATGCCGGAGCATGCCCTCAACAGCGGGCTGTCCGGCCACCAGTACCGCGCCGCCAACAAGGCGATCTCCGGCCTCAAGGTGTCAACGCTTTCCCGCACAACGGCTTGCAAGGCCGTGCCGTCGCTGCGACAGCTCGAACCTGCAATGGTCACAGCTGTGCAGCCGCACGCATGCCAGTGTGGTGATGCAAATTTCCACAACTCTGGCGGGCGCACCGGGTGGACACTCTGGGACCATGTGCGCACACTGCCAATGGCGTCCTACCGTGTCCAATCAGCTGCCACTCATCTCATTTGCTACTCTCCACACTTGCCACCTGTCAGGTGGGCGCCACGCACATTCCGGGCAGCAAGCGGGTGTACAAGGTGAAGGGGCTGACGGACCGCGGCGCCGACCGCATGACCTTTGACTGCGAGGGCAAGGAGATGACGGTGATCATTGATGAAAGCCGAAATATCTCCTGTCGGTTTCCTGCAAGCCCTCGTCGCATTCAAGCCATGATACAGATGAGCTTGCGAGCCGTTGATGCACTTGCAAGTTTGATAGCACATACTGCTCTATTCTTTCCTAAATTGTGTCTTGAAAGGTGGCCGCCTACTTCGAGGACCGCTACCACCTGAAACTCAAGCTGCCGGGGGCGCCGTGCCTCAACGTCGGCACGACCAAACGCCAGAACTGGCTGCCGTCCGAGGTGGGTACATGACCATGTGTCCCTCTGTGCACAACGAGTCCGACCTGGTAATGACGCTGCTGGTCGACTAGATTGGATGTGCGACATGACGATCAGCTGAAGTTTGCTGCCGCTGTCTGTGATATGCAGGCGTTGACGCAGGGGATTTTGCAGCCAAGCACACAGCAAACATTTGTCACAGGTTGATTGATGTCAGCGATGACTGGGCTGAGCATTGCAACGCCCGACTGCGAGCAGGTGTGCACCATCGTGCCGGGGCAGCGCGTCAAGAAGCTGGATCCGCAGCAGGCCAGCCAGATGCCGAAGCTGGTGAGCACAGTCTGTGAGCACGGTCTGTGAGCTTGGTCTGTGATTTGGTGTTCCCGACTGTGTGTATGCATTAATATGTAATACACGTACTTATGTATCTATGTATTGTACGGCTACATGGCACTCGCTGAAACATCATTTGGTGACCTCTTGAATGAGGCTGGGCATGAAGGTGTGAATGTTGCCTCCAGTGCCTGGTGCAGTGCGATTGCAAGGCGCTTCTGATGTGCTGGCATGAAATGTTCAGGCGGGCACGGCGCCGAATGTGCGGCAGGACATGATCAACAAGGCCTTGAACGAGTATGGGCGCCTGCCGGACGACCCCACTGTCCGCGCCTGGCAGATGAAGATCGAGCGCCAGATGGCCCAGGCGCGTGCCTGCCTCTAGGGTTTCTAATACGACACAACAAACACCTCTCCTGCCTGCCTGCCTGCCTGCCTACCTGGTCGAGCTGAGTGGGCCGCCAATGCGTGGTCAGCTTCCTGACAACCACAAAAGTCCTTGGCTCTGACCTCCTTGTACGGCTTGCTGTCATCTGGAGTCAGCATTCAGTGCACCCTGCACTGAAATACCCATCATCGTATGTGCGGCCAGCAGGTCGACGCCCACGTGCTTCCGTCGCCCAACCTGCAGTACGCAGAGCGCACGCCGCCCGTCAACACCGGCACCCTCGGCGCGTGGAACCTGCGCCAGGTGTGCCTGTTACGGCAGAACTCCTGATGGGTTCCCGCTGCCGCGCTCTCGAGCAGATTGCTACTTGATTCCATCAAGTCACCTGATGATGAACTTGCAAATTTCATACATGCAACCACCCCATAGCACATCGCATCACCTCAAATCACATTTAGATACCTTGTCCATTAGGTGCGCTTCAACCGGGGTGTGGTCGTCAAGTCCTGGGCGGTCGCCTCCTTCACGGACCCCCACCGCACTGATTACGACCTGCAGGCACGCCTGCCTGAACCCTGAAACAATGTCTGAAGCGTTGACTCTGATATCAATGCCTGACGCATGCCCCACAGCATACTGGCGATTGCGTTGCTGGAACTGCACCTGATGTGCCTTTCAAGGCCATGCCTGGATCGGACATCCGCACCTGTCAATCCCGGCTCACATGTACTAACAGGCCATTGCTCAGCTTCGAAAGCACTACAGGCATGGCGCCGGAGCTGACGCTGGTGTGTTTGCACCCTCAGAACATGCTGGCGACGCTGGCCAACATCCTCAAGTCCTGCGGGGTGGACATCCCCAGCGGCCGCCTGCCGCCCATCGTCTGGCACAGCCCAGCCAGCTTCGTGGGTCAGTCCTGCGTGTGCTGATTACAGCTGCCAGGCATGCCAGTCCGCCGAGCATCACCACATGCCAGCCGCTGGAGGAGAGAGGCGTTCGCTCAGGGCCTTTGTCTCGTTCTTTGCGGAAAGAACTTCTTCTTGAAACTCATTTCATGTGATATGCACATGGCCGGGACCCATCTGTGGATTGCTGCAGGTGAGACGCTGCAGGACGCGGTGAACGCGGCGCACCAGGAGTTCAAGCTGCCGGCCAACCTCATCCTCGTCTGCCTGCCCACCACCGGTGCGCCGCCGTGGCACGTGTGCCAGATGCATGGGTCACGAAAATTTGCAGTTGTACACATCCTGTGGCGGTTTACATGCCAATCCGGCCCATTTCAGATGCTCGCCTCGCACAGTTCCAATGCACATGACCTTACACGTGCTTGAAACAGACTAGAGAACCCCAACACTCTTCACGAGATCCTTTTCTGAATGTGACCAGGCACGGAGCTGTACCGCGAGGTGAAGCGTGCAAGCGACGGCGTGCTGGGCGTCGTGTCGCAGTGCTTTGTCGCCACCAAGGCGGGCATCGGCGCGCCGCCCAAGCGCCTGGACCAGTACTGCGCCAAGTGAGCTCCTTTCGTCAGGCAGTCACGCCTTTGCGCTGTACATATTGAACAGTTTGCAGCATGTGTCTTCATGTGCGCACGCCTTGGCTGTTCGTGCACCACGCAAAGCGGCATCACGACGCTGTCGACCTATTATCTAAAGCTCGACCGAGCACCCTCGGTACCTGCAGAGGTCTTTCGAGTGTCTGAAAAACACGCAACACGTGTGCTTTGGCCGCAGCGTGGCCATGAAAATCAACGCCAAACTGGGCGGCATCAACGTGCGCCTCGCCGGCAGCCAGCAGGAGGCCATGCCGCACATCGGCCGCCGCCCCGTCATGTTCATCGGTGAGACGAGCCGCTGAAACTCTGGCTGCTGCTGCACACGCTAACATTACTCTGCGCTGTCAAGAAGGTGATGATCATCCCCTGATCAGGGCTCATTCAGGGCTGAAAGCACCGGGCAGCCTGGTTCGGATCGTTGCGGCTGCACATATTTGGGCAGCTGCGCATTTCTTTCTCGCTCTTCTCATTGCGTCTGAACGTGAAGCCACCTTGCCGGCACGCAGGCGCGGACGTTACGCACCCCACCACCTTCAGCGAGACGGAGCCGTCCATCGCGAGCGTTGTGGGCTCCCTCGACCCCGCGGTTGCGCACTACGCCGCCCGCATCATGATCCAGGGCCACCGCGTGGAGATCATCTCGGTGCGCTTGCTGCGGTGCTTTGGTGTGGCGTCCGTCATCTGATTAAAGGCTAGCACGAAAAACCACCTGTTCTCCTGCGGGTTCGAAGCCGCCGATCCCGCCCGTCACCGCCGCGGTCGCATCGAACCGAGGGGTGCGGCTCTGCATCAGAGCACTTCGGCCCGGCCCATCCACGCTGGGGTTAGCTACCAAACAAGCGCGCAGCTATCTGTTTTTCAATTCTCCTATATTACAGCTGGGGCTGGTTATGCGAAATAGGTTGCCAGACCGTGACGCATCACGTGCATAGATGCGAGAGCTGGTGCCGGCGAGGACTCCCTTTTTTTGCATCTATATTACCTGTTTTCGCTTTTATGCGACTTCCTGTTTCAGCTCGGTGCCAGACCATGAAACATCGCGTACATAGATGCGAAAACAAGGGTCTAGCGTCCCGCCCGCACCCTTTCGCATCTATGCGACTTCCTGTTTCAGCTCGGTGCCAGACCGTGAAACATCGCGTACATAGAAGCGAAAACAAGGGTCGAGCGAGCGTCTCTTTTTTCGCATCTATATTACTTGTTTTCGCTTCTATGCGACTTCCTGTTTCAGCTCGGTGCCAGACCGTGAAACATCGCGTACATAGACGCGAAAACAAGGGTCGAGCGTCCCGCCCGTACCCTTCCGCATCTATGCGACTTCCTGTTTCAGCTCGGTGCCGTTCCATGAACCAGTGCGCACATAGATGCGAAGCTAGTGCCGGCAAGAATCCTCGCCCGTACCCTTCCGCATCTATGTGACGTCCTGTTCGAGTCTGGCCCCGAGCTGAAACAGGAAGTCGCATAGATGCGAAAACAGGGGTCGGCGAGCGTCCCCGACCGTACCCTTTCGCATCTATGTGACTTCCTGTTTGAGTATGGCATGCGCCGGAATGGCGTTCCGGCCGAGAAATAGTACGGCCGGTGTTAACAGGTTGTTATAAGTGCAAAATCGGGAGTGGATACTTACAAAGCGCAATCTCCGCAGAGTTGCTCTTGTAAGACAGCGCTGCCCAAGTGGCCTTCCATGCAATGCACCTCCATCGCGGCATGCTGTGACAGCCGCACCTGTAAGAAAGGTCTAGCTAAAAAGGGAAGGGTTCCGGTGACGAGACATGCCTGCCAGCTTTGCACCTTCTTACCGGGATATCGTTGTGAGAGCCGGCGCGGCCACCTTTATCTGACGCTTTCTTACAAAGCGCGATCACTGCAGAGTTGCCCTTGTAAAAAAGCGCTGCTCAAAAGAACGGCCTTTCATGCAATGCACCTCCATATATTCAGTCATATATTCAGGCCCTGCTAAGGAGCACTTCAGGCAGACAGACAGAGAAGGGTGCAACAGTGTACAAACACCGCCCTCACCCTGACTCCTGACATGCATGGATGGGACAACGAGGAACCGCTCAGTTATTTACAAGGAGGGGCGAGCAGGATTGCGGCAATCCTGCTCGCAGTCTCGATCACAAATGATCATGGTGCACATTGTAAGAAGACATCAACGACAGGGTTGCGTCGGGGCACCACTTGCCCCGACCTTACTTACAAGCAGATGCGTGCTGGAGCAGGCATGATTGCTGTAAAATCGTTGAGTTGCGCGCCTGTAAGCAAGTTACTCCGCTAAAGGTTGCAAGGTGGCGAAAGGCGTCGCCGCAACCTTTTGCCATGATCTTTCTTACAGGTGCGGCTGTCACAGCATGCCGCATGATGACTGCACAACCTCAACAATCCTGTTGCGACTGCAGGGACTGCGCGGGGCGGTCAAGGAGCTGCTGGGGGAATTCTACAAGAAGAACAAGCGGCTGCCGGAGGTGCTCATCATGTACCGCGACGGCGTGTCGGAGGGCCAGTTCGATGAGGTGCGCCCTGCGAAGATCGCGACTTCGACATCGCGCACCTGCTCGACCCCCGCATCTGCTGTGCTTCTTTGCCGGGGCGGCTCCCTGCACTGGTGATTCGCTGCAGAGCTTTGTAGCCATCAATATACGAAAGAGGTCGACGCTCAAGTGACCATCTTCGCTGCTGCCTGCAGGTGCAGCAGAAGGAGATCCCGCAGGTGACGGGCGCATCACTGTGTGTTGATGCTCCTGTCTTCAAGTGCGAGAGATGCAGAAAGCACCTACCAAGAGTCACAACCAACGCCCGAAGCCCTAGATCAATCTGATCGTGTTTGCAGCCGCCTACTCGTCGTGATTGCTTTCCTGGCTGCAGATCCGCGCTGCCTGCACCGACATCAAGGCCGATTACCGTCCGCCCATCACCTTCGTGGTCGTGCAGAAGCGGTGAGCTGGAGCTGCCATCGTTTCAAATGCAGTCAACTGTTCTAACCAAGCTCTGCACATTCTGACTGTATTTCTGCCCGCCGATGGCTGGCCTGAGAGTCTTGACCAATCGCCTGCCAGCCTTGCCTGGAGGAGCAGAGGGCTTCTCCATGCCGTCCTCAAACTTCATGACCGCCTGAGTGCGCCTCTGGCCAGAAGCACCCCCTCCTGAGGGTCCAGCTGCTTTGCAGTCACCACACGCGCATCTTCCCGCTGGACAGCAGGCAGACAGACCAGAGCGGCAACATCCAGCCAGGTGCGTGTGCAACAACACACCAATTGTACAGTGCAGCCCAGTCTCCCCTATGCAGGCCCACCGCGGCTCCGTTCAATAGCTGAACAAGCCTTGCACAAGCCTTGCGAAAGGAAGCGAGCGACTGACTGAAGGGGGCACGCACTGTGCTACGCTCCGTGTCCACGCTGCAATTTCACGAGCACATCCTCCCCGCTGCAGGCACGGTGGTGGACCAGGACATCACGGTGCGGTCGGAACAGCCTAGTGTTCAAGGCCAGACTATCACTGCCTTGCATTTTCACCGTTGCCTGTTCTGCCTTGACCTGTCCACGAAATGCAGCAGGCCTGCGGCCGCTGCTCAGTGCCTGACTGCTGATGCTACACGGTGTGTGGTGCGGCATGCAGCACCCATTCGAGTACGCGTTCTACCTCAACAGCCATGCGGGCATCCAGGGCACCAGGTATTGCTTCCCCGTGTCCTATGCATTTTATGCGGTAATCGATACTCTGGTGAACTGGCATAGCAGCACTGTTATTTCTGCAGCACCTAATGCGTCATGCGCCATGATTTCTGTGTGAACTCCATTATGTGCGCACCCTTTGCAGCCGCCCCTCGCACTACCACGTGCTGGCCGACGAGAACAAGTTCCCGTCCAACGCGCTGTCCTCGCTGACCTACAGGCAAGCCGTTTCAATCCTCGAAAAGTGATCCAATCTTATCCTTCCTAAGGCAGCCTGTAATCTGTGCAGTGGCTCGAACATGGTGATCGCGCCATGCTTCTTGGCTGGATCAGCGCACTATCCAGGGCAAATAAATGTCTGGCGCAGCACAAAATGCTTGAGCATGTCTGTGGCGGCGCAGGCTGTGCTACCTGTCGTACTCGAGTCACACGCGCCAAAACACGGTAATAAACTCGATCATGTCTGCAATGCAGGCTGTGCTACCTGTTCTGCCGCTGCACGCGCGCGGTGAGCGTGTGCCCGCCGGCCTACTACGCCCACCTGGCGGCGCTGCGCGGCAAGCTCATGTGCCTGCACTCCGACGAGAGCGACACCGCCAGCAGCACCGGCACGGGTGCGCCGCCAGACTACATTTACGGTCATCATATGACGGTTTCCGGTTTCACTAGAGCTGGCTGCTGCCTTTCATTGCGCAACAGGACAGCAGGTGCCGATCGCCATCACGCAAATCAAGCCGGAGATTTTGTGCTCAATGGGCTGTCTAATTTGACGCTTGTTGATGCAGCCGGTGCTGGCGCCCGCGCTCCGGTGGAGCTCATTAGCGTACGCATCTACTTTTGAGCTCATGCCACATTCAACGAACCGCTGTATTGATGCTGCACGTGTGCTTTTTGAATGGCACCTTTGCATAGCCATCGCATCCTGGCATGTTAGCCCTGGAGTGGCTCGGTCTGATGTGCGCACGGGCGCCTGACTGATGGTCGCTGTCAATGCAGGTGCACGCCAACCTCAATAACACAATGTTTTACGTCGTGAGTCCTCTTATGCTCATGCGCCTTCTGATAGCCGATTCATGCCTGTGGATGCCCAGTCTGTGTGCGCTTGCTGGTCCGGAAGGAGCATGCAGTCACAAGCAATGCAGCTCATGCTACCCAAGCCCTGGGGCGTCAGACGATTCTGCTGACTGTGACTCGCAGTGATGCAAGGCCTTGACGCCGGCACGGTGGCTGGCGCACCGGCAGCAAACGCGTCAGCAACACAGCAGAAGGGTGTTCAGGAGAATGGGCTATGTGAGATTGGACGCCGAGCGGTGCACATCTCATTCGACGAACAGACATGCTGGGCGCAAAGCAGTGTGGCGGTCCAGGTGAACTGGAAAGACGCGAGATTTGTGCTGATTTGTGCCGCCATTTGCAACACGATGTAGGCTCTGGGTTCGCAAGTACACGTGGGCTTAAGCAGTTGTTCCAGGAACTTGGTAGGGTTTGGAGAGGGTCGAGTTTATTGTCTGATGCCATTATTCGGCGAGCTCCTTTGCCGCCGCAAAAAGCCGGCGCGGTGTTCATGTGCCTGTCAACGCGGAGGTCGAGGGAAGAGCGCAGGGCTGAGGAGTGTCTGGCTGATATGTACAGTAAGTCGAGCTGCAGAGGCCCTGAGCAAGAGTAGCAAAGAAGTTGATCACATCACTGGGAAGACTGCCTTTTGAGAACCTTCCATAAGTGTCGATCGGGGTGCCTTTCGTCTTCCCAACCACCAGCCCGAAGCTTTCTGCCGTGCAATAGACAGTTTGCAAGGATGCCATCGAGGCGGAGTAGGATCACTTCAGGCTTATATTGATCCGCGGCTGGTCGTGGCACATTTTGTCTTCCCGAGCAAGCTGATAACAGGCGACACCCGAACGCTGTGTATCCTGCCATACCGTACGCGCATCATTTCCAATCGATTGCAGCACAGCATATAACTTGCATTGATCCGATCTCTCGAGACCGGTCAGCGATTGGAGTCTGTGTTTGATATGCATCGCCGGTGACAGCCACACCGTCTGCAGTGCTTCGGGCTCTGATTGTATTGGAGAGGCAAGCTCCGCCGATTGTTAAGTCGCTGAGGTCCCACACAGGTTTGGGTCCTGTACTCAGCATGGCCGAGGCATTCAACCAGGCAGTCAGCGCGCTGCTGCAGCACGCCGATCCGGCCAGCAGGGCGCAGGCCAACAACTGGCTGGAGGCGTGGCAGCAGACGTCCGAGGCGTGGAACGTCGCCACAGATGTGCTGCAGAACAGCCAGAGCATCGATGCGCAGTACTTTGCGGCGCAGACGCTGCGCACCAAGGTGCGGACTTTTGCGGCCGCCTGGACTCCATGCTTGCATTGGTTCGCCCGGGCTAATACGTCACAAAGCAAGAGAGATGTTCCACAAACAGTGCGCTGGACAAAGTTTGCGCAACGCTTCCTTCAGCATGCCGCAAGCCACAGAGAACATCGGTGACACAGATGTCGCCGATGAGCACCCCGCATGAATGTGCAGGTGCAGCGGGACTTTGAGGAGCTGCCGCCGCCGGCGGTGCACGCGCTGCGCGACAAGCTGGTGGGCCTGACATTGCAGCACGCGCGCAGCTCCCCGGCGGTGCGCACGCAGCTGTGCCTGGCGCTCGCGGCGCTCGCGCTGCACCTGCCCGCGGGCGAATGGGCGGCGGACGGCGGCGCCGGCGGCAACGTCGGCGTCGTCTACTGGCTGTGGTCCCGCTTTGGCAGCCAGCCGCCCGACATCGCACTGCCCTGCATGCTGGAGCTGCTGACCGTGCTGCCCGAGGTGCGAATTCTTGGCTATGTTTGGCAGATTGGCAGCGGTGGTTCTCACTGCGCCGAAATGCAAAGGATGGCGTTCTGCCTGGGCAGAAACATGCTGCGCCTGCTGCGGCTCAACCCACACCTGGCGTGCTGATAAGATTTGGCACATCGTGTCATGTCAGGGTTTCGAGCTAAAACCTCCAAATATATTGCAACAGCTTGTGTTCATTTGCGAACATTGTGGAAACGCAGGAGGCCAGCAGCTACCAGCCATCAGTGCGGCCGGAGCGCCGCCACCGCATCCCGCAGGAGCTGTCCAGCACCTCGGCGGCGGCGTTCCAGATCCTGACGGCCGCCCTGCAACAGCCAGGTACATGTGTCAACGCCGCATCTGATGTGGCGATGAGACGAGCTGTCTCCACCATCTGGCCAGTAGCTGACATTGCCCGATGCCATGTCATAATGTCACCATGTCAAACCACCTGATGGCAAAGCATGTGCACTTCACTGCGCAGGTGGCAATGTGAAGCCGAGCGTGTGCCGCGCTTTCGCCTCCTGGCTGCGCCTGACGGTGGACCCGTTCCCCGCGGAAGCCGCGCAGCACCTGGTGCACATGGTGCTGGAGGGTTTAGCCTCCAAGGACACCTTCGACTCGGCGGTGGACGCGGTGGTGGAGGTCATCTATCGCACCGCGATGTGGCTGGAGCGGCGGCAGCTGTCGCCCGAGTGGCACGCCATTGTGCAGGCGGTGCTCCAAGTGGTGAGGCTCGTCATCCTATATTATTTACGACCCTTGCTCGCTGGCGATTGATGTGGCTGGAGCGGCGGCAGCTGACCGGCGAGTGGCACACCATCGTGCAGGCGGTGATCCGAGTGGTGAGGTCCAAACATCTGTGGTTCGCGCTTGGTTTCGCCGTTGGTGATACCTCAAGTCATGCCGCAAAAGCCCAAGTCATGCCGCATTGTGCAGGCAGTGCTCCAAGTGGTAGGGTCTGTCATCTCATGTTCGGTCTGGGCTTGAGGACTGGCGGCACCTGCTGCATCATCCAATCCAATGCCCCTCCCAGCGCCCAACATCGCACTGGATGGCTTGGTCGTCTTGAACCGGCTGGTGTCAATCACACTGCCTCCATGTCAGGTACAAACACCGCATTGCAGGATTAGAGCAAATTTCGAATGCAGAGAGCCACATGGAACCCCTCCTGCTGCCCCCTGCCACAGCAGTCACAGAAGCTGTTGTTGACACGCGCACGCCAATGCGCGCAGGTCATGGGGCTGCAGCCGCGCTTTGTGCAAGTTGCGCACGCGGTCAGGGAGGCCAACGAGGGGCGCGAGGCGGCGGGCAACAGCTTTGACGACGACGAGGAGACGGCAAAGGGCATGGCGCGCCTGTTTGCCGAGGCCGGCGAGGCGCACGCCCCGGCGGTTGTGGCAGGTGAGCAAACAACGCATGGCCTGCGTCATGAACTCCGTCACAGGCAATGCAATGCAAGATGGATCAGCGTGCACAGCCAGAATCTGTTTACTGAGCAGCCAGGCTCCAACGAGGAATCCCAAAGGGTCAGGCGCGTGTTCATGGGGTATGGCTCCACGTGCAGCGATATGTCGGCCTGTGCTGCACAGGCCAGCAGGGCTGGGGCCTGGTACAGGCGATGCTGGACGTGGCGGCGTTTCCAGACGACAGCATCTGCGCCATCAGCTTCAACTTCTGGCACCGCGTCTCCCGCCTGCTCACCAGCGACTTCTCGCCGGCAGCTGGTGCGCCTCTGCAGATGGAACCGTGAACGCTTTTGCTGGTCGCAGCCGCCAATGTTACCTCCTGTGGGCACAGGCCACCCCGTGCCAGCATAGTGCGCGCTGCAACGACGAGGTTGTGCACCGCATCGATGAGATTATCACAGCAACGCGTGCTGTCCGACACCAATGATTGCTGCCGTCACTTAGTTAAGGGTTGTTCCCGCCAGGTGCGGGACAGGACAACTACGCCAACGGCCAGCCGAAGCCACCGCCGCCGACGCCGGAGCCTTTCCTGCAGGTGGGGCTCATTGCATCTGCAGCGTCGCAGCCGCCTGCCACCACTGCACAGATATCCAGCCGCTGTGCAGCTGCTCCCGATTGCCTCCCTGTTGCTGTCGCATGCCTGGAACCATGATGTGCCGACCAAAGAACACAACGTGATGTGGAAACAATATGCTATGAAAACCCCATCTGCAGCCGATTGCTGCTCGTGCATGCACATAGCGCCGTGACCTGTGCACTCAAGCGTTCAAACTTCGGGAAACCCTACCCGCAGGCCTTCGAGCAGCTGGTGGCGGTGGTGCGGGGGCGGGTGCGCTACCCCGAGGACTTCGACACGTGGCACCGCGACGACCAGGACGAGTTCAAGCGCTCGCGCTACGCCATTGGCGACACCCTCCTCGACGCCGCAGGTGCGTGATTTGCCTCGTACCTGGGAGGGTTGGCTGTCAACGGTGCCCGCCTTGAGTAGCAGTCACTGTAAAGGGTCTCGTCAGTGGGAGTGAAGAGAGCATCGACCAGAGAGAAGTTTTCCAGTACGCCATTGGACAAACTACCCGATTTTGGCAGAAGCAAACGCCGTGAGGCGCCACATCATCGTCATCTTATCCTGACCAGCAGGCTTACCACTCACTGGCCGACTTTGCCTCGCAGTGGTGCTAAAGGGACAGCGGACGCTGACACTGCTAGCGACGCCGCTGCAGCAGGAGCTATCCCGCATGGCAGCAGACGGCAGCGGCATCGACTGGCGCAATGCCGAGGCAGCCCTCTTTTGCATCAGGTCAGCGCCTGCTTGGCAATCTGTGCTGGCAGTGCCCCGGCACAGTAATGTCCTTTCGATTGCGGGAAGAAGGTGTATTGCGTCAGATTGCTGGGCAGCACACTGGGGTTTGCGCTCCTAATTACGACTTAGATAGTGCCATGTGTCTCGGGTACAGGGCGGTGCACAGGAGCGCGCCAGACGCCGGCGACGTGGGCATGGCGGCGCTCATCGCCTCCTGGCTGCGCCTGCCGCAGCAGCCGGTGCTGCAGCACACGCTGGCGATGGCCGTCTCGGTGTATGCAGACTGGCTGGCGGCGTCGCTGCGCCTCAACATGGGGCAGGAGCTGCCGCCGCTGCTGCTGCAACTGCTGGGCCAAGGTGATTCCATACGTTGCTTTTGTTGCACACATTGCTTTTGCACACCGAGTCCACATACTGTGTTGCAGCTTGTGCCTGGACGGGCTCTCTCACCCAGCCGCTACAGCTTGTGTCTAGCCAAGCTGTCTCACCCCGACTCTCTACCATCTGTGCTCTTCGCCACGTTGTGTCCCAGGTGGATGCTGCCTCCCGGCTTTTGCTCCCTTGCAGACCTCTTTACAATTTCATAGTTTGTATTGATAGCTGACAGCCCAAGAAGACGACGTCATTCTGGGCGCTGCCACTGCTGACATGCAATGAAACGCGCGCTGTCTGAGGCTGTGGTGACATGCGCCCACAGCGCTGGGGCAGCAGGGCTCAGCGAGCGCGGCCTCTACGGCGGTGCGCCACCTGTGCGACGCGTGCGCTCGCCACCTGGCTGCCCACTGGGACCTGGTCGCGGCGCTGTACGACCGCGTGCAGGCCGTCGGCGGCGCCGCGCCGCACGCCGCCAACGGCGCCGCGGCGTCGGCGCTGCTGGAGGTGGATGTGCACAACGTGCGAATCTGTTTGAAATCATAACATCCTTGCTCTGATGTGGGCGCCTATCTCCTGCTGTGTCACCTTGCGGTGCCACCTGCACTGGGCCTGTGCAATGCTACTGCGCCGGCTGGCAGCCGGCCAGCAGCCAGTCAGCAGCTGTGCTCGGCCGGCGCTAGGGGAGAGCCAGCAGTCGCACATGATGAGCTGCATGAAGAATACGATTCGATGCAGCCTTGAGGAAGTAATTCAATGCCGCATTGAACCTTCATCACAATGAGATGTTTGCACAACAGGTGATAGAGGGCGCGGCGCTGGTGGTGAATGCGCTGCCAGCGGAGCAACGGCCTGGCGGCCTGCTGCGCCTGTTCTCGCCCGTCGTGCAGCCTCTGCACGGGCTGCTGGCGGCGGCGCTGCAGCCGCAGTCCGGCGAGCAGCGGGAAGCCATCCTTACGCTCGTCGACCGCCTGGGCATCCTGTTCAGGCAAGGGACACGAGTGAAAACTAAAACCTCTATCAAATTTACAGTTCAGGAGGCCGAACCCCGCTCGTGCACTGCATCCTGTGGAGGCTCCACAGAAATAGATCCTCTTGCACATGGGGGATCAGTCCTTTCATCGCTGAAACAGCGGTGAAACGGCGCTGACAGCCGGATAGGGAAGCTGCAGAGGTTGCAAGTAGTCCTGCATGGTGAAACACTTGTGAAACAGTGGTGAAACACTGTTTCACTGCCCCCGACAAGGGGCAGTCGAAACCGAAAGTTGCCCCTGGGCCAAGTCTCGATGTCTATCGTCTAACCAGTGCAGTTTCTCCAATCGGGCAGCACAATTGCTTTTCCATACTGAAAGGGAGAGCTGGTATGCCTTTCATCAGCACAGGGCCATGTGCTACAGGGCAGCCTGAAAGTCGCTTTGCATCTGGCTGCCCTCGTGCCAATTCGAGCGTCTCATATGCTTGATCTATCTAAAATAGTAACATTTACGCAGTGACAGCATGTCAGGCGCTCTGTGCGTCGAGTGGCAGCCGCGAGTGTGGGGAATGCTGATGAAAGTCGGGTCCGGAGTGGTGCGACTCAGACGCTGAGACCTGTCTCAGAGCTTTGCTCTTGCCAAGATAGGCAGTTGCATACAGCGCCACAGCCCGGATGAGCGGTGGCCACCGTGAGCGGGCTGGAATGATTGCGGGTTTAAGCGTCAGCGGGGGCAGACGGCAACGGGGTAGGCAACCACTGAAGGCCCTGACCCAGGGGCAAAAAGTGCAAGCACCGGCATGGTGCCTGTCCAGTCTGATTCAGTTTTCGCGGTGATGATGTCCCTATCTGATTCCGCTCATAATGTGCTCACTTGCGCAGCCGACACAGCACTGGAATCCATCGGCTGCCTTGGCTGCGTCTCGCTATTGCATCGCCTACAATCAAAGCAGCGGCGGCAGCTGCGGCAATGGAGGCTGGAGCGTGGTCCGGCAGCTGACCACCTTGTGCAGTCTGCCAATGGGAAACTCTAATGCGTGCAGGCATGTGCAGCAGCCGGCGGCGGTGGTGGAGGTGTTCGCCGGCGTGTGGCCGCTGCTGCAGGCGGCGCTGGGCCTCTACGGCCGCGAGCCCCGCCCCGCGGAGCGCCTGTGCAAGGTGCGTGGCGAAAATTTCCTAGTTCACTTTGTGATTCACAATGCAAACAAATTTCTGTCCAATCTGGGCCTGTGCGGCTGCAAGCCCGCCCCGAGCGCCTGTGCGAGGTGCGTCGTGTTTTTTGTCTGCATCATGAGAATGGCGGCTGTTGCGGTTCGAGCTGCTGTACGCGTTTTCTCATGCTACGCCAGGCGAAGTTCTTAGTCCACATCGCAGCCGAAAATGCTGCACGCACGGAACTGAGCCGCGCCATCCATTGTGCTCTGTGACAGGCGATCCGGTATGCACTGCGCGGCGCGGGGCAGGCGATGGCGCCGCAGGCGCAGCCGCTGCTGACGGCGCTGCCGGACCACTTTGCCGCCAGCCGCCAGTCCTGCTACCTGTATGCCGCGTCCGAGCTCGTCAAGACCTTCGGCGGCGACGCCGCATATGAGCAGGCCCTCGGTGCGCATTTACTAGGGATTACACCCTACCGATTCGCCGTCAATTGATGCAAGCACTGGATTCGATAACAGGTCCCCTGCCGCCGCTGCTGGCTGATGATGCTGCCGAACGATCAGCTGGTATTCAAGTCTCCGTCCGTCCGTGTCACTCCATGGTAGTGAGGTGTGTGCTCGCGCAGGCGTGCTCTCTGCGAGGCTCCGCCCGAGACAGGCAGGCACGACCCCGCACCTGACGCTGTTTTTTGCTTCCCCTTCTTGCAGGCGCGATGCTGAGCCGCATGCTGAGCGAGGCGTGCGGCGGGCTGCGCACCCTGGCGCAGTTCAATGAGGTACGGGCTCCATCCTGGCCATGAACCTAACCAAGCGGGCGGGCGGTTTGCCCGCCTGCCTGAGGCCGCGGGTTGTTGTGCTGTTGTGGTCTGCAATCCTGTCAACCAACTTGGGGTCCTGTGCAAACTTCAGCATCATATACATTACATCTATTCATTCTCACATTCATGTGGGATATGCCGTCTTCAAATACCATGTTATATTATGATCTCACCAGGACCCGGAGCTGGCGGACGATACCTTCTTGCTGGTCGGCCGCATGCTGGCCTACTCGCCGCGCCTGGTGCTGGCGCCTGGCCCCCTGGCAACGCTGCTGGACACCGCCCTCGCTGGCGTCTTGGTGCAGCACCGGTGGGCTTTCGAATGTAACAGAATGGTGCATCATGTAGAGGAAGCTTGTGTGAACAAGGCATGCCTTAGCACTGGCACTGCCCTCGCCGGCGTCCTTGTGCAGCACCGGTGAGGGGCTTGAGTGAAATCTGCTTGCAATAGCAATTCGTGCTTCAGCGCTGGACTACGTGCTTGCTGGCAGCCTGGGGTAGCACCAATGCGCTGCGACTTGGAATCTGCTGATAAATTCGTGAATCACCTAATTGTGTGTCGCTGTGAAGCTCTGTTGATTCCTAGGTCCCTTGCAGCTGAATTTCTGCCATGTCCCCAAAAGGAGAGGCTGGTGTCCAAGAGCTGCACTTCTCTCCAGTGTGTTACGCGCGCGCGGGAGACATGAAAAGCCAGAAAAAAGCTAGCCACAGAGCCTGTCAGCGTTGGCTGCAGGGATGCATGTGGCTCGGTGATGACGTTCCTGCTGCGGCTGTTGGAGGGGGAGGCACAGGGCAACGGCACGGGCGGCGCCGACGGCAGCGGCAGCGTCGACACGGTACGGGCGACGCTGCTGCCGCGGGCGCCGCTGCTGGTGCGGCTGCTGCTGGCGGGCGCCGCCGGCGCGCTGCCGCCCGCCCGCAACCCGCAGATCGCCGCCGTGCTGTATGCGCTGCTGAAGGTGCGAGATCCTGCACAGCTCAAATCCTGCATGGCTAGAATCATCAAAATCCTGCGCCCGTCATGGATGTCATCACAATCATGACAGGCCTGAGTGTGCTTGCCTGTGGAAGCTGCGCATTGGCTCTGCACCGGCACTGCACTGGCGCTGCCGGCACATTGGAGCGGTCCTCAATGGGCCCACGTGTGGTGACCTGCAGTCCCGTTTTCAGCAAGTAGAAGCATGAATGGCGTGAACCGCCACCCGCGCCTGCACATGTGGCGCAGGTGACGCAGCAGCAGGGCCTGCAGTGGGTCAGCGAGGCGGTCGCGGTGGTGCCGGAGTCCGCCCTCAGCGCCAGCGACCGCCAGAAGCTGCTGGGCGTCCTGCAGATCGCCGCCATCAATGGGCCCGAGGCCTCCAACTATGGGTGGGCTCTTGTTATTGCTTGCAAGTGCTTGCCGGCTGAGATGCATGCTGCTTTTAACCTCGCATTGTCAGCTGGCTGCGCGTCGCTCATTGTATCAGGCTGCTGGGCACTTGCTTGCTTGCTAGCGTGCGCAAGGATGTAACTGTGCTGCCTTGTATCGAATGCACTGAGACTGTGCGTTTCTGTTGCCGCAGGGAGGTGGAGGACGTCATTGAGGACCTGTCAGACTCGTGCCGGCGGCATCGCCGGTTCCAGGACGCTGCGCAGCGCGCACTGTTGCCAGAGGCGTGACAGGTTGGCAGTGGGCCTTGCCAACAGAGGGGTTGTAATGCGTGGTTTGATGGGAGGACATGTGCGTAGATGCCGCACAGCTGTCGGGATTCGTTCACCCAATGTCGTCGAGTGGATAGATGTGTAGGTGTGAGATGTGACAGAGGACGTTCATAGACTTTCAACACTCACATCCCTCTGACTGACCAGGGGACACGAAACCCTCATCGCGGGCAGCGGGCAGCAAACAGGTGTTAAAAGCGCACTCGGACTTTCAACGTTCCTTCACTGTCACACGGGGCTCGAAAATTATTTTGTCCGACATATCTGCAAGAGTTGTGTAGAAGCGCCTAACAAGACGCGGGCAGCCATCCTCAACTAGCCAGAGCGCTGCAGAATGATGCGGAAGTTGACAGCGCCTGAAAACAATGCGCTTGCTTCGAGAATGGTGGGCGGCAGAGCACATTCCTTCTAGGCTTGCTTCAGCTCGCTGGTGGCATCGGATGCCGGGCGGGTGCCGCGCGCCGGTGTCGCAGACGATGCGCGCGGGATCTTGGCCACTGCGGGGGGCAGCTTTTTACTGTCAGCATATTGAAGAAGCGCAGACAGTGAATGCAAAGCTGCACTACAAAACCAAGCTGCACTGAACGTTGCTCAGCAGAAGTCTGCAGCGGAGCTGCTCCCAATGGAGTCAGCATGAGATATATTGAAGGAACAGAGTTGAAACACGCACCGTGCGGCGCCACGTGCTGGTCGTACAGCTGCTTGGTGCGGGCCTGGCCGGTGGCGACGGCATCGTCAATCTCGGGCTTCTTCAGCTCGTAAGCCTTGGGCAGGCTGAAGGCCAGGATCACCGCTGCGCAGCAAAGCACATGGCACGTCGAAAAAGGCTCACATAGAGACAAGTTCTAAACACATCGAGTCAGATATTGCTGGTTGGACCATGCCGTTGGAGGACTCACCGACGAAGGCCCACGTCAGGACGGAGAAGACCTTGCCGAGCTTGCCGATCACAAAGAGCACGCCGACAACCTGTAGAATAATCGATGAAAAGCATGCCTTACTTCCGCATTCTAGTTGTTCTTGTCGCAGCACAAAGCAGTGACACTGAATTGAGCGTTGAATGCAGCACATCGTCATGCTATTCATGCGCGCCCTGCACTAGAGCAGTCTTTCGGTATAGCAGCCACTGACCGCACCTTGGCTGTGAGCACTGGGTCCTTGCCGGTCGCGATCCTGTAGAGGAGGGCTGCAGAAGGCAAGGTGGACACATCAGCCTATATCACAACCTTACCTCGACAGTCTGCCGAGCGCTGCATCTCCCAGCACCGTGCACCGTCAGCATCGTCGACACGCCAGACAGAACGAACCGCAGCTAAGGATCGTTTGCAGGTGCAGCACCCACCGAGGCCCCTGTTGACCATGGGAGTGTACGAATCGACAAGGGACTTGGCCTGGCTCTCCGAGATGCCCTCGCGCAGCAGCTGCGGCACCGGCGGTCCGGGCCTGGAGCAGAAGAAGGTAATCCCTAACATCATATGATCTAGTTGTTTAAATGTCGTCTCGTGCATGTAGATTGCCCATCTGTGTGCTTGGGCTACTACTGCTGACAAGTCAGAGGCCACCAGCGCATGCAGGTAGGCAGAGGGCAGTGCGTGCACATCGGCAGCACTCGCCTGTTCAGCCACGACGCCAGGCTGGCCCATACGAAGGAGGTCGCCACCAGTAGCGCGACGACGGTGCTGGCCAGGCTGATCAGGCTGCGGTTTGTCCACTCCTGCGGGGCGGCAGCATTCGCGTTCAGCGTCCATCAGCGAGCTGCATGCTGCACACGGCATCAACGGAGTACAACTCGGGACATTTGCAAGCGCAGAAGAAGAAGCGAGCGCCAGAAGTGGTGCGTCGGATGTGCACATGCAGACTGGAAGCGATCAGAAGACATCAAAGAAGCCAGTGGGAGTTTTGAGCAGCGATGAAACTAGCTTACACACAACACGTACAAGCCGGTAACGCCGCCCAGCACGAGGCCCGAGCGGACGGGGTCCCGCCACAGCAGCAGCTCCTCGACTGCGAGCAAAAGTTGCGAACGATGTTTCAGTCGTGCTGAGGGGCAAATCCCAGAGGGCGTGATAAGGGCGGGCCCTCAGCAAGCCTCTGCGGCCTAGTAGGCCCAACATCCGTTAGATATTCATGCACCAACCTGCATTGTCCACAGGTAGCGACACCCGGTTGCTCGGTGGCGGAGCAGACATCACGGCTCGTGTGTCAATCACGAGCAAAGAGGCGGCGACTGGCACTCGCTGAGCGGCAGGGACGACTAGACTGCACTCTGTGAAATTTCAGCAGCTTAGCGGATGCGGTGCAAGGAGGAAATGGTCGACTTCTCGCAGCAGCAGCTGCACGGCAGCCACTGACCAAATCACGTAGCAAGCATAGGTTTGATTAGGTGTGACGTATGATGGCGGTCCCCACACCATCGGAAACGCAACCGCGGTGCAGGCTGGCACAATGCAGGGTTGGTCAAGGTGAAGCACGTTCTGGCGCTGTCCCAGTAATGCAAGACCGCTCTTTGGAAAAAGGCCAGCTCCAAGGGGTCGTAAGGCACAAGGGTCAGAGGCAGATAGAGCATCAGGCATGTTCATGATTCCAACAATGGCGCCAGAAGGAAGGATGTTCTCATGGAAGAATCACGATGCGGAAGCATTACAGCAGGTGCAGGCGTGATGGCCAGGCATAACATCTCTAGTAAGTGCAGCACAGTCCTCAACAACCGCTGAACTGCCGGTCAGTCGGCGCGGCAGCATGCGCCCGCGTGGCGAACGGACAGCGATGTAACCCCACTGCTATGCAGCTCATAAAGCCTTTGGGTTTCTAGGCTGCTCACAATCATCGAGGCAGCCCACCGTCTTTGCTGTCTCCCGGCTGCAGCGGGCTTGATGTCGAAGCCGCATGTGTACATCGCGGCGCTACGGAGCATCACCATGTCATTGTAATGGTACATGTGACTGCCCTGCATGCGTTGCGCTATGACTGCTCAGCCGTTAATTCGCCGACGTCATGCCACGCGACTGCACAGGCCGTGCAGCGCCGTCACCGCGGCATGCGGCGTACTACACGTGCTGCGCTAGCCGCAAAGCCTCGCGCCGATGTGGAAAACTGCCGCGGCCTCGGGCCAGCCGACGTCGCCCCCCCCGCCTCTCCACTTGTAGACTTGCCTTCGCCTCCACTCTTGCCCTGTCTGTTCCCCAGCAGCTCTGTTTTCTTGGGACCCTCAGGCTGCGCCGTGTCGCCCTTGCCGGTGAGGACGGATTCTGCAACGCGAGGTGTATGGCAGTCAGGTCGCTGTGAGCAATGAATGCGCATGAGCAAGCACGACGTTGACGGTTTTTGTCCCATACCTATGGCAGAGAGAATCACGGCGCCGCCGACGACAGCGGCAATTATGCCCCACATAGCCACTCACATCACCGCCATTGCATTTGCTACATGTAGCTTAACATTTGGCCAGCTCCCCCACAGGCAAGCGAGGTGCCTTGGCTGCTGTCCTGCTTTCTGCACGTTTTCGGAGGGAACGAGGATTGAAACAATTTTACAGCAGCTTCGCCGATGCAAATCGCGGCTCGCGTTCTGGGCGCGGCCTGGAGAAACATGCCAGCTGTAGATTCTATGAAGTTGTCGACGGGCGCAGCAGCGCCAAGTGTGAAGTTTAGAGCCCCGTCCTTTGGCTCTTCATGCCCCTCTTTACGGAGCGCTAGCCGAGCTGCTTTCTCACCGAGTTCACGTGAGCCCGGCTGAGAAAAGACTGGGCAGTGTCTCGTGCCCTAAGTATCTTCCTCCTGCAACACGGTCGCTCAGACGAACCTCCAGCGCCGGGTCGTGCACGCAGAATGTTCTGGTGCCACCTGTGTAGTATGCAGCATCACCAATCCGGCACGAGGGTTCATTCACAGTGTACAATGCGCGCATTTTGACTCCAGCGACCGTCCCGCAAGCCAATGCATGCCCTCGCAAAAAGAAGACCTGTACGAAAGCGGATCTTGCTGCCATCAACCAAGTCCGGCTGACGGTGAGGGGGCGTACCCTCAAAAGTAGAATCATACGCAGCACCAGGGATTCTTCCGCGACGTCGCCTCAGCGGAAAGGTTGAACAGCACCGACCACAATTTTATCGCTGGTGGCGCTGCACCGCCGCATGCACAGCAGCAGCTGGCGCGCGTAAGCTAGCCAGCAGTGCCAGTGGCGAGCGCTCCAGCGGCTGCACCGGGCATGATGCAAACACCACAGCAGCCGCATGCGCGGCAGAATGGCGGCACGCCGGCGGAGGCTGAGGCGCACACACCCAGCAGCTGGGGGACCCCGGCGTCACCCGCAAGCTCGGCGTCTGCGTCCAGCGAGCGCCGGCCGTTCCGCGCCGGCTGGTCAGGTGAGCACTGCACAGCAGCTAGGCCATGACCGCCGTGCCAGACACTGTTCACAGAAAATCTGCCGCCACAGACGATTGACCTGCTGAATGGTGCCGCGCAGCTGCGGACGAGCGCGCCTGGGAGCACAGGCAGCTGGCTCTGACGCTGGGGTCGTCGCAGAACGACACTCTGCGCCTCAGGTACAGCTCCTGCAAAGCCGCCATCGCGAGTTCAGGCCGCATCCCGCTTGCCACAACATGACGCAGCTGCTGCGGCTGCCTGTTGAAGCGCTCACTTGGCGTTTGAAAGCGTTCTGTGCCTTCTGTGCTGCAGGAAGGAGAATGCCGCCAAGGGTTCCACCCTTGATGCGGACTACCTGTATGCGCTGTCGCTCGCACAGGAGATGAATGGCCCATCGCAGACGCCGCCGCAGGCTTCGCCAAAAGGTAACACATGGCATCTCGTGATCATTCTGAGATGTGTGTTTTTGAACACACCTTGAAGCTCTAGTCTGCGATTGTTGCTGCTCAAGAAGCGTCCACCTTCGCCAGCAGGCGCGCGGGCGTCATACCGTGCGGATCCCACACCGCCCCGCACCCCGCCGCCGCAAACATCCCCCAATCCGCCAGCAGCGCAGTCAGGTCATCTTCTGCTCTCTGTACTGCAGTCTAATGCATTGCTGACAAGGCTGAGTTTGCGCGTCGAAGTGTATCAACTCCACGCCGTGCAGCAGCTGCAATATTACACCGACGATGCTGACATCGTGCAGTCAAGAAGAAGGGGCTTTTCAACAGCTTCAAGAAGAGCCTGCGGAAGAAGCCAAAGGGCGAAAAGTCCCCCGGCGCGCTTAGTATCGCATCGTCAGATGATGCCACCTCGACGACTACATGTGGTGAGGGTGGCATCACACTGTGCCCTGTGTATGTGAATTTCTGCTCTCCCATTGCTTGGCTGGGCGCAGACGGCTGCCATGCGTCACGCTTCATGGCCGTGGCTGGCGCCTTGATCGACCAGGAGGCCGGTGTATGTGCGCAGACTCTCTCAACGGGCAGCCAGAGGACCAGTCGCAACTGGCAGAGGAGGAGCCTGCTTCGACGGCGCTGGCTGGCTCGCCGCTCGGCCCTGCGTCTGGCCCTGCGTCGCCGCAGCTGAGCCCGGGGCAGCGCAGTGGCCAGCCCGACCCGGGCCAGTCGCCTCTGCAGCGGGCCAGCCCGATGCAGGCCAGCCCGACGCAGGCCAGCCCAGTGCAGGCCAGCCCAATGGACGGCAGTGGCGACAGCACAAGCCCCGGGCCGCCGTCGCCGGTGTCACCCATTCACGGGCTAGCGGAGGAGGGCTTCCGCTTTGGCATGAGCCCGGAGCCCTACTTCGATCCCTTTGACGAACCCCTGGATGATATCGAGGAGGTGAGCCGTCGCAAGTCGCCGCTGCCAGCTCCTGTCGCCTTTGCTCGTGCTCCTGCTTCGACACCTTTACATTGTGGCCGCCCGCGGTACAGCTCGACTTTTGTTCGTGTGCAGACCAAATGCCTGTCCACAAGAGTGGGGGTTCTGACTGCAGAAGCCGGAGGAGCCACTGCAAGGAATCTTGCGAGATCAGTAGTCTGAAATATATGCAAGCCCTGACATTGCTTTTCACAACTGCAGGAGCCGGAGGAGCTGGTGGACTACCAGGAGCTGCTGCAGGACACGCAGCTGCTGTACCAGGACCTGGACAAGACGCTGGCTGACAAGCGGCACAACATGGTGCGTGCCTTTTGTGTGGCAGCTGGTAGCGCTCCAGCATTGCAAGGCTAGGGCTGCCTGGGTCATGGAACGGCAGAGAACGGCAATGCGCTGGCCGCCTCACCTCTTCCTGGAGATGATTATCGCCTGCAAAGGTGTCTCGGGCAACTTCGAACCAGCAGCTGCGAATTCGGACTGAACGACAAGGCACGGACGCCCATGTTGCCACCCTGCGAGCAGGCGCGGCTGGAGGTGCGGGGGGAGGAGCTGCAGGCGGACATGCGAAGCGTGCGCGACCGCATCGACGACCCCGCCGGCTGGGAGGCCTTCTCCCTGTACTCGCAGCAGCAGGCCGACCTGGAGGGCCGCCTGCGCCTGGTGCGAAGCCTTACCTGCTTTGGCCTGTCACTATGCAATGTCCCTTGATCCGTCATGCCTGAGCTGGGATCTGCCCGCATGAGTGATCAAGTGTCGCAGCCGCGCTGCCGCTTGGCGGGGCCATGAGGCAGGGAATGAGAGACTTCCTTTCGGGCTGCACATGCGGCGGAATGGTTTTCCTTGCGTGCGGCCATGTCTCAGGCTCTGTGCCATCGAGCAACCTCATGAATCTCGCGTCACCGCTGCTCCCGCAGGGCAAGCGGCAGCAGGAGCTGCTGCAAAGCTGCCTGAACCAGCTGCAGGACCTGCAGGCGTTTGTGACTTCGCGTCAGCCGCACCCGCAGGACGTCCTCCAGCTGCAGGTGCGCTCAAGGCTAACGGCTGCAGAATTACCATAGTGCTGCTTCTTGCTCCTGTTTCGCCAATGGCGCTGCAGCAGTGAGGTTGAGATGCTGAGAACGGTTGTAGAGAGGCCGCCACGTAGGCCTTGCAGGATCCCCTGCTGTTCCCAGCACAGCCGATTTTCGCCTCATATGCACATGCTGCACCTGCAGGATGCGACCTTCGGGGAGCTGCTGCGGCGGCTGCAGAAGCTGGAGGTGGACCCGCAGCTGCCGGCGGAGGTGACTGCCGCTTATTCTGGCGGTGGCGCCGGCGGCCAGGCGGCAGCGTCGCCGCGCAGCCCGAGCCTCTCGCCCCGCGGGCTGGCGCTGGCGCAGGGCGACGCCAGCGCTGATGACACGCCGGCCCGCATCCAGTCCATCTGCCAGTCGCGCCCCAACATCACCTTCGAGGCGGTGCTGGACATCATCCGCCAGGCCCGCATCACCAAGGTTGGCTGGTTTGAGAGCCCTGCCATCCCAAATTGATTTTCCCTTAACGCTATCGCCAGTGTTGTTGGAGCCTCGGCTGCTGTGCTCAACCGTTTCAACAGTGCAATCTGGGCTTCCGTGATTGAGTCTGAACAGCTGCACATGCCACAATTCCAATGCGTGGCTGGGTTCAGGCGGCTGCACTGCGCCATGCACAACCCTCCTTCCTCATTTCATGCAGGACCATGCGTGCGCCCAGGAACACAAGGTGGAGGAGCACCAGGCGCAGGATGCGGCATCGCAGCTGCTGCGTACGCTGGCGGCGGAGGAGGAGCAGCAGCGTCGCCGCTGGCAGCAGGCGTCGCCCTGGGGCGAGGCGGCGGACGAGTTCCTGGACGCCGAGGAGGACCCGCCCTTTGCGGACGACTCGCCGCCTTACGACTACATGGTGTGCATTTTCACAAGAATGCAAGTACAATGGAAGTTCACTTCAGTTGAACTTGCTGCAATGTGCTGTGTCCATGCTCCAGTGTATCACTGTTTGTGCCCATGCTCTCCACTGTGTGCACAGTGTCGCCGGCCTATCCGTGCGTCGCATCTCGGGAGGCCACTCACTCCGCATGCCTTTTGCTTGTGGCACAGCTGTGGTGCCAGCAGGCATCAGAGGCACGCCTGTGTGCACCCTGGCATTCACCCTGGCATGTGGCTCACAACCTTTTCCAAGTTGAGTCTACGACGAGCATGTCCTCATCGTCACTGCTGTGCGATTGCAGGGAGCCGCGGTGTCTGGTCCCTTCAGCTTCCAGGGCCGCGCCGCCGCGGCAGCCGGCGGGAATGGCGCAGCAGAAGACGCGCCGTCGCCCATGTCGGAGAGCCCCGCCAGCAGCGCCAGCAGCGGCGGCGAGGCCTGGGAGGATGCAGACGGCGTGTTGCTGACCCCCGGCCACAGCAACCCCAGCCAGGGGTCGCTCTCGGCGTCCACCAAGTGGCTCCCTTTGCTGGCTTACCAGCAGCCTGCGGCCGCAACGAGCCCTGCCGCCAAGTCTGCGGCCGAGTTCGCGGCCGAGTCAGCAGAGGCGGAGCCAGCAGCCGAGCCTGCAGAGGCCGAGCCAGCAGCGGAGTTGGCTGCTGAGCTGGCAGCAGAGCCCGGGGCTGCGCCGGACAGCCCAATGGCCGCTGCGCGCGCATCCGAAGCTGACGATCAGCCGGCCGGAGCGGCGCCTGAGCCTGAAGGCAGCGCTGCGCCCCTGATCAGCGCAGGCGCAAAGCCGGTGATCCACATGCCACGCGGCGCGGGCGGCACGCTGACGGTGCTGACGAGCTCTGCCGCAGCCTCGCCGGAGGGGCAGGAGAAGCGTTTCACATCCTTCTCGCCATTCTCGCCATTCCCGCGCTCGCCGTCTCCGCCAGTCCAGCGGTCCCCCGTCAGTCCAGCGGCAGCAGCATTCCAGGCGGCGGCAGTGGAGCCGCCCAGCTTTGGCGTTGCCAGGCAGGCGTCGCCGGCACCGCCAGCTACTCCGGCGGAGCCAGAGGCAGCGGTAGCAGCAGAGCCGCCCAGCTTCGGCATCGCCCGGGAGGCGTCGCCAACACCGCTAGCGCCGGCAGCGGCAGCGGCGGAGCTGCCAAGCTTTGGCATCGCCAGAGAGACGTTGTCAGCGTCAGCGCAGGCAGCGCCACCGGCGGAGATGCCAAGTTTGGGCGTCGCCAGGAAGCCATCGCCGGCACTGCCAGTGCAGGCAGCGGCACTGGCAGAGAGGCCAAGCTTTGGCGTTGCCAGGGAGACATTGCCGGTACCGCCAGCGCCTGCGGTGGAGCCAGATGCAGCGCCAGAGGCAGCGCCAGAGGACTTGGCGGCTGCAGGCACTGTTATGGGCGGCGCTCGCGAGCCGGCGGAGGCGCTTGCAGCCGTGGCTCAGCCGGCTGAGGAGCAGCCAACGGCGAGCCTAGCACCAGCGGAGGTGGCTAACTCGCCGGATGCGCTGCAGCAGCCGGACGTCGAGTCTCTCCCCAGCGCAGCCGCAGAGCCAGCTGAGGCCGCAGGCACGGCAGAGGCGTCAGCGCCGGCGGAAGCAGGCACCCATGCAGCAGTGGAGGCCGAAGCGCAGCCAGCAGACTCGGGCTTTCCAGAGGCAGCATTCGGCTCGCCCACTGACCGAGCGATGATCGTGCCGGCCGCCAGCGCCAGAGAGGCGGCGGAGCAGCAAGCGGAGCCCGCTGGCGCATTGGCGCTGGCCTCGGAAATGGCAGCCGAGGAGGAGGTCGAAGCGGAGGCTGCGGCGGCGCCGCTGCAGCAGCGCTCAGTCTCCGACGACCAGTCTGATGGCTACGAGCCTGCGTCGCCGCAACGGCAGCATGCGGCTGAGCTGCAGGCTCTGGCTGACGACCTAGAGCGGTCTGCGGCCGTGGCGGCCCGGGCCAGCAGCTTCACCTTCCCTGAAACCGCTGCCATCGTTGCCGCCGCGGCAGTCGCCACTCCCGGCGCCACGGGTCGTGCGCTGCTGCCGCGTGTGCCGCTGGCCGGGCTGCAGGCGGCGCCGTCGGATGAGCCGTTGCCCGGCGATGCGCAGCCTGCAGAGGCCGTGCCGCCGGCGCTGGAGCATGTCGAGCCCGCAATTGCGCCTCTGGCAACTGAGCACGACGAGCCAGCGGCTGCGACAGCGGAGCTTTCAGAGCCAGCAGCTGTGGAGTCGGAGCAGCCAATCGAGGCGGCGCGTCTGGACGATGCTGGACCCGCACCGCCGGCTGAGGATCCAGAGCAGCAAGCCGCAGCCGCATCTACTGAGGCGGCTGAGGAGCCCGAGCAGCAGGCCGCAGCCGCCCCTGCTGAGGTGGCAGAGGAGCCCAAGCAGCAGGCCGCGGCTTCCCCTACTGAGGTGGCTGCGAAGCCAGCATCAGCGCCGGCGGCAGCTGCCCAGCCGCTGCCACAGGTGAATGCCGTGCCGCAAGAGCAGGCCGCCGCCAACGAGGCACCTGCTGCGCTGGCAGCCGGAGCAGCAGTATCGGCAGCAACGGCAACATCAGCAGCTGCACCCGCGGCGCCGGCAGCCAGCCTGCCAGTGCCGGTCCCGCTGGCCAACGGCGGCAGCCTCGACCGGGCTGCCGAGCGGCGCAAGCGGGAGGAGCGCCTGGCGGCCCTGGAGGCCCAGCGCCAGGTGTGTTTTTTGTGTCACCACGTTTGTCACTGCTTCCTTGTTCATTCCATCACTTCGCACATGTGCCAGACGCAGCTGGAGTCAGGAGTAGGTACGGCAAACGACACGCAGCAACATAGCTGTTGCCTCGAGCGTGCAGCATCGGTGTGGCACCTGCTCTTTTAGATCGCTGTCACTGCGTATGCATTTGCACACTTGGACTCCCCATTGTTGTTACAGCACGTAATGTTGTTGGTTCCTTGGACAGGCGCTGGCAGAGCGGCGGCTGCGGCGCACGGAGAGCACGCCCGTGAAGGAGAAGAAAGGAGTGCGCTTTGCCGTGGAGGAGGGCGAGGGTCCTGGCGAGGCGGTTGCGCAGCCCGAGGCCGCGGCCCGCTCGCCGCAAGCCGCCCGCATGTCGCCGCCCTCGGGCCGGCCGGCGGGGCCCTCGCCTGGGCGCGGCGTGCAGCGAACGCGCTCCCAGGAGCAGCTGCTGCGGCAGGCAGAGAGCATCAGGCGGCAGCTGCGGGCGCGCACGGGCTCTCGCTTGGCGTGCCGCTTGCCTTCCACATTCTATCGCGTGCAGCGCATACACTGTCTGTTTGTCAGCAACTTCTAGCCGCTCACGCCCTGCAAACCTGATCATGCGCCAAGCTCACGCGCCAGCCCTGCAAGACACTTGATCCACTGCAAGTCAGTCATTGTTCTAAGCAACTCCATCCTGAGCTGCGCAGGACCCGATGGACGTGGACCGCATGAAGCGAATTGAGAAGCAGTTTGCGCTGATGGAGCTGCAGTTTCTGCTGGGCGACCACCGCGCCAGCGACCGCCGCCAGGCCGACGCTCTGGTGTGGCTCTGATGCATGCTTGCCGCAGTGTCTCGTGCGGCAGAAACTGGTGCTAGCATCATCAATCAGCTAGGCGCCTTTGTTAGCTGTGCTGATGAGCAGATGCGGCACTCACGTATTGCTGCTGCCTTGTTAAATCACTGCCCAGCACGCACAGCTTGTCGCTGCTTTGGCCACAGCACCACGGTGTCGGCAGGCACACTCCCAGCTTGCTCACCCTTTCTGGCTGTTGGGCTCGCAGGACCGCGCGCACACGTCGGAGGCGGCACAAGAGCCGGACGTCGCGGGCCGCTCGCCGGACACGGAGCGCGTGCGGCTGCGGGACCAGCGGCGGCGGGAGCGCGACCGGGACCGCGCCCGCGCTGCCGCGGCCGCCGCCGCCGCCGCCGGCGGCACATCCTCCTCCTCGCGCACACCATCGGACACCGCCAGCGTCAGCAGCTCGGAAGCAGGAAGCAGCATGGCGTCAGGTGCGCAGCGTTAGCGGCAGTCGTATCACTCGTGCATTGGGGGGCAGGAAAATGGGGTTGCAAGCGTCAGCAGCATGGTGTCAGGTGCGTGAGTAAGTGGGCGACATGCCCAGCAGCTGCGCTTTCTTTTGCATTAGGGGCAGGCAGAGTGGTGTTGCTGTTACAAGTGCCAGCCACAGCACACGCCTTTCTCAGATAGGAGCATTGCTGAGCCCAAGTTCGTGTGTCTGCACCAAGGGCGCAACCCGACCGAGGTGCGCCGCGGGGCTGCCGGCGCACCCGGCCGCCGCGGCAGCATCCCCAGCATGCCGGGCAGCGCCGGCCTCAAGTCCCTTCCCGTGCCGCCCGGCCTCGGCGGCAGTGCCGCCGGCACGCGCGGCGGCGGCAACAGCCTGCGCACTGGCTCCGCGCCCTCGCTAAATGGCGGCGGCGGCGGCGGCGCCACGTCGGAGAAGGCCGCGGCAGCGTGGACGGCCGCGCTGGACGTCGGCCCCCGCGGCGGCGGCGGCCACCGGCGCAGCGGCTCTGCCTCCAGCCTGCAGTCCATCCTGCGGGACTCTGGCAAGGACTCTAGCAGTGCGGCCGCTGCCGGTGCGCCGCTGTCGGACGAGGCGCTGCAGGAACTGGGCGTGCAGTATCGAAACCTGGCGCTGGAGATCCGCGACTTCCAGGCTGCAGACCCTGCGGTGCGTCATACCCCAACATCTTCTGCATGTGGCAATTCTTGATCTTGGAAACTCGAGGCTGCAAAGCGGTCCGAGAGGTACACACCGTCGTGCAGCCTCCTCTGCAGTCCATCAGCTTTGCGGGGACTTCATCTGGGACATAGGGATTCCTTTATCCGCATTAGTGGAGCCGCTCGCAGCAAATTCATCAGTTCCATGTGGGAGCCCGACAAACACCGATGACAAGCTGTGCCGGTGCCACGCTGCAGGAGGCGGCGGCGTTCGTGCAGCGCATTCAAGCTGCGACCAAGGGCCGGCCCTCGCCCGGCGCGCTGGGCGTGCGCGGCTGGCCCACCCGCAAGGTCGCAGCGCTGCAGGAGGTGCGATTTCATCTTCCAGCTGCTGTGGCATAGCCGCATCAGGCAACCTTTTGATGGGCTCGCAGGTCTATTGCTGTCTTCAGTAGACAGCCACGCTGCAGCAGCACAGCCTCTGAAACCTCGAGCATGGGGTGCGGCCTTCAGCACATGCTCGACACGCCAGTCATGCTTGATTCCACAAGCTATTCTCCTGACACCCACATCATCCTCTCAAGTTCGCCTCTTCACATTCGGCTCTCATTATTCCCGGCTGTTGCAACAGGTCGTCGCGGACTGGAAAGAGGTGCAACACTTGTCGGGCGCGCTGCGCTCCTGGCGCATGCTGCCCGACTTCAGCTGCTCCGACGAGGGCACCCGCATCGGTGTGAACCCTGCCATTATACTGCCGGTTCATCAAAAGTTCGCGCTCATGAGAGCGTCAGCTGCTGTACCGTATGTGTTGTGTTGGACGTGTCCCCTCGCCCCGTGTGTTCCTCTATCCACTTCGGGCCTGAGCCTGCCGCCTTCACCCGTTCAAGCACCCATCCATGCGCCTGCTCCAGATTGCCGTGCTGACACCATGTAAACCCTCCTCCTGCTGCCACAGAGACGTACCTGAACGTCGTCAAGCAGACGACGGCCAAGATGGCGCTGACCAGCGCCGAGGCGCAGGCGCGTTTCACCGCCGCGGGCGTCGCCTGGAGTCCCGACCTGCTGGGCTCGCTGCGGCGCGCGTCGCAGCACCCCACCAGACTGTACATGGAGCGGGTTCTGGCCGAGGTACGATGACACTCATTCCCCAAAACTAGGTGCAATTCTTTTCGCGCTTGCCTTGATGTAAGGGTGTGTTAATCAAAAATAATTGACGATTCTTGCCTACAGGTGGCTGCCGCCGGCAGCGGCGCGTCCGCACGCGTGGGCAGCCTCAACCTCACGCGCATCGCCATTCGCCTGGCCTCGCAGGTGCGCGTCAGAGCTTCTGAGCTCTGCTTACAGCTGTGGCTCTTGTCGCTTGGTCTCAAGACTCCATTCGTGACTGTGAGCGGCGCAAAAAGCTTACTGCTGATTTCTGTGGTACACTCCCACGACATCCCCGCGTGATGATGAGTACCCACATTGTCTCGGATTGTTCGTTGAGTCACAATAAGGTGAATCTTCCACAGCACAGCACAGGCTCCCATCACAGATGCGCCCCCCTGCTTCGCAGGTGCAGCAGTTCAGCGGCGGCCTGGACCGCGACTGCTCGGTGCTACTCAAGCGCGTGCAGAACCTGCAGGCAATGATCAAGCCATAAATCATTCTGCACGCAATGATCAAGCCACAACTCATCAGCATTCCTGACCCTGGGTCGGCACGAAAGCCAGCCGGTGCGGCGACGATGTGCTGGTAGTGATTTTTGCGGCCGCCTGCGAGCGCTGCCCAATCAATAAACTTCAGAACACCTTTACAACGCAGCTTCGATGCTTGGTTTCTTCAGCCGCTGCCGGTGATTTGGCCTCGAATCGTGATTCTTGTAGTTGACAAATTGTGCTCGTTATTGAGACATTGTAAATGGAGCACATGACTGTGCAATTTGTTGGTTCAATCTGCGGCACAGCATTTTGCCAGCCCTGGAGTGATCTGCAGCACAAGCAGACGCGTTGCTGTGCTCGCCGCAGCATACATTTCATCATGGACGGCTTTGCATTTAACTTTGCGATCGACGGGGAGCCCGCCGGCGATGCTGTGCCGGCCGCTGAGCAGGAAGCAGACGTGAACGTTGCACCTGCAATCGAAGTGTCATTCCCACATGCTGCAGCGGAGCCCCCAGAGGCGCTGCAAGAGGTTGAGCTGGATGCAAACACCACGCTTAAGCTCAGGGTAAGCTGCGTTAATGCTCACGCGACGCTTCCATGCTGAAAGTGTCCACAGGTGAAATCATGCACCTCTTCGCGCAGAGTGTGTCGTCTCAAACGGCTGCTCGATTGACGGGCAACACGGACGTGGGCGGCAGCGATCTGCTTCCAGGACGATATGAAGGCAAGCCCACGCCTCCATCTTGCACTTGGCATTGATGCTGTCTCGTGTCTGTCACCAGCACCGGTTGATGCGCCGCTCAAGCATGATCGCATGTGTGCAGGGGGCTTGAAGCTGTGGGAGAGCGCCGTTGACCTGGCGCGATTTCTCCTGGAACGCTCCTCGCCGCCTGTATCCGCTGGCGCACCATGCACAGGCAGCATGGCAGGGATGCGGGTCATCGAGCTGGGTTGCGGCCACGGGCTGCCGGGAATTGTCTGCGCGCTGGCGGGCGCAGAAGTGTGCTTCCAGGTTGGCATGCTGTTTCAAGTGCCGCTGAGCCTGTAAGAATGCTGCCGCAACGCTTGAAAAGAAAGCAAGCTGCAGGCAGCCGCCTGCTTGCCCTGTCTTGGTGACCACAGGTCTCACACTAAAGAGACTGCATGTCCGCGGCTGCGCAGGACTACAATGCGGAAGCGCTGACCATGCTGGCGGCCCCCAACCTGCAGCTGAATGCTGGACTGCAGCAGGTGCGCTGCGCCCAGGCGCTGCCATGTCCCACCGTGTGCTCTGAAGATCCTGACAAGCTTCGTTCAATCCCTGCCGAGCTCTCTCACCCTCGAATAGTGAACTGACTGCAGGTCAGAGCAGCCCCGGCGCGGTTCTTTGCCGGTGACTGGGCGCTGCTGGGGCCGCTGCTGGCGTCGCTCGGACTCGCAAACAGTTTTGACCTGGTGGTGTCCGCGGAGACAATCTACAGCGAGGTGTCCATGCGGGCGCTTTTCGCCTGCATCAAGCAGGTAAGGGGCTATTGTCATGGTGACACATCATCGCCTTGGACGAGTGTTTGGCACTGCGGATTGGTTGCGCATCTGCATTGCCTCTGAACATGAGATCAACCATCTCCATCCCATGGTGCAGTGTTTGAAGCCGAGCGGGTCAGCCTACATCGCTGCGAAGACCATGTACTTCGGCCTCAATGGCGGCACATACCCCTTCAGGTGGTGCCTGCTGCAAAGCTGGCAGAAAAACAGCAAGTCCTGGTGCAGTTGCCATTGCATGCGTGAGTGCTCGACGCCCATGAAGATGCTCTGGACGCTGCACGGCAACAGCCTCCGGGTTGTTTCTAACTCTCTTCTGTAGTCTATTCTATGCGCTGCAGGCAGCTTGTGGACCAGGATTCTGGGGCCAAGTGCCAGCAGGTTGCCGCCGTGAACGAGGGAGTTGCACGAGAGATCCTGCAGATCCGGATTAGGGAGGCCATTTGAGAGCCATGCCAAAGGCAGGCAAGCACCGCCGTGCAAGTGAGTGAACACAGGCGCAGGGCTGCTGACTGAGGTGAGCCAATGCAGCAGCTGCTGCATTGGCCTGCGCCTAGTGACCTGACTGTAATTCGTCATGCTGCACGACTGCTGAGGTTTGATGTGGCGTGTGCAGGGTACCTAGGTATCTGCCGCATGCTCAAGACGTCCAGTGCTTCCTTCAACATGTGCAGCGCATGAATGCTGCTTAACAGACCGTTCGTGATTTATTATTTGTGTCGGCCACCATGAGGGGGGTGTCTCGCACCCCCTCCCCCCACCCCCCTACCCTGCCGCCCACCGGGTACCTAGAGGGGGTCATGCACCTCAGACACTCCTTTCCCCCTCCCCCCACCTGCATAGCCCCTCCCCACTATTTCGCGCCGCCGCCACGGCATCGCCGCAGCATTGGACACCACTCCGCCATGTCTGTTTCTCATGCATACTCTGGCCAGCTTTATTATGGTTTCGCAAGCCGTCCTTCAGTCGAAACTGTGCCTTTTGTGGGCTTCTGATGATCTGGTGTGTGCGCCGCCGTGAGGTAGTAGGGGGTGGTGGTGGGGTGGGGGTCTCATGCCAAATACCCCTCCCCCCCCCCCCGCCCCGGG
>JAABUL010000134.1_pt1 | contig 149827 bp, 184 predicted proteins | sample 5559151 | NCBI WGS metagenome assembly JAABUL01 (sample SAMN10711876, study PRJNA513368) | rock metagenome | isolation source: Antarctica rocks | place: Antarctica: Victoria Land, Pudding Butte sud | reverse complement strand
CCGGCCCCGTCTGCGCCGGAAACTGCTGCGGCGCCTGGCTGTAGAAAGGATTATTCCCCGTCCTACTCGCCTCCAACCTTCCCATACTCCCCGCCCCAGCCGAATTAACAAAAGTGCCTGGCGCAGTATGCTGCGCCGGAATCCGCAAATCGCCGACGTTGCCGAAAGTATCCTGGCCTTCGCCGGAAGCGAGCAGGGCGTTGAGTTTCGCCTGGTAAGGATCTTGCGGGGTGGAGGACTGCGAGAGGTTTGAAGGGGGAAAGGGGCGTTGTTGCTGTTGGTGGGAGACAGGGGAAGGTGTGCCGACTGGCGGAGCGGGAGAGGAGAAAGAAGAGATGGGGTTTGGACGGCGGGAGAAATCCGAGGTTGCCTGTTGTTCGGCCAGAGTGGAGAGGGTAGGTGCCTGGGAGAACGAGGACTGTGCGGTAGGACGGTGGGTGGCGAAGGGGTTGTTGGAGCCGGTGGGTTGGGCGCCGATGGGGGAGGCGGTTTGATTGGAGGCCCAGGGGTTGTTGGAGCCGGGTGCGGCGGTCGGTTGTTCTTGCACGGGTGGCTGAGGCTGTTGAGTGCCGAAGCCGTTGGTGGGTTGTTGCTGCATTTGCTGGGCCCAGGGGTTGTAGGTGTTTTGTGGTTGGATGAACTGTTGTTGGGGCTGCTGCATTTGCTCGTAGCCGGTTTGTTGGGGCTGGTTGTAGCCGTAGCCGCCGTAGCCGTTCTGAAATTGTCCGGTGGGTTGGCTGTAGGCGTTGTTCAGGAAGCCTGTCGATTGGGGTTGCTGCTGCTGGATCGGGTTGCCCATCCAATCGACCTGCGTCTGCTGCTGGTAACCCTGGTTGAAGCCAGTGGGCTGCGGCACTTGTTCTGAGGGTGTATCGTCGAACAGGAGGTTGGATTGGTTTTGCTCGTCGAGCTCACGCTGCCGCAGTTCCTCTTCTTCCTTCGACAGCTTGATGGCTTTCGCAAGATCGTCATCGTTGTCGCCGCCAGCGGAGGAGGTAGCTCTGCGCGCCGCATCTGCCTCTGCTTCGTTCTTGGACGCCTCGAGTGCAAGCTTGTACTCGAGGTCATTCTCGTCCTCTCGCTGTGGTCGCATCTGGCGTTGTGGTCGGCGTGGCTGTTCTGCTGGCGAGTATCCAATGGCCATGTCGTCCAGACCAGTTACACGCGACTTCCAGCTACCACGGTTTGTTCGCTCGGAGCGCAGCCTCTCTTCGTCCAGTATGAGGGACGTGAGCTCTTTGGCGGAATGTCGGACTGTGCAATTCATGTTAGCCGCACACCTCCAACCAACTCTCACAATTATGTTCGAACTTACTGCTTGCGCCAACATCCCTGCTCTCATCATCCAAATATATAAATTCCCGCAATGTCTTGATAATGTAGATGTTCTTCCGCGCCCATGTCACGACCAATTCAGAGCCCTCGTGCAAGCAGTAGTCCAGCACTTTCAGCGACTTGAGCACATGCCGCCAGTTCTTGCCCTTGTCGTTGAGGCGCTTGTCTAGCATGTCCATGACTTCGTAGAAATCGGTCGAGCTGTTATATGTGATCTTGGCAATGTCTGCCATGTCGCTGCCCGTCGGTCCCCATGGGTCGTTGCTCGTTGCTGTTCGCGCCGTATGTTAGCCCAATCCATGTCCACACCGTCGCCTTCCCGGTCCGCATAGCCACATACCATTGCGCACCTTCACCTGCACCGACGAGTAGCCCTTCGTCACGTTCTTCACGCTCCGCAGCATCCCCGACATCTTGAGCGACTCGTGGGAGAAGTAGGTAGTGGTGTCCTAGTTGCGCCGTCGCGATTGCAAGCTCGCTGCCTGCGCCGATCAAGGAACTCAAGACTAATATCCCTCCTTCTCCGGCCTAGGTATCCTGTCCAGGCAGCTTGTTCGTAGGTGCAGATGTTGTTTCTTCTCTCCGCAACTTTTTTGGACCTGGAGTGGCTGGCAGCAAAGTGGTCGTGCGGGATGATGTAAAAACCGCCGAGTCGAGGTCGTGTCAATGGTAATCCAGAAAGTCCAGGGGATGGGTGGTATATGGGCCAGTCAGCGAGAACAGGCAAACAGTGATTTGATATCTTCTTTGCCTCGTCGCACCGCAATCGCACAAACACCGCCTGCCACAGCTCATCAGCGTCGTCACATCCAAACCTTGGCGGGTCCACGCCTTCTCCGCCACTCTCCGTTGGCGCGGCCCGATTAAGCGAAATATTATAAGTCACGTGCACCTTCCTCAAAGTTTCTCTGGGGAAGAGAGTCACAATCGTCACCAATGTCTACGATCTAAACCATTAACACCAACCACCACCACAATGCCTCCCCCAACTAACCCAACCCCCTGGCTCCGCACCTTCGCCCTTCGCCCTCGACGCACCGCCCGCGTCGCCTTCCCCATCCACAATGCCTCCCTCCGACACAACAGCAGCACCAACAACCCCGACGCCCTCACCAAAGCCCCCAAAGCCGACCAAAAGGGCCCCAACATGCAGCAGCAAGAGCACGTGAGCGAGGAAGCCGCGCAGATGGCTAAGATTCAGGGCAAGGAGGGGCCGGATATGGATGCTGGAACACCTGTGCAGGAGATCATGGCCGAGGAGAAGGACGTGAAGAAGAATGCGCCAAAGGTCGTCAAGGAGGAGATGAAGCAGGGGCACGAGGGCGTGGAGGCGAGGACGGAGACGGCAGTTTCGGGCGGGGTGGGTAGTGGGCAGAAGAGGGGCTTCAGCACGATTGCTCGAAGACGGATGCCGGAGTTGGACGCTGGTGGGCAGGGCCAGCTGGACGTCTCGATGATACCGTCAAAAGCCCAGCGCGCTGTCTACACTCAGGACGCTCTATCGACGGAGGAGTCGAAACCCGGCCACAAATTCCCCCTCCCAACCACCACACCCACGCACAAGAACGAACGCCTCGAACCCATCCTCACCCAATTAACCAACCTCATAATGCGCGACGGCAAAAAGTCCCTAGCAGAAAAACACGTCGCCGCCCTCCTCTCCACCCTCCGCACCCTTCCAGCGCCCAAATACTCCGAAACCCGCCCCCTCCTCCCCGGCGCACCGCCCGCTTCCCACTTACCACTAAACCCCGTCCTCTACCTCACCCTCGCCGTCGACTCGGTCGCTCCACTCTTGAAAATCCGCTCCCAGCGCGGCGCTGCTGGTGGCGGTGTAGCGTTGCAGATCCCTGTGCCGTTGGGGTTGAGGCAGAGAAGAAGGGCGGCTATGACGTGGATTCTGGATGCGGCGGGCAAGAAGGGGACGCGGGAGGGTTTTGCGCAGAGGCTTGCGGGGGAGGTTGTGGCGGTGGTGGAGGGGAGGAGTGGGGTTTGGGAGAAGAGGCAGGCGGCGCATCGGTTGGGGGTGGTGGGGAGGAGTAATGTTATGGGTGTTGGTAGGGGGAGGCGGTGATTGATTCGCTAAGAAAGCACTCATTGTTGTCACTATCGTATCATCAAGACATCGTCGCGATACCTGTATGATGGCTGGTAGTATCTGTACATCCTAGCTAAAGCATTAACGCTTGACCATCTGCCCTGCCTCGACATATCGACATCTGGTGCAGTTTCGAATTTTGACTGATATGAACAACCCCATGAGTCGTGGCAATATTCGCATGGTATGCAAGCGAACCTCGGCAGGCGCGTACCTGCATGCACTTCGAGCTCCTCCCGAGCTCTCACCACCTCACTCCTCGACCAATATCGCCGAGGCGCGAAGACGTACGCGATGTAAGTAAGCAGTAAGACAACACTTCATTCCATCTCCTCTACTCCCCTGGTTCCAGTACAAATATATCTCTTCCTCATCCATAATCCCGTCCTCAATCTCCAAGTCCAGAATACGAAAGAGCAGAGCAAAGCAACAAGCTACAGCAAAGCAAACATGTCCGCTTTCACAGCCGAACACAAATCCCACAGCTTCGAAGGCAGTCTCCTCCCCTGGGCCGAACCCTCATGGCACACGCGACCGAGCCCTTACTACAACGACTCCCATCGGCATTTGAGGGATGTGGTGCGGAAATGGGTCGTCGATGTACTTCTCTCGCCTCCCCTTCCCTGTCTACCCTTCTTACACAATACTGTGTCTCAAGCCACTCGGTCAGGCTGACGAACCGCCCAGAACGTCGACACAGACCCCTGGGAAGCCGCCGGCGAAGTCCCGAACTCCATCTACCTGAAATGCGCTGCCGATGGCCTCCTCGTGCCCATCTCCTTCGGCCGCTCCATTCCCGCAGAGTACGCCGATTACCCAATCATCGGCGGGATTAAGGCGGCGGAGTGGGATGGGTTCCACGACTTCGTGTTGTGGGATGAGTTGTATCGGGGCGGGGCTATTAGTAGTATTTTTGTTGGGTTGACTGTCGGTACGTGTGGCTCTGGTTAACAAGAAGCGAGGGACGGGGAAGGGAGGGAGGGCTCCCTACGGTCGCCTGGGGGAGAGTCAGAGGAAGAGCGCGTGCTAATGTGGATTAGGTGCGCCACCACTGAATAAGTACGCGGGCTCGGCGTTGAAGGCGGAGATGCTGCCGCAGATTTTGAAGGGGGAGAAGAGGATTTGTTTGGCTATTACTGAACCGGTAAGTTTTTGATTGAGGGGGGGAAGGGAAGGGAGAAGGCGGTGCTGATGGGGTGGTAGGCGGCTGGGTCGGATGTGAGGAATATTGGTACGACGGCGGAGAGGCAGGGGGATGTTTATGTTGTTAATGGGGAGAAGAAGTGTGAGTCGACTGATCGAACTAAGATAATCATGGTGGTCGCTGATGGCAGGATCTAGGGATCACGAACGGCATCTTTAGCGATTATTTCAGGTACATCTTATCCCCATCACTGCCTACAGAGCGTCTGCTAACGTCGATCCAGTACGTTTGCCTGTTTACAATCTGTCTAACGGAACTGATACACCGTCCCCAGTGACCGCCGTCCGCACCGGCGGCCCAGGCGCCGGCGGCATCTCCATGCTCCTCATTAATCGCCACCTGCCCGGCATCAAATGCCGTACAATAGAAATCGGCGCCGGAAAACTCTCCGCCACAACCTACATAACCTTCGAAGACGTCCGCGTCCCCGTCCACTACCTCATCGGGCAGGAGAACTCCGGCTTCCGGCTCATCATGTCCAACTTCAACCACGAGCGCCTTTGGATAGTTTTCCAAGCCCTCAGAGGAGCGAGGACATGTCTAGAGGATGCGATGAAGTGGGCGCAGAAAAGGGAGGTATTCGGGACGGTGTTGATCGAGCAGCCAGTTGTGCGGCATAAGTTTGGGTTGTGTGCGAAGAGGGTTGAGGGGTTGCAGGCGTGGACGGAGCAGGTGGTTTATGAGTTGGATTGTTTGAGTGAGGAGGAGGGGAATAGGTTGCTGGGGGGTGTGACTGCGCTGTTGAAGGTGGAGGCGGGGATGGTGGGGAAGTTTGTTGCTGATGAGTGTGTGAAGATTATGGGAGGGTGAGTTTAGTCAATGAGACGGAGGGTTTGGCAGTGGATTGGTATGCTGACGAGATGACTTAGGCTCGGGCTGACGAAGACTGGACAGGGGGCGAGAATCGAGGCGATCTCGAGAGGTGTGATAGGCCTGATCGTTCCGGGTGGCTCAGAGGATGTGATGATCGATCTTGGTGTGAGGGAGGCTTTGAAGTTGAGTCGGGCACAGCAGAAGAGCGCTGCGAAGCTATGAAGGACGGTAGAGCAGCACTCCAAATGATCAGTTCATCTCGTGTCAATCACAGAACGCAGCGTGAACTCGTTGATGGAACATTGTACGTATAACAGGTCTGGGGAAGGGGTATGTCAACACAATGGCTCGACTAACTCGTATCCACTGTAATTGTAGGAGTAGTTATTGTACTTTCTTGGTCCCTTGGAATCGCCAGGACCATGTCTGGACGGGGCCAAACGTCCGTTAGCGCAGTTTGATTGGTGGCCAATCAGAGTTACGTCGTCGTCGTGTTAGATACGCGATCATGGGAGACAGGGTGTCGACATGCGAATTTTGTTGACCTGGTCTTGACATGCGATCGTGGAGATGACATGAAGTTGACGTGCGAACATGGAGTTGATACACGAACATGAAGTTGACACGCGAACATAGAGTTAATTTGTCTCTCTGACCAATGAGAGCTCAGCCTGTAGCAGCCGGATTTTCTTACTTTCAGTTGTTGCGTTCCATTCTTGCAGACCAGCTCACATACATTTTCTTCCTTCCTCCCTAATAACACGGTGATTCTAAAACTTGCATCTCTGTGTGTACACCAGCACGAGGACCCGAAGCGCCAAGCGAGCTGCAGGATACCACTGGCAAAGGCATGGTTCATGAACCTGGCAGTATACCATGCTTCCTCCCGACAGTCCTCCGCTCGCAGTGGTGTCGGCGATGTCAGTTCACCGCTCTTCCACACCTGCACGGGAACGCGTTTCGCCATCCGCGAGATCATCGGTGGCATTTCGGCTGATGTCGCGTTTGGGAGTCTATATCTGGGCCGGGTGAGCACGAAACCGATGCCGCTCCGAACACGATGTCGAGATAGTAGGTTCTCTACCGCGTCTCCTTGATCAGCTCCATCCAGAGGTCTGAACCACCATTTCTCGCTCTGTCGCCCAGGCTTGGTCGTATCCTCTACCCAGCTCCCATGCCGCCGTCGAGTCCTTTAACACGCTACGGACGAGCTAGCTCTACTGGCTTCCAGAAGAAGTGGACATCGGAGGTTACCGCCACCATCCACGACGTCGAGCGCTGCACTTCCCCCGATGAAGCTGAACGACAGGATGACAGGCTTATCTAACCGTTTATTCAGCGGGTATCTTGCATGACTTCTCTATGCTGGAAAAATCGTCGCCAAGCAAGAAGGTAGGTAGCATTGGATACTCCGTAGAGCACATTTCTTCGTTGCCCGATCTTAATACTCACATTCTCGATGGACAAAATGATGCAAGACCAGAACAAAACGCTGGTGACGGTCAATTCAGCGACATCTCCAATTTCGCCGTTGTGGAGTGGAGCAGAACAATATGGACCTATCCTCCCGAAACGGTACCGATGGCGGCCTACGTTCTGGAGGATACAGCCATTAATTGGCATGCTCGCTCTCGTATTGACGATTATTTGCCTGTTAGTCTCTTTCGCTATACTGCAGGCTTCGCATGGCCATGCAACGATCAACTGGGACTTCCAGCCGACTGTCTACCTCGCCATTGCCACCGCGGTGTCGAATACTGCGCTCTCATGTGCGCTCGCGCTCGCAGCTCCGATCTCGTGGTGGTACAAAGCACTTCGAGGAAGCACGGTCATGGACCTTGAGCTTGACTGGAAAGCGGGACAAAGCTTCCCGCGAGCCTTGATCAGCAGTATCAGGTATCGTCGAATGTTCAGCCTCTTCAGTATGGCGAGCCTTGCGACCTCACTGGTTCTCATCGACGGTCCATTGCTGCAGAGGTCTTCCTCGGTCAAGAGGGTGATAACAACCGATAATGTCCACCTGAACATGTCAGTGGCAACACAGTTTCCAGAAGGGTTCTCCGCCTACGCACCAATCACGGGTGGTTTTGCATACACCCCAGCTGCCGTAAATGTTTTCAATTAGCACGTCAGCAACGAACCAATCGTGTCAAGCGCCTATTGCAACGGCACATGCAGTGGCCCCATTAGGGCTCCTGGATACACATCCACGGGCTGCTCATACCAAACCCGTTCCATCAACGAATCGATGCTGAGGGACTGGAACTCAACCTGGAATACCGTTCCCCGAGACCAAACCAACGCTATGAACGATCACCCTCTAGTCTACTCTACTGCGTGGCCAGCCTGGAACATGTGCGACGCCGATGTCGGTCGCGAACCGTTGCAAATCGCCTCGGGTACGGCCAACTATCACGATTGCGAAGGCTTGTTCACTTTCAAGAACTGCACCTTGGTGCCAGCGGTGCTTGACTACGACGTCACTGTCAAAAACAACATAGTCACCTACTCACCACCCACCGAGCGCAGCCATGTTGTGGCTATTTCGGGAGGTTACTGCCAGAACTCCACGGTCCTGGCGGTCATGGGCTTCACAAGCATGATGCAACCATACATTACTGCCAACGGCAGCTTGGGCAGGTGGTACAATTTACTTGGCGACTCGGAAGAACATCCCATCGAGACGTACAACACACAGACCTTTACATCGTTTTCCATGAGCTATTTGGACATCACGCCGGGCACGGATGCATGCACGATCACTACAAGAGATCCTTATTCCGATATTGTCGACGCTTTCAACGATCTCCTGTTCAGGTCTGGAGTCTACCTTGGTAAACAGGCGAATCTACCCGATCTGGTTGATGAGCCATTCCCTGTCCGTCAAACCATGCGAGCGAGCTTGACACGAGACCAGAATGTCTTCCACTCGGATTTTCATTGGTTCGCGGCTGCCGCTGCGGTCCAGATACTGGCAGTACTGCTGATATTGCCGGCTTATTGGGGTGAGTTTCCTCCCTTTCTCCACTTATGTCCGGATTAGATTCACCGCATCGTCAAAACCAGAACTTTGACTGACCGGTGTTGGTCGTTGATATAGGCTGGTGGAAGATCGGCGTAGAGCTGACGCTATCACCATTCCATACTGCCAAGGCATTTGATGCGCCTTTCCTGAAAAACGTCAACTCAGCAGCTGGGTCCATGGGCGTGGTCAAGGAGATGGGTGATGCGCGGCTACAGCTCGGTGTTGTCGACGTCCACGACAGCGTTCATGGCACAGGGGAAGAGAAGCTCGGGCTGCGGCTTCCCCAGCTCTTGAGAGTTGGATTGGCTGAGTCGGAATCTGTCACGCTACCTGTGAGAGGGGCCAGGTTTCCGGTCTGAGGCGAGAGAAATGATGAAAGCCCAGCATCGCCAGGCCGCCGTAAAAAGCACAACAAACGTTCAAGGGATCTGCAGCGACATGAATGTTCCAAAGTCCATCTAGCATGTCTCCACGAGATTTTTGGGGCGGGAGTGGACCTGTGCGTGACCAGCTACACTTGTAGTCCGCTGTCGGCTCCCATACTACAACTTTGCGCCATCTGTCACTGCCGACCGGGATCGATCGGCCGTGCCCAACACGCTTCCCCGGGTGCGTCGAGAACGATGTACCCGAATCTGCAAGCTCACGTATCTTCTCTTACGACAAGCTGGAGCTGAGAGCCTTGTTCCCATCAAGACGGACTGGATAGTGGTTTTAAACGGACTCACGATCAAGAGAAATGTTCGAATGTGATGAAGACGGAACGATGTCGAAGTCTGATCAAGCTACATTGGTCTGCAGATCTTGCACTTCGAGTGCTTCACAAGGAGTACCCGTACGTGGAGACTGGAGGCACAGAGACACCATTTACTTCTGCTTCCTATCATACACAGATCCATTCAATGATGTGCTGTATGCTGGCAAACATCTTTTCTCTTCCCGTTGCCCAACACGACATTGCGCACTATCTACACACCGAGGAGCCACGCCAGTGGCATAGCCGCAAGAGCAAGATCACCAGCGGCGCACTGGCCTACAGCAGCATTTCCAGAAGTAACCGCGGAAGCGCTCGGCAAAGCGCTCTGCGAAGCGCTCGGCGAAGCATTGGAGCCTCCGGCAGCTGCAGAACTTTCTGTCGACCGGACGGTGGTGCCGGTGCTATAGGTCGTCCCTGATGAGATGATTGTTCCCGGCACGAAGAATCCAGTGCCGGACGAGGAAGCCGCGACGGAGGACGATGCGGCTTCGGACGAAGACATGGCGTTCGAAGTCGACATGACTGCGGAGGAAGATCGAGCTGTTGCTGTTTGAACCGACCCGCCAGGTGCTGTCAATGGCGTCGCTGAGCCGGCGCTGCATGTTGGTTTGCCGTTGCCCACGCAGATCTGGATGCCGTGGTTGGTGTCGCCGACGCAGCAGACGAAGTCCGAGAGGTCGCTCGAGCAACCTCCAGAGATGGAACCGCTGCAGCAGTAGCCGTCGTGGCAGACTTGGACTGCAAGCGCGGGTGCCGATAGGGCGGCGAGTATGAAGGCTTTGGAAAGCATCTGGTTGCGTGGTCTGAAGGTGGTCGGTGGTATTGACTTGAGTAGATGGTCTTGAGGGAGAGGTCGATCGAACCCCGGACAGGGGGACAACTCCTACTTGAATACGCTTCTCGAGATTGCAACGCGGCTGCAACTGTCGCGAGTGGTCACCGATGGCACAGCCATACTCAGGCAACCAACACTTACGTCGACGCTATAGCCTTTCGACTTGTCCAGCATGAGGCTGGATTGCTCGAGCCAACAGCAAATCTACCGGGAGTTACACTCCTGCCCAGATCCGAGCTCTGCCAACGGTCGTCTGAGGAAGCGATGCTACGCTGGAAACTCCACTTCAGCTATGATACTTGTCCCAGATTGCCATACCGCTCAGCTGCTACACTCATCGATCGGCGCGCCTCGAACTCGCTAAGACTTGTTGCAGCTTCAAGCGTCCCATAAAGCGTGCCACGGGCCGAAGTTTGGAGATGAGTTCACCAACTGGCGGATGGCAGTGAGGTACTAGCGTATGCTATGGTATGTGCAACAGCTCAAGTGACTGGTGGTAGCCGTTGTCAAATGGGCCGAATCAGGTAATCCGGTTGTTAGTCGACGGTGGAAGAAGTACGGACGTAAAGGCTTTTGACTCTGGAGGTAAAGCTGTACAAAGGATGTCCCCCGGAAGCATAAAGTACATTATTCTAAGATAAACCATCCGACCTCGGGACTACAAGGTATCGTCGCTGAGCGTGGGAAGTCAAGCCGCCGTTGGACGCTCATGTGAGATGATAACGTCCAGGTCCAGGCCACTGAAATTTAAGAAGCTAGTACGCTGACAAGGCATCGCCTATCGCCTTCGGGCCTATCGACGCTCTGACAGATCATGATCGAAATGCTGGCGGTAAGAGCTGGACGTCCTGTATGTGAATGCGAGGAACATATGCCAGACAAAGGCATCTAATCGGTTCGCATAGACTCTGCAGAACACATCCCCGTAGCCATGTCACTCCATCCTGGAGCCAAGAGAATGCGGTCGATGTTAGGATCGATTTGGCAAGCATGGTGACCCGAGTACGCTGAGGAGTAACTCAACAATGATAGCGCAGAAAGAGCGACAGACGGACGGTCGGACTCGATTCCATCGTATTTAGTCGGCCTACGTGATGGAATCTGCATCGCTGCATCAACACGCGCCGGCTGTCTGCAGGATGTCGCCATTCGCCGTTGGTTTCCGTACACGGCACATCCGGAACCCTTTGAGAGTTCACGCCAATCTTTCGTAATAAAGATCTGGTACTCGGAAAGCTACCATGGTTGCATGTAGCTCTCTCTCTCTGGATCCGGGATGTTGGACGAGTCTAGGGCCTCCGAGACCATGGTGATATACTACTCAACACAGGTTTCAACGTGCTCACTCCCAGTCCCATAGCATCGGTATGGCGCCCCTGACCTTGAAAATCGTTGTGGTTGGTGGAGGGATTGCAGGCTTAGCGACAGCTATTGCGTTGCGGAGAGGAGGCCACGAGGTCATTGTGAGCGCAGCGATCTCAAACACAGAAGGAAGCGACTATATTGACGGTAGACCGTTCAGGTGCTCGGGCAGTCTCGGTTCTCCAGCGAGATTGGAGCGGCCATACACTGTGCGCCCAATGCAACAAGAGTGCTCGACAAAGCGCTGGGGTTCGACTTTGAGAAGGCAGGCGCTGTGCAGAACGCCAGAGTGAGTTGTTCCGCCACTCTGCATACGGAGATGTGGGTTGACGGTCATGATGCTAGTGCCTGCTTTCCGATGGCAACACCGCAAAGGTGATGGCAGACATGGATGTGTCACATCTCGTGAGCGAGTACGGCCATCCGTGGTATTTCTTCCATCGTGTCGATTTGCGTGGAGCACTCAAGGAGCTTGCGTTTGGCGATGGGGATGGGCCGCCCGCTCAATTGAATCTACAAGCGAAGGCGGTGTCAATGGTATATCGAGATCTGAGTTGAGTCCTGTTATGAATCCGCTGACAGACGGATGACAGGATGCGAATGATGGCGAAGTGACACTAGAAGATGGTAGCAAGCTGAGTGCGGACGTGGTCATCGTCGCTGATGGTGTGCATGTGAGCCAGAACTCCCACTGTCCCAGCCGTATGTGTTCTGCTGACCTGACTCTGAGTCCACATTATCGAAATGGGTGTTGGACGAAGAAGCGCCTGCATACCCTACTGGGCAAAGCACCTTCCGATTCCTCGTTCCATGTAAGGAGCTCCGAAAGGATGCGAATACTCGTTGGCTGGTGGAGGGCCAAGTGCCCACTATGAACATCTTCGCGAACGAAGATCGAAGGCTGGTAGCATATCCATGCCGAGGGTGAGTACCGAAGCCTGACTGTTGTAGTCCAGAGGGCTGATTGCGAGAAGACAGGAAACCATGAACTTCGCAGGAATCCATCCGGACGACGAAGATGCAGCGCACTCAGAAGTTAAGTACGTTGGTGACCGAAACAGAGCCTGAGGCTGATGAAATGCATAGACTGGAACCAGCCAGCGCAGTTGGAGCAGCTGCTCTCCAAATTCGAAATGTTCCACCCATCCTTTCGTGCTCTCTGCGAGTGAGTTTGAGTCGCGCGGGCTTCGAGACGTGACGTCGCTAATGCCAGTCTCCAGACATGCTCAAGATCTCCAGGATTTGAAACTGTATAAGCTGCTGTACAGACCACCGTTAAGCCGCTGGACCAAGGGCCGTGCGTGCCTCATTGGAGACGCAGCGCACCCAATGCTACCTCGTAAGTCTCAGCGCGGCTGCCACGCGAAGCTGTTGCTGATGTGTGCTATAGATCAAGGCCAGGGCGGTGGCATGTCGATTGAAGACGCAGGTGCGCTTGGCGTACTCCTGTCCGACGTTCAATCTCGCGATGCGGTTCCCGCTCGGCTAGAGCTGTTCCAGTCGATGAGATACAGTCGTGCGTCTGCGGTCCAGATCTTCTCGAATTATGGCCAGGACCAAGCGCACAAGATGGAGGAGGAAGCTCGACCTTTTTGCTCTGGAAAGGTTCCAACCTCGCAGGCCGAATTCCATCAATGGCTGTTCTCCTACGATGTACTGCAGGATGCTCGAGACCATCTGGCATCGTCGATCTGAATCTACTGTCGGGTATTCATGATAGATAGCAAGCGACCTCGGATATGTGAACAGGATGTCGTGGTGCTCCCGATACTCAACCAAATGGAACACTTCTCAACGTCTCTTGCGGTGTAGGCGAGTATAGGTGAAGACAGCTTGTGCATCACGGCAAAAGCCCCCAACCAGAGTTTGCTCTTGTGCTGTCGCAGTCGAAGTCAATTATCTAACGTTCGACTGCGTGTTCTTGGTTAGCCAAGCTTCCTGAAGCTCCTTGCTCAGTCTTCGCTTCGATCGTGTCCTTCCTGGCCAGACCACCTTCAAATTCCTTGCCCTGATCCAGGCGGTTGATGTTCGACACAGACACTACGACCAACGCCGCGGTGAGGATGATTGTCAGTACCTCCGAGCCGACTGCATCTTGGCAGCCTCTTCGAAGAATAGAAATTGTGAACATATGTGTACCGAATATGGCGCCTAATTTGCTGCTGCTGTATACACCCTCTCGGTCCTTCAGCTGCAGTTTACCAAAGCCATCGATGTTCAGCGGAAAAAGTACAGCGAGAAACGCCAACGGAGTGAACACCATAGTGACGACGGCAAACCCGATGACTGCCATGCTCAGAAGAAGACTGCTGTGAGCATCTTTGACACTGGCATAGGTTCGCTTGAGATCAACAAGACTCTTCCAACAAGCCTAAGACTGGAGAGGTAGACAACTTGATCGGCTCTTGGTTTATGTACCGGGTGAGAAGCGTAACGCAAGCTTTGCTGGCGTCGACGCGGCAAGGCTTCGAGCTCGAGATGCTACACACCACCTCAGCGGAAAGTGGCTTGCTCTCCCGATGTTGTTGCCATCGATCCTCGCCATTGGTCCAGTGGCGACCTAAATGCTTTGTTTTCATGCCGTGCCACGCCCGTGATGCATCTTAACGGGCCGAGAGGTGATCTGCGATCGCCTTGGTCAGGCTCTGCCTTCAAGCGACTGAAGCCTGTCGGGCTCATACGGACGAAATAGACGAAGTGTACGTGTCGATACAGGCAGTCGCTAAGAACACACGGAGAAAGGTAGCTAGGACTAAATGTAAACTGTGGAAGGTGGAGTAGAAGCTGTGATCTCCTGATATCCTTGGCATGTGAGTGATGTCGCGAAGTGGTCCGAGCGCCGCAACCACGTCCTTCGACATCCATCTGCACTTCTCTTCCACATCTTCCATCATCCCAACACAACGGAAACACCACCATGGCAGCGCCAGCAACCCAAGCTCGATCTCTCTACCGCCGCTTCCTTCGCGAACTCCCATCCAGAACACCCTCGATACTGGCGAACCCATCACCACTTCAGAAACATGTCAGAGCCGACTTCGTCTCCGAGTCATCAACCGCATCACCGCAGAGAAGATTACAGGAAGCAGAGCAGCATGTGCAGTACCTGAAAGCACAGCGAATGTATACGACTCTACTGGAACGATATAACCCGGGGATGGACATGTCCGACGAGGAACGAGTGAGGTTGTCGGCAAGGAGGGTTGGCATGAATTTGCCCGTGGAGCATGTTGGCGGTGGGAGTGGGAGTGGGAACGGTGGGCAAGGGCAGAGCTGAGAAGTCGTGCCGCCCATGGAATTCCAAGACGCAATGGACTGAGTAAAGAATGCTCATCGGGAGGCAGTGGCTCCTCTCGCTGAGCACGAGTACTTGAGCCCGCTCGTGGTCACAGATGTCGCATCACCAAACGGACTACGGCTACAGCGGAGTGTTTGACACTGTGGTTAATCGAGTCTCGCTTCAAAGCGAGGCCGCGGAGTACTAGCGATGCGCGCTTTGTGCAATCGGCTGCGAGACGGAAGTGGCGAGCGGGCAGCTTTTGTAGAGCCCTTCGCTTTGAACTGGCTGCAAAGACTGAGTGGAACATTAACAATACGTCTTACGGCTGCTACACTCAGCATCCCACACCAGCCGACACAGCCACAGAGCTTCGACGACGCTACGAAGATTCGCAGGCTTTGAGAGAGGCTCGCATCCTACATAAAAGAAGTTGAGAACTAGTCAGTCAGCTGATCCGCCGCCTTTCAAGTACCATAGATAGCGATAACGCAACTGTATACATCCACACAATCTCTCTCGTTGCTCAGCCCCGATGCATCGTCCCATCCCTCGCGCATAACATGCTCCCAATGTTGAACGGGCCAGCTCACAAGACCCTTTGACAGCATCGCGACACCTTTACATCTCCGTGAACAGACAGCTGAACCCTCCCATCCGCGCAAGTGGGGACGAAACTCTATCTACACCCACGGATCTGCAACTGCAATACCTGGTTGTTGGATCACCCGGCTCGTGGTGGTCCATCTTGCTGGTGTTGCGATCTCCACGGCGCCGGTTTGAGTTAAGCCATGTAGCACGTGCTAGAGTCAACCACAGAGCCTAAGCCAAGGTATATCAAGTGCTACTTTCCAAACCACAACTCTCCTTGCCATGCAATTGATCTAGACAGAAGCAATGAATATGGCGAACAGTTCAAACCAACCCGACCAACTCCTCACGTCCGTACTCAATGAGAAGCCAACGATGGATCTACGAACGAGAGAAGAGATGTTGGCGAAAGTGAGGAGATTGACGATGGAGTTGGAGACGGAGGAGGATACGATGCAGAGGTTGTCTTTTGGGGTCTTTCGTCAGTCCTGTTTCAAAGATCGATCCAATCTAATAGCTTTGTACAGATCTGGGAGCCCTTGACCATCATGATCGGTGTCGACCTTGGTATATTCGGTCTTTTGCAGGAGAGAAGTCCACAGACTAAAGAAGAATTGGCGAGGGCGTCGAAGTGCGATGAAGTGCTCATGGGTGAGTCTGTCCGAAACAATCAGTGTTCCTCCGGTTTTAGTATTTGCACAGGACGAATTCTCGCCACCCTGGTCTCCTTCAGCATCCTCAACCAACTCGACGTCAACTCGTTCGCGGCGACGCCGGTATGTGCCACATTAGCAGATCCAAAGTATCAAGCCTGGCTCGACTCTGCGTATGCACCTGCTCATACATCACACTTACATCTCGAGCTTACTGACAGGCCACAGCGTCCGAATATCCTCCTGCGCCTGGACAGCAACCCCTGACTTCTTGCGCGAAACCGGCTACCAAAACCCATCCAGCAACACGAAGACGGCCTTTGCCAAAGGCTACGGATACCCAGACGGCGTCCCGTTCTTCCGAAATTCTGCGGGAACATCCTAGTAGAGGCAGTTTCAACACATTTATGAAGTCGCGGAATGTCGGCCACGCGGACTGGACGCAGTTCTATTCCGTGCGGGAGCGTATCGTGCAGGGTGCTAAGACAGGTGCTTCTGAGGTCCTGTTCGTTGACTGCGGGGGTGGGATTGGGCACCAGGCGGTGAGGTTCAGGGAGCAGTTTCCTGATGCGCCAGGTAGAGTTGTGGTCCAGGACCTGCGGCAAGGTCTGCCTGCACAGGCGCCGGACGGGGTGGAGGTGATGGAGCATGATTTGTTTGCTGAGCAGCCGATTAAAGGTGGGTGGTGTCTCTCCCACTCTACTGCCATTGCATTCGCTTCTGAGGCGGAGAACGGAGCGCTGACCGATCGATGCAGGAGCAAGAGTATACTACCTCCGTTGGATGGCACACCAGTGGGGGAGCGAGACTGTGACCAAGCTTCTCAGTAAGCTGCGCGAAGCTATAGAACTCGGGTACTCGCGCTTGTTGATCCACGATGCTGTCATGGCGGCGAAAGACCCGCCCATATATATGACGACGATCGACATGACAATGCTGACTATCCGCGGCCAGGAGCGAACGCTAGCGTTGCATCGACAGATGGTTGAGGCAGCGGGGCTCAAGTTCGTTGCGATTCATAATCCTGGCGACGGGGTCAGTGAATGTGTGGTCGAAGCTGAAGTGGTGTGAATGTCTCTTGCTTGAAGTCCGTCGCAACTGGCAGATGAGGGCATGCTGTGAGCATTAGGCAGGACTGACATAGCTGTCTCTGAATATGTCATCTCAACCGATACGTCGACGCTTGAACCTGGCTGAGGCGTCAGTTTTGTCCTCTTCACTCTCATGAGTGACCTTTGCAACATATGTGTTCGTTCCAGCGGATGGTCGTGTCATTGCAGCAACAATTTCGTCCGCATTCGTGGGCCTGAGAGGTCCAGTGAATTTCACTTCTCTCAGACCCTGGAGACCTTGGAGCCGTATCCAAAAAGCGTCCGAGAGTCTCTGCTCACTAGTCCGCCAGCCTTCTATCGACCCAGGTGCCAGCTCGAACTATAAACCATGAGCACCCCATCCTAGGCGCTGTACTTTAAAATGCCAGAACAGAAAGGTTCATGGTGTTGCAAACAGCTAACGACGCAAGATTCCGGTTTGTCTCGTTTGTAAGGGGTAATCGTCGTTTGGACGCGGAAGATATATAGGCTGCAGAGATAGCGAGATAGAGAGATACAACCCCCTTTTCACATTCACTACCTTTCTAGATTGGAAATCTAAAGGACTTCGGCCGTGGCGAACGAGCCCGTACATCGATCGCAAGCTTCGTCAAGCTGTGGCGAGTTGTCAAGCTATCCACAAAACTCTCCAGATGCGCCTGCTGACACGCGAACTCATGGTAGTCGCCCGGATCATGAAAACCGATAAGCATCGTAAGGTCCTTGACATAGGGAGCGGAGCGCTTAGACAATGGCCAGGTTGAAGTAGGCGACACTTCGCAGTACTTTGTCCAGGACAGTATAGGCTTGTTAGTGCTTGAAGTGACCGTGCCGATCGAGTCCATCATCGGGATTTCGAAGATGAACTTGTTGAGAGTAGTACAGGTCCTGTAGACGGCGGCGGCATACTGATGCGATGGCGGTGCGGTGTCGCAGGGTGTCCAAGTATGATGCATCGATCTTGCCATGCTCATCGAGTTCGACATGTCGGAACCTGTGGATTGCTGTGACTAAATCGTCTTCGTTGTGCCAAGCGCGACATGTAGAGAAGACGTGGTACGTGTCGCCGGTCGGAGTGAGACACCGAATGATCTGTATCAAGATCTCGTCCGGTAATCCTGTAATCAGGCAACGTTGAGTGGCCGGTACAGAAGACGATGTGCTGTCATGGGAGTGTGAAGGATTGAAGACGACCTTGTTGCGCATTTGACCCGGAAACTGCCCAGGGAATAATGTGTACCTCTCGAAGTGTGGGTTCCAAAGGGGCGTGCGATTGTCAGTCCATGGTCCACAACGAAGGTCCGTGGGGGAAGTCGGTGGTCATGACACCAGCACCTTCTGTTGAAGAGGAAGAGGAATGGACGGTGGAACGATCATCTACTGGAACCTATCAACACTCCGGTTTAAGATTCCCGTTTATTCATATTGAGGAAAGTGCAGGTCCTACTGAAATAAGAGAAGTAGAAGAAGAAGAAGAAGAGGTGTCGTCGACAACGTTGAAGTTGAAGTCAAGGCACCAAGGCGCTCTGCCCATCCTGAATCAACCTCATGTCCATCAATCTAGACTTGTACACACATATACTCGAACATCATGGACCTCCTCCGCCTCCCACCGCCCTTACGGCGCACCCTCCTGTCCTCACCACACCTCATCCGTCTCCTCACCACCCAGTCCCGTCCGACGGCACCGCCGCTCCTCCCAATCTCTCTCAAGAACTCCCAACCCACCAGCTTCCCTCCCTCGACCGCGAAGAATAGCCGACCCAACCTCACCCTCTCCTCCTCCGCCCTAAACCCCTACACCCTCTCCCCACCCCCCAACCCCACCCAGCTCAAATACGCCTCCACATTCTTCCACTCCTCGCCCCCCCACCTCCTCTACTCCGCCGCGCACTTCCGCACCCTACCCCCGCTCGCAAACCCCGAAATAGCCTTCCTCGGCCGCTCAAACGTCGGGAAATCCTCTCTCCTCAACGCGCTATTCGGCCGGCCAAACATCAAAGATGCGCACGTCTCGAAACGCCCGGGGCGGACGAGGACAATGAATGGATTTGGCGTTCTTGGACCTGGACAACAATTGGGCGCAGCTTCTTCCACTGGAGAAAGGGGGAAAGAAGCGTTGTGGAAACGGTTCCCGGTTAGGGGAGGATTGGTGGTGGTAGATATGCCCGGCTACGGGGCGGGTAGTCGAGAGATCTGGGGGCAGGAAGTTCTGAAATTCTTGGAGAAGCGGAGGCAATTGAGAAGGACGTTCGTGCTGGTGGATGCGGAGCACGGGCTCAAGAAGAGCGATCTGGAGATTCTGGTGCATTTAAAAAGGGCAGGGGTGCCGTGTCAGGTGGTGTTGAGTAAAGTGGATAAACTGCTCTGGGCTGGGCCGCGGGCGCCTGGGGCGCAGAGGCTGCAGAATCGGATGGGGATGGTGGAGGAGTTGAGGAGGAAGATTGGGAGGGTGGTGGATGAGGACGCCGGGGATGGGAGGAAGGGGCTGCTGGGGGATGTGTTGTGCTGTAGTGCTGAGAAGGGTCTGGGTGGTGGGAGGAAGTTGGGGGTGGATGAGGTGCGGTGGGAGGTGTTGAAGGCTTGTGGGATGGACTGCGATGAGGGTGGGCAGAGAAGGCAGTATAGCCTGGAGGATCTGAATATTCTGGAGGATGAAGCTGAGTGAGGCTGTCGAGTTTTCAATGGCATTTTCTGGCTATCTGATGTTCTGGAATACAAGCACACTATCTGGACCAAGCCGGCCTTTCGAATCCAATACTGACCGTTCTATCGCCAATGTCGCGGCGCCCACGCAAGCAGAACAGGCAATCAGCCTTCAGTGGTAGTAGGTGCAGGCTCCGTGATACTCCAAGGTGCGGGAGTCGCCCATGAAAGAGTGTGTGGCCATCGCCGCCATGTCGAACCATCCATGAATCATAAGATACAAGCATCAACACGTCGATCAAGCACCAAGCATCCGCAAAACGCCGAACAAAAGAAAGTGGTCGTAAGTCGTGAACGATCAGGTAGTGTCGTGTGTGTGGGCTCAGCTTTCGCTGTGCAATGAACCAGGCACTGTCGATCTCCTGGAGCTCGAAGATTGGCCAGTCGGTAGTATGATTGTCTCAGTGAAATTGGAATAACTGTGCAGATACAGCTGCAGCGGCGTGGCTTAGATGTACCACGTGGAGTCCTTGAGGTTAGCGTGTACTCCGTCGGTCCACTCTGCATTCGCTGGGTTGTACGAGCCGTCATCGCTGCCGACGTTCTCTTGGAGGGTGGAGTAGAGGTACGCTCGGCCACGCTCGCACAGCAGATCTGCGTAGTATGCCGGCGGGCAGATACTGACGGCTTTCGGGGCGCGGTTGAACATGTAGCACAAGTGGTGTGTCAGTTGCTCAAGGGCGTCCGCTCCGAATCCGATGTCATCTTTGATGACAACGTAATGGGCTGGGCGTGCCGTGCCCTGCAGCCCTTGGTGGGCCTGGAGCCAGAACTCGTGCAAGATCTTGCCAGCAATGCCACGGTCGACAACAGTACCAGGCAAGGGATTTGCGGATCTTTGGTCGGCGTCTGCTGCGTTGGTCGGGTAGAACCGCGTGTGGTGGCGCTTGCCGACCACGATGATGGCGACCTTGGGCCACTCCTGACCTTTGTAGACCTGTTCGAAGGCTTGGTGGAACGCCGAGAGCTCATGCCTAAGTACCAGCGGGTACTGGCCTTCGGACACGCCGTCGCGGTAAATGACGATTTTCTTCGGAAGCTGGCGGTTGTTGAACTTCTGCCAGCATTCGAGCCTCTCCACAACCATCTCCTTCAATGCTGAAACCATCTCCTTCCGACCAGTCTGGCTTCGAATACTGCCCGGCCACTGGTACAAATGCTTGTCGACACTGGCAACGATACCTGCAATGCTGGGAGCTCCTTCTGTGCTGCCTGGCGATGGATGGGTCACATCAATTCCCACCAGCATTGTACTGTTCTCATCGCGCTCGAGCGGCTTCTGGGCCAGCACGCCCGAGACCGCGTGACAAACACCTCCACCTTTGATGTTGAACTTCAGAGCCAAGTTGCCGAAGAACATGCCTTGGTTCTTGTCTCTCTCGAACTTTGACCCTACGGCACAAATGCTGTGGATTCCGAGTTTCGTGTCGAGATGGAACTTGATCCGAGAGTAGAGCCAGGTTTCCACTGCCGGGAGTATGATGAAGAGCATCCTTACACCTTTCTCGCTGGCTTTGTTAAAAGCCCCACGCAGCACCTTGTCGTTGTCTTCACGGTTCGCAATGTTGGCGAGGTATGTCACCTTCACTTCCTGCGTTGGCTCACGCGTTCCCATTTCAATACCGTACCCTCTCAAGGCACCGGCAAAATTGTTGACGAGGGTGTCTCGGTCACTACGAAGAGCGCTTTTGTTGCCATGATTGATGACGAGGACTTGCCATTTGGCAAAGGCTCCAGTCGTTACGAATCGTTGGTTTGCACAGTTCCAAGACCCGAATTTTGTTTGGATCTCCTGCTTTCCATACTTGATTCTGGGAGCCGAAAGGATCCGGCCTGGCACAGTGATCATTTCCGTACCCACGGTGACGCCGAATGGCTTGCCTGCACGGGTCTGGACGTTGTTGACACCATCGACTGCCAAGCTGAACAGACCGAGACCCTTGCCACGTTTGGCAGCAGTTCCAGTGATGGAGAGTGCATTCGCATTCGGAGGACGTGCTGCGAAGCCCAACATCGCAGTCGTCTGTTCGCCGTCAAGCATCCTCCGGTAAGGCTGTCCAGGACGGATAGTGCACAGTTCCAGGGGGAGCCACTGCGGATCTGTCTTCGTGCCAACGTTCAGCACCGGTACCCTTGGAAACTTCAATGTGATGCCGTGGTGCGTGCGGAAGTAATCGTACACGCTGACGATCTGAGTATTCGGGGGCTGTACACTTCTGTCTTCGAACCTGAACTTGATTTGGGTTGCATCGCCGAAGCGGGGACCGTGAAGAGGGTTCTTCTTCGTGGCACCAGGAGCAAAGCCGACGATAGTCTTGATCTTGGTGAAATTTGGCTTCTCGGGAGTCGGGTTGTCCTTCTTGTAGAAAGCATCGACCTTCACCATGCGCAGGAAAGCTTCATGTCGAGATAGCTGTCTGGCATCAGCTCCCTCGATTCCGAGCTGAAGCAAGGGCATCGATTGATAAAAAGCACCGCTGGTGACGTTAAGATTGAGGAGCAGTCTGCCGATGGCTGGCCGAACACTTGCAAAGTACCCTCTCAGTGCTTGGATATTGCCACCGAGAGTTTGATATTGACATGCTGGATGACCTCCGAATGCGTAGAATTTGTTCTGGCCAACTTTGACGACCTCTACGTGGTCCTGCGGACGGCGAACCATGACAATGTTGAGCAGCTGAATGAGATTGTTGCGTCCAGAGTAATCTGCTCCCGTTGAAGTGCTTCGGAGATAGTCGAGCATGTGGCGTGGCGAGTATGAGCCGTCGAACTGAACACCGAATTTGACAGTGTTTCGCTTCCGACCCTGGTCCACGATGTCAGGTAGTGATTTTCGGGTTTCAGACTCAGGTCTATCCTGCACGGGATTCTCTGGAGGCAAGACGAGACTGTCTGCCCATCTGCCGTCAGGACCAAGATCGATTGGCTCAGTGGTTACAATGATCTGTGCGTAGTCGGTGACGACCAGCTTGTTCTTGAATTTGTCGTTCTCCAGAATCGCCTTCACGAGTCGACGCATCCGGGGCTTGCTGAGCCCAGGCTCCTTGTCGTTCTTATCTTTCTTGGACTCGGCATGCAGAATGCTCACGTTGTACTTGTGAAGTGTGACTTCCGGAATGCTGGGGTCGACTCCGTCATAGGCTGTGTTGAGCTTGAGGTAGTTGGTACGAAGGGTGATCGACCTGCCTTTGGTCCCATAACTTGAGCGCCCAGGCATTGACTCCGTGACATCGACCCTGTCGCCGTCCTTCTGCTTCTCGGTGACGGTTGTCTCAAACATCCGTCCGCGTGTTGCTTGAACCATGGCATTCTCTGCCGCAGTAACTTGCGGATCTGGAGCCGGCAAGTTCCCGGGTTGGTAAATACCAGCTTCCACAAGATCTTCTGGAGGTGGGCCGTGTGAAGCCATTTGAGCGTTCTGTCCGACGCCTGGTGGTCCTATAGAGAAGTTGGGGTTAGTACGTTGGAGTTCGGCCACGCTTGAATCAATGTACCACCAAAGCCGCCTCGATTACCTCTACCACGATCTCTACCACCGCCGAAGCCACCATCGCCGCGTCCACGACTATCACCTTGGCCTCCAGATTGATCTCCTCTCCCACCACGGAAACCACCATCTCCACGTCCACGACCGCCGCCTTGGCCGCTAGCTTGGTCACCTCTTCCACCGCGAAAGTTGCCATCTCCACGATTTGCATCGCCACCGCCACGCTGACCTCCACCTCGAGGAGCTTGACCGCGTTTCTGAGGCCCTCCACCACTGCCGCGGTTACCGCCACGGCCTGACATGTTGACCTACGATAGCCATCAGTGTGGTATAAGGCAAAGGCTGTAATGGTGTGTTCTTACCGATGCAATGTGCACTCAGTAGTTGACGTTGGTATTGTGTGCGAGTAAAACTGCACAGTAGAAGTACGGTTGGTATGCCTGACCACCGCCGATGCTTCGGAGGAACCGGTGACACGTCAGTGTATACACGTGGTTGGAAGTGGAAGTGGAAAACAAGGTGTCACGAGAGCCTTGTGAACACGTGGTCCAAAAGTGAGGTGACGTACGATTGATGGCAAAGCTGTTTGCAAGCGATGTTGTTGAGCAATGTATAACTGTCCAGGTCTGAAGTGGAATCTGAAGTAGCCAAGACCAAGTGATCTGTTGGTAACGAGTCTGTGTGAAGGCAAGGCCAGCGACTGGTATATGAGCAGTTCAGAATAGCGTCATATGTATTCGTTTGCTCGCGAGGCTTTGGAACTGGTGAGACAGGTCAGTGCCGGTTTGCTGGAATGTTGTGTTACACAAACGTACCGATGCTTGGAATATGATGCCTCAACGCATGCGATGAATCAATGCTCCTAAACTCGGTTCATGGGGAGCGATGTCTCCGATGCTCAAGGATAAGACTCTGCAAAGTGAAGACAACGTTGAAGGTGGATGTGAAGCAAGGCTGTAGAGTGCGGCGTAGCATATGCGCGTTGACGGCACTCAAACGCCGCTAGTCTGTAATTGGCTGAAACAGGTCCCTGAGGGGACCAGGAACGATGCATATGACAGCGGCTCAAATGGACAAGAGCGACAGGGGGAGCGTCCGCTGTCACATGCGTGAAGCTCATTTCTAAGGCTCACTGAGACCGTTTGCGAAGTACTGAAGCAGCTTCGCTACCCGTGTCTGATTCTGCATCTACACACTGATATAACACAGCGCCATGGAACAGACTCAGGACCCAGGACCCAGACCGCTGCCGAAGTAGCAGTCAGACATCGCCTCCGCCACATGTTCCAAGCTAAGCGATACATCCTGCAACGCAAGACCATGTCTCCGGCCGACACTTGCACCTGCGTCTGAGACTGTTTGCTTTACAGCGGGTGTGCAGGGACACGGGGCATCTCAGACTCGCCGTGCTGTGAGTACAGCAAGCGGGCAATTCATACGCGCCTCGTGTCTTGGATGTTGAATGCCGGGAAGCTGACCCGATAATGTGTTCAACGACAGTCGAGCGCCCTCGTGCAGCGCGCCATTCGCGTTTGCTTCAAGCCTTCGGCCATAACGAGTATCCTTCCGCAACCATACCACCTGTACAAAGCTTCGCTAAACCTGCGTTCATCCTCCTGGCCTTCATGCGTTTTATCCTTATGTCCATTCGTTCTCCTGGTATTCCGTCAAGTCGCTGAGCCACAAGTTCTTGCAATCCTCAAGGCATTCGTACGGGCCAACATTGGCAATGTCGAAATTGACATAGGTGATATGCGCGGTCCTTGCATCCACGATACCGTATATCCAGCCTAGGGCGTCGCTCACATCCTCGCCGTGAAAGTCTAGAGTACTGGCCATCAACACCTTGGGGTTGTCGGGGTCCAAACATCGCTCGTCCACAGCCACAAAGTGGTGTGGATAGTTTGAAAAATGGTAAGGACCAGGCGATCGCAAGTCGTAAGCAGGGCTATATGGGTCGCAGGATTCGAATAGATCTCTGAGATCGTGGATAGAGCGTTCGGATTTGCTGTCTGGCCAGATGTAGCCAAAGTAACAGTAGTCGTTACCCCAGTCCTCGCCGTTCTCACAATCGTCGAGCGTGCTGAAAGCAGTCCTTATTCGACGCTCTTCGTCCGCGGTAAAGGGTTTCAAGAGAAACACTGGCATCGCATCCACTTTGCCTGAAGACTACGAATTAGTGGCTGGCATGAAGTCAATCGTCTGCACTTACTGAAGTCCACAGGGCCATAACGTAAGTCACATAGAACCTCTCTTCTCCACATATCGGCGTACTCATCTAGTATAACCTCGCTATCTTCACCAGCTGCAGACTTTCTCCAAAGGGGAACAGCATCTTTTGTCAGAATTGGAGCTATCTTTACGACATTCTCATGCTCAGGTCTGTAGTCCATGGCGGTGAGCAGCTGCGGCTTGCCGTTTGGCCCCTCGAGCACGTTGTCGATGAGAAAGATATGTATGTTCCCATCAGAGTCCGGCGAGTTGTCCTGGATCTGCTTGAAGATATGGTAGATGGCAGCTCGCGAAGGAGTACATCCTTTCCATTTGTATATCTCCATACGCCTGGAGCTCGAGTCTTGGACATCGGGTTCTCCAACCATCTCATCTTGAAGACTTTCAATCTGGACATCGGAAAGTTCCCGCAGTGAGATGATATAGGGTCTGTCTTTGGGCATGCGCAGGTCCTTCGGTAAGCTGTCAGGCCACTTGAAGAGTATGGTCTGCGCCGACCGGGCCACTGCTTCCGGTGGCTGTTCTTCATAAAAGTCCACCTTTGCCTCCTCGTAGATGTCTTCTCCCAATGCCTGGGACAGCGTGAACCCTTCGTTCAAATCGCAAGCGGTCAAGACTGCATTCGCTAAATTCATGGGCACCCGTACCGCATTGAACCTCAACACATCTCCATCACTTTCCCACCGCGCCGCCACGACATTGCCGGCCTCCCAACCAGAGTCAACGAAAACGAGGCTACGATATGCCACATTCCCGTGTCCTTCGGTCGAGTTCGCGTGCTTCGCGATCTTCAGTATGACGTTGCTACTGGGCCAGTAGTCTCGTATCCATGGCTTGGGCTGTAGTCGTCGTAGTTTCGGTGCCGGCACATCAAATTCGCTCACTCGATCAGCGTCTACCTCTTCCAAATTCGTGATCACCTGCTCCCACTCCTCTCGGGACATCAGCTGAAGGAAAACGACAAAGAGGTGCTCCTCCGGGTTGGTTTGATACTTGAATATGCAAGGGAGATGCCACGATTCAGACATCGTTGGTAGATGATGGCCTCACAGGTATGCTTCGGTTGCTTGCTTGAGATTCTAAAGTCGACGCTTTTATATGTGTCCCGACAACATGCGATCGTCGTATGTGCTTCCAGGCAACACAGGACCCACTAGTGGAGCGCCGAGCCCGAGACAGGACAAGAGCGACGTGATTCGCTCATAATATATTCTGCCTGTCGCGAAGAGCGTGCATAGTCGTCGGTCAGACTGATGATGTCGTTGGAGACAGCGCAGGCTGACAAGGGTGGTGTACCTACTGTACCGACAGTATGGCGTCCTCGACTTAAGCTTCGGCCACGGGAGCAGCCGGCAGTGCACGTGCCAGTGGGTGACTATTTTCGAGTTCGATGAATACATTTTCACAAACATCTACTCAGTAACACCCATCGGACTGCAACACATGTTACACATTCACGATGCTACCTCATCCGTGCGAGATCTGCAAGATCGCAAGGGCTCAGATTCTGCGGCCGAAGAATTCATCGCGCATATGCGCCCCATGCTTCACGGCTCTGTTCGAGGCCGAGGCCGCTGAGACGATAATTGCGAACAACCTATTCCAGCCTGGCGAGCGAGTGGCAATAGGAGCCTCTGGCGGTAAGGACAGTACAGTCTTAGCTTCTGTTCTGAAGACCCTTAACGAACGACATGACTGGAAACTGGATCTTGTGCTTCTGTCTATCGATGAAGGGATTCAAGGGTACCGAGACCACAGCCTGGAAGCTGTGAAGAGGAACGGTGCGGATCTTGATCTCCCGCTCAAGATTGTCAGCTATGAGGAGCTCTACGGCTGGTCGATGGACCAGGTAGTGGCGCAGATTGGCAAGAAAGGGAACTGCACGTACTGTGGAGTATTCCGCCGGCAGGCTCTAGATCGTGGAGCTGCTATGCTCAACGTTGGCCATGTTGTCACTGGACACAATGTGGACGATGTGGCGGAGACAGTGCTCATGAATCTACTCAGAGGAGATTTGCCCAGGCTAAGTAGAGGTACCAGCATTGTTACCAGTACTCCATCTGCGGTTCCTCAGAGTGGCGCACAGAATGGCGAGAAAGCCGTATTATTCACTAATGTCAAGCGCTCGAAGCCACTCATGTATGCGTATGAGAAGGAGATTGTTCTTTACGCCCACCACAAGAAGCTCGACTACTTCAGCACCGAGTGCCTCTACAGTCCCGAAGCCTTCCGTGGCTCAGCCCGGACGTTGATCAAGAATCTCGAGCGCATTCGGCCAGAAAGTATCATGGACGTTGTACGATCTGGTGTCGATATGGCGAAGCTTGTGCCGGGCTCGACTAGCAACTGCAAAGGCGAGTGCAGCAACGGCTCGACCGCGAAGGTGGCGAGTGCAGACGACGAAGAGGCTGACGGAGGTTGCGGCAGTGGCACTGCGAGTAATGGCAGCGACAGCATGGCTGACATGGAGATGAAGCTTCAGCAAAACGAGCGAGCAGAAGCAAACGGAACCGAGACCGAGGTTTCGATGCCAGAACGTAAGGCCGAAGCGACGTCCATGGGTGTACCTCATAATCACGAGACATATTTGTCACTTTCACCAAGTGGCAGCACTAGTGGTGAGGTTCCTGGGGGTTTGTGTGCCGCCAAAACAGCCATCATTCCGATGCGCACCAAGGAGGAAAAGAGGTCTTCTCGCAAGCCTGCACGGGATGCTGCTGCTCCGAAGCAGCGGTTAGGGCAGTGCGAACGCTGCGGCTATCTATCTTCTCAGGCTGTCTGCAAAGCATGTGTATTGCTCGACGGGCTGAACAAAGCTCGCCCTCGAACTGGTGTGGAGGTCGGCGGCGGCGACTGAAACGCACTCAGAGCCATTTCACAAGCGCAATATATCCAATCAGACGTTGAACGGCTATATCAAAGATTTTTAGCAAGTACGTCGGCTGAGTCTACCCAAGCACAATGCTGCCTATAAGGACTTTGCAAACGCCGCAATCTCCCTGGCTGTACCGAAGTGCAACTCTGGGAGAGCATTCCGGAGTAGCAGAGATGTTCCATGCAATGTCCCGATGTTCATCGAGTACTTCACCTCCACGCCCGCCTTCGCAAGCTTTTGCGCATATGCAAATCCTTCGTCTCGCAGCGGATCCAACTCGTCCATTACCACAACATGTGGTGGCAGTCCCTTCAGCATATCCTCCGTCGCATGGTAGGGCCACGCCATTGGATCTGCGCAGTCCTTGTCGTTGGGCGTGTAGAAGTACCCAAGGAACGCGCTCGAGTGGGCGTTGAGGAAGTACCCGTGGTTTTCGACCAAGCTCGGAAGCTCTTTGAGTTTGCGTTCCTCGCTGGCCCCGTACAAGTTTGAGACATATGGCACGATCGGATACACACCAGAGACATCCTTCACGAATCCGTCACGGTTACTTCGTAAGGCGATAGCACACGCAAGATTGCCTCCACCACTCTCTCCGGTCAGGACGATGTTACGGATCTTCAGCTTGTCCTTGCTCTCGACGGTCCACTTGAAGGCCGCAACGCAATCGTTCAGGCCCTTCGGATAGTGGTGGTACTGCTCCTTGGAGTACGCATTGCGGAAGTCCGGCATGATGACGACGAGACCCTGCGACACGAGAGTCTTGCACCACCAGTCATGTACGGGGTTCATAGTAGGCACCAACACCATACCACCGCCGTGGGTGTACATGACCGCGGATAGCTTTTCGTCGCCCTGGTCTGCCGGATGGTAGACGTAGACCTTCATGTCTTGTCCGTCGCCACCCTTGATAGTCTCCTCCGTCATCTCGACTTTCATGTCCTTATCATGCGGAGTATCCAGCGGAACCGCCTGGCCACCATAGACCATCATGATACCTTGCTATAGCAAGTGAGAACATCGTCAGCGAATGATTCGAGGGTCTCGAGGATGAAATGGCTCTCACCTCGAACTCAGCAACAAGTTCGGCAATCTCATCGAGGCTCGAGTCCGCAGTCAACTTGGAGAGACCGGGCGGAGCACCGAATCGATCCATGCCGATGGGAGTGACGGCGGCCAACAACTTTGGGTTGACTCGCGGTTCGTCTTTCAACTCCATGCCTGGGTCTCCGAGGCGACCAGGAGCCTTGTATCCGCCGACCTGCACGGCCGTGTGCGTTGACTTGCCAGCCTTCGCCTCTGCTGCGGCTGCCTCGACGGCATTCTTGAGAAGTTGTCTCGCTTCTCCGGGCATTGTTGCGGCAGTCGGTTTGTTTGATCAGCAGCAGATTTTATCTGTTGGAGAGTTGCGAGGCAAAAGCTGAGATGTTGGGGTCTCAAGATTTGTCGGCGGTACACGTCGTTTATATACTACCTTAGCTCAGACGCGAGAACGACGACTAGGGTGTGGTGCATAAACGTGTATAGTCACTTCCTTCAGCTTAATAATGGCACTCTATCTACCAGCAATCGTACGACTGACTGGACACGTTGCTTTGTTGGTTGCTTGGCCACGATGAGAGGCTTAGTAATGCCCCATTAGACTGTTGACCAACTGTGGGAGAAATGGTGCTTTCGGTGCAGCTCGCAGGATTACCGAGGGCATAGAGCTGCAGCTGTGAGTGGCTTAGAGCTCTTCTAGCTCGACCAATTTCTGACTTTCTGACACTCTAGCCCTACTGTCTGACACGAGTCAGACGAGTAACAGTTCTACCGGACATCTGCGTAGACGTTGTTGACTTGAGAGGTTGTACCAGACCGTCAAACCGGGCAGTGCCTCAATGTGGACGCTGGAGCGTGAGATTTAATCCCAGTGCCTGCTTAGTTGCTACGTACCTCGTTGGGAGCATTGCAGCCCGACTTCGGTTCGGCATAAGAGTTGTTGCTGAGCAGACTCGACCTGCCGAGTATGCAGCATCCAGCGAGAGCGTGACTGATCACGAGGTGTTTCGATGCATGTGACAATAACAAACGACTTCACTCCACTGCTGGCCCTGGCAAAGCCCCACCAACCACCCCGCAGCCAGGACGTCAACTGTTCCTGCGTCACAACCTCCAACGAAACAATCTCCGGATTGGAGGTCTCGGTCAAGCGCACGAGAGGAGTTCTGTGGGTAGCATTCACCAGAAGCCCACTTCCAGGTATGAAGTGAGTTGATCAATCTTCGATCTCTTTCATACCTTCCATCAAGGTCCTTTCCTTTTCACTCAAGTTTGTTGCGCCCGCTTCACGATGGCCGTTCCAGGACAAGTCGCCACAGATAGCTCCGCAAAGCCCATGCGTGCAGCGCGCTTCTACGGCAAAGAAGAGATCCAGATCAAGGACGATATACCGCGACCAGTATGCGGCGAGGGACAGATCAAAGTCGAGCCAGCTTTTGTTGGCATCTGCGGAACGGATCTGCATGAGTATCTCGGCGGTCCGAAGTGAGTTGCCCTACAATTACCTATTGATATCCATGGGTCAGCATCATCACGAGCTTACACCGCGATTCCAGTTTCTCTCCTACCAGCCCTCATCCGGTCACCAACGAGCAGTGCCCTATCACAATCGGCCATGAGTTCTCAGGAACCGTGAAAGAAATAGGGAAAGGAGTCAGCGATAAGTTCAGAGTCGGTCAGAAGGTGGTCGTTCAGCCGACAGTATACTGTGCGTCTTGTGGCGCCTGTAAGGTCGGCGCTGAGAATGCTTGCTCAAGCGGAGGATTCATTGGTCTGAGTGGAGCTGGAGGTGGAATGAGCGAGGAAGTCGTGATGCCAGAGATCTCTATTATGGTACGTGAACGCCCTCGCTTGTGTCTTGGTGGCTACAGCTGCACGAGGTGCTGATATTGTTCGACTAGGCTCTTCCGCCAAATATTGATCTCGATGTTGGAGCACTCGTCGAGCCGCTGGCAGTGGCCTGGCATGCGGTCGACGCTTCACCAATCGCGGACATCAAGGAGCCGAAATGTCTTGTCATGGGTGGTGGTCCGATCGGCCTTGCGGTCATTCAAGTCCTGAACGCGCGCGGAGCAAAGCTGGTCATCTGTTCAGAAGTCGCAAAGAAGCGACAAGAGTTTGCCACAGAGTTCGGCGCGCACCACGTCGTCGATCCGTCAAAAGAGGACGTTGTGGCGCGATCACTGGAAATCTGCGGTGGCGTGAATGGCCCAGATATCGTCTTCGATTGTGCTGGTGTTCCAGCGTCGGTCAAGGCTTCGTGCAATGCCGTGAAGTCCCGCGGCACGGTGGTCAACGTCGCCATCTTCGAGAAGGAGATCCCGTTCAATCCAATGTGGCTCACCTTCCGCGAAGCCAACTATAAGTCCGTCCTGGGCTACCAGCGGAAAGACTACTTGGGAGTGCTCGATGCGTTGGGCAAAGGCACTATTAAGCCTGCGAGCATGATCACGGGCAAAATCAAGATGCAGGACCTTGTGAAGGAGGGTTATATGCCGTTGATTCATGAGAAAGACAAGCACGTCAAGATTCTGGTGGACATGAAAGCTTCTATGTAGTAAGAATAGATACCTTATGTGGCACAACCAAGTTCAAGCACCAATGGGTCTTTCGGAATGATCTGCGTAGGACCTTGCAACGCACGAACAAAGGAGACTGGGTGGACTTACCAGTAGCTTGACGAAATCAACACGTGAGAGCTACACGACATCTAAACCGCCGGAGGAGCACCGCTGTCCAAGGTCAACTGGGATGTCCTACCAAATCTGGCTCAAGAAGCATCAGAGACGGAGCGCTTGAGAGAGGTAGGACAAGAAGCGCCTGCTGGGGAGAGTGCGGACCGAAATAGAAGGAACATCTCGTACCGGCGGGGTCTCGTGCCATTTGTACGACAACACAGTTCGTGGTCGATTTTGGGGGTGGTACGAGGCGCTTGTTTCAGCATAGGCCAGGCTGACCGGCGGCTACTTTGGCGGTCGTTTCGTTGACACGACTGTTTGAGAACATTTACAGTACTCAAGCATTCGACGCAGCGCGGTAATATTCCAATGATGGACACGAGCCTGGAGGGTTTCTTGACAGTATGGGGGCGGCAGACGGCGGATTTGAAGCTCGTGGACCGAAGATGTCCAGTCCTTCGTGATATGATTAAGCGGCGATAGATTGGCAATCTTGAGTGGGATACGAGGCTCTCTTCGAGGCCATGGCCGCGTTCACAAGGCTTGCGTGTCCTCGGTATTCTTACGGGCCTGTGAGATTGCCGGATGATGTTCATTTACCGGCTGATTGTGTGGCGTTGATACATCTGATGAACACCTGTTCGCGAGCCCGACTGATGAAGATTAATATGAGGTTATGTATAGGGCGCGACCCAATCACGATGGCCACCAAAGTGAGGGTGCCTCATCTCCTGGAGAGCACCCTCGTCCGACCTGCGAAAGTAACGGAATGCCGACCTTGCGGCGGTTCGTCCGGAGAGAAGGAAAGCGATGTCGATGGCCATGCTCTTGCGGCATCGCGGACTGCTTGTAGCCATTATTCACATCAATTCTTGAAGGAGCCCAGAAGATCGGAGATATGTCGACGTTTCATGAAGCTGAAGATGGATGTCGATGAAGCCTTCTTCTGGTGATAGGTTGATTGCTCCTGCCGCGCTAAATCCTCAGCCACAGCCCTCAGCCACTCTCAATGTCTTTCCCACTTCTCATTCGTTCGACATGAAGATCACCATCGCCTCGTCCTGCCAGATCGCGTTCAAGCCAGATTCTGCAGCTAGGTCGCGGACGCCCCAAGCATGACGAGATACATCGCCTGTCGTGCTGGCAAGGCGGGCAACAACCACATGCGGAATGGAGTCTCGAAAGGAGGCTGGACAAACAATGCAGTTCGCCACCTATCGCCATCCACCACGTTCATCGGGCACGAAGCATGCAATACCTGAAGCTGGCTCGGCTGGGTCTGGAGTGGGGCGTATACAATAAGACATGGGCACGATAGGACGAGGCAAACTGCTCGCGGTGAAGTACATGGTTGTGGCAATGATAACCTGGTGATCAGCAGACTACCGAGCCTCGTGGCAGTCCGCAATGCATCTTCTGCTGAGTCGCAAAGCCACCAGATCGAATCATGTAACAGATCCTGCCTCCGATGGGCGAAACCTGGAGCTTGGCGATTGCGACTACAGTCTGGAACGGAGCTCTTCCTCCTGGCTTGTGGATCCTTCGTTCACACGCCAGGGCAGCAGGCTTGAACGGAACCTTGCAGCAAGGTAGTGGCATGTGGAGAGACTGGCCTTGGTGAATACAGATAGCGAGACGCTCGTCGGCTTCTCGCAGGGCGCATTGTCAAACCTCCACAGCAAAGTCTATTCCACACCGCATCGCAGAGCAGCACTCAGCGTCTACGGGCCGTTGGACGAAGACGTTCAAGCAGTTGAAACACGGGCCTTTATCCACAGCAGCTACTTTTTTGACGCATTTCCGAAACACCTCTCACAGAGCGCCGGAGCGTCCTGTAAAACTGCCCTAGCGCATCCCGGAAAGTGCTGCTAGCCAATGAGCTTGCGCTGCGCCCATGCCCACGACTCTACCTGGTACGTCGCATACCAAGCCTGCCTCTCGAGCTACTTTCGAGAAAGCTCCTGCAGCGGCTCCCTGGGACCCACTGCCTTGCCTCGAGGTGAGTGCGGTTGAATAAGAATCGCGCTGTCGCCTCAGACACCTTGTCATTCGGTTCTATATCGACACCACTCTGTCTGGACAACTAATACATCACCTTCTCTCCACCTTTACGAACCCGGGCCGCAGGAACGCCATCTTCTGCATCCAACGCCTTGTCAGGAACAGCGAAAAGCCCTTGTACCGCGCCATCACCACTCTTTGTCCAGAAGAGTGTATCTGCCCGTCCGTTGCAGACGCCAGCAACTCAGAACAGATACACCCGCTCGCACTTCTCCGCTGGTCGGGAAAGTCGTCAAATTAATTTACAACTTCTTGCCCTCGTCGATTCTGGAACCTTTGGCTCGAAAGAGAATATAGACCACATCGACAGCTTAGGAGCTACACCGTCACTTCGCGAAGACATCGACTATCGATCTATCGACGCATCTAGATACCATCTACTAATTTTTGAACCTTCGAGCACTGCCAGCCAGCACTCCGATTGTCGCCTAATCCTATTGTTGTACGGACTGTTCTTCACGTGCAAATTTTCTGCCCCTCGAGACTCCCATTGTCGGCCTATTGAGTTCTCACGACACCTTCTCGGTCATTCATCATATTGTTGAGGAGTCAATAAGTGTCACGACACACTCGATCTTCTCTCCAAGCACAAGTCACCGACATCTTCCGTTCGACCAACAACACCGGAACACCATCGACCAATACTATCAACCAACGTCAACATGGCCTACTGCGCTCCCCCAACACCTGCGCAGAATGCGGCAGCTCTCGACCACTTCATCTACCTCCCAGTCTCCCAGGACATGGTCTCCTACCTTGCACACATGGCTTCGCAGGTCATCCGCTGCGAGGGTCAAGCACTGCTCGATAAGACCCTCCCACCGACTCCACCGACAACACCACCCCAACAGGCTGGCGAGCCACTCCTTCCTTCGTTGGAGCTCTTCATCAACACACTTGTTGAGAGGTCCCACGTGCAGGTGCCTACTCTGATGACTTCCCTGGTCTACCTGAACCGGTTACAAGCACGACTACCTCCGGTTGCGAAGGGCATGAAGTGCACTGCTCACCGCATCTTCCTCGCCTCTCTGATCTTGGCTGCTAAGAACCTCAACGACTCTTCCCCAAAGAACAAGCACTGGGCACGCTACACCGCCGTCCGGGGCTTCGAGCACTTCGGTTTCAGCTTGACCGAAGTCAACCTCATGGAGAAGCAGCTGCTTGGCCTTCTTGACTGGGACCTGAGGGTCACTGAAAACGACTTGTACTACCACCTCGATCCCTTCCTTGCTCCGATCAGGCAGTGGCAACTGCGCCAGGCTGAGAAGCAGCGAGCGCAAGAGGAGATGGCCATGCTCGAACAGCGAAGGCAGGATATGATCGCAGAGCAGCACAGGCGGTCGGCGATGGATGCTGCCAGATACTACGAGTCTCCTCGATCGTACGTCCAACAGTACGCACCGCGGGCAGCTTACTACGCCGCATCGTCGAACGGCTCGTCTCGCGCTCCATCTCGGACACCCTCGCTGTCGCCACCTACGCGCAGCCAGTCTTCCGCTTCTTACTCTTCTGCCGACTCATACACCACCTCATCCTCACCAGCGAGCATCAACTCACCCTACCACATGCCGATCGCAGAAGAGCACCCAGTCCAGATCCAGCAATACGACAGCCACCACGTCCCATCCATCGTCAACATCCAGGCTCCACTACCGGCCATGTCCAAGCGACCCTCCATGCAAGTCATCCACGGCCTGCCGCTCGAGCAGACCGACTCTCAACATCCGGCCAAGAAGCTCAAGACCAGCACCTTCTTCAGCAAATTTCTGCCGACCACCTTGAACCGACCAGGCTACTAAAAGTTGTCCTCCTTCAACATACACCTACATTCGTTTACCGCGCCTACTCAGCTTGATGCTTGGTAGCCTTACTCGATCGTTACATCCTTTTATTGGACATTATTTAGTCATTCTCGGACATGAAATGACTTGACGACACTGCATGTGTGGCATGAGGCTCGACTGGATTGATGCTCTGCTTGGGATACAGATGTTTTTGCATGATACCACTGCATAGCGACGGCGCTGGGAATGATTCTCCGAGAGATGAAACAAGGATGGCGACTATGAGTCGCTGCATCAAGGAACATAGTAGAAGTAGATCAGAGACAAGGCAATAAAAAAGCTTTCCTGATCATCATCATCGTTTTCCGTTCTGATTTCTCTTCCATGTGATCTCCTAGTCGTCGCAATGAGTACTGCCTTGGTCTATCACGGTTTAATCCTTCTTCGGAGAAGACATTTTCCTCATCAAACAACCTCTCCTCGCCATTCGGCCCTCTGCAAACCAAACGACGATATCGCTGATGTGCCAATAGATGCGTGCTCATTTCGAGAGCATGAATAGAGATGTGTGTGATTTGAACAGGTTTCATGTATCCTACCACGCTCCTCATCATACAATCCAAATTCTTCGTACAGACCTAGTCTGCCTACCTTCAGAGCCGTCACGTACACCCGCCTCGCCACCACACCTTAATATATACAAACGAATGCACAGCTCAACCCAGTTCAGATATCCTGCCCACTCCCACACAGCAATCTGCGCCAGCCAGACGTCTTCTTCCTCTTAGAAGAAGAGTCGGCTTGAGGTTTCCTCGCCGCCTCGCTCGTCGCAGTCGACGTGGTCGCGGTGGTCGTGCTACTCTCCCGCTTCTCCGGACTAGCCGCGCCGTTCGGGTCGAGATTGCTGCTCCGCGGTGTGACGGCCGCTGCGCTGGTGCGCTCGTCCTGCATCCCGTCTGTACTTTCGTTGGCGAGCGGAAGGAGAGGTCTGGCGATGGAGTGCCGTCGTGGCGGCGAAGAGTTAGTGAACGGCGCGATCGTGCTTGCAGCATTAACAATGGGCGTGTCGGTTTCGCTTGGCGGCTCGGACATCTCGCGTTGCGCGTCCAGGAGATCGGGTCGCCAGGTTGCTTGGTGGTTCCTCGCTCGGTTGCTAGCAGCGCGGTGGACGAGGACGGTGGATGCTGAGTCTGCTCGTGAGCGACCAGTCCTTCTCGCGCCCTCGGGTGGTGATTCTGGTTCAGCCTCACCTTCTGGGACCGAGACGGTGGAGCCACGGTTGCCCTTGTGGAGGAGGCTGCCACTGCGAAACATGTTGGAGCTGACACTCTTGATTGAGCCACGCTTCTCCAGTTGCGGCTTCTGTGATGGTGAGCCAGGTGGTGTGGGCGCTGGAGACGGGAAGGTCGCGGAATTCGCAGGCGAATACTGCAGACTAGGCGAGCGTTGTAGAGAGGCCGCGTCCTTCTCCTTGTCGTCGTACTTGAAGTTTGGCGACCAGCCTTCTTTGAAGGATACCCAGATGCCGGTCATGACGATGATGTTGCGGAGTTTTTCGTCAGTGTGACATTGATCCTTGTCGTCCTGCTCATCATCCATGGCATCCGCGAGGAATCCCGAATTCTGCTTGGGTGTGCTCAACGGGGTTGCAGCTGCTGGGTCTGGCATTCTGTAGGTGTCGTTGACAGCCAGTTGAGTCCTGCTCAAAGTTGCAATGACTGGATGCTTCCGACTGTTCGGTGAAATAGTGCTGAAGTTGAATTTCTTCCTGCTCGGCTCGGTCGTCTTGCCGCCATCTTTGTTTCGTTTCGGCACCCACCTGACCGTCAGACCAAGCCCATGCTCGTCGGTACTGAAGAACTCATAGCCACCAATGGGTGTCGGATATGCCTCCCACTCGCGGCCTTCAGGCAAACATATCTTTGCTTTGCCCACTGTGCCATTGTCTTCTTTTCGTCCTTTGCAGATCAGAGCTACGATGTCTCTAGCCTCCTGCTCCTCATCCAGCTCGAATCCCGAGTATTTCTCAGCTTTCAGCACTAAGAGATCACTGGGACACAGGCCATGTTTGGTCTTGAACACCTTGGTGATGGCTCGCGTGAGCCGCACGCTGAAGTTTGCTGAAGGCACGACCTCATATGCTGGCCGAGGCCGCGCATCTGAAGACAACTTGTGCAGTTGTAGTAATGATCGTGGTCGCCGATGTAACTTTCGGCGGTTCGAGGATGTCGGAGCTGCATGGCATATGCTGTAGCAGGTCTTGGGCTTGTTGTACCGTTTCGAATGCCGCCGTCCGGACTCGTCTACGCTGCCTTCGCGTGATGCATCCTCACTATTGGCATCCGGCTCATCGAACATGATCGAGCCATCATCCTTCTCAGGCGACGGCGGTTCTGCTGGCAAAACGCTGGGCAGGAAACTAGATAAAAACGATTTGTTTTTGTTTTGTGGTTGCGAAGCTGTTGTCTCCCCATTGGCCTTATTCTCGTCATCGGTAGTGAACGGGTTGAGCATGCTCATGAGGTTCGTTGGCAGACTCGGCGTCCATCGTGCCAGCCCAGCTTGTTGTTGTGGCTTCGAGTCCGCATCTGTATCGGCCATTGTCGCAAGTCGAGTCGAAACAATGGAAGGGCCGCAAGGGTGTAAACACAGACATGAAGAGGAGATGCTCGAGAAGTGATGAAGTCAGGTGCCTGATGGAGGCTGAATGAACGAACCACTTCAGCGCTCCTGTTGCACGCCTGCTTCTCCTGCCCGATGATCTGCAGTCTCCCTCCCCACGAGATGGTGGCTGACGTCCTCGAAACCTTGAACGATCGACGGGCCAAGCCTCTGTTTCAGAGAAGATGTCTGCCCAATCAGGTTTGAACTTGTTAAACGTCGCGAACGAACAAGTATACAAGTATGTATTGGACCGAAGCTGACGAGGAGCGGTCGAGTAATATGCGACGCGGACTGTTTGCGGTGGTTCGATTATTCCTGCGGGCTGCGGTGCAACAAACAAAGGACAATAATGCCTGTTGAGACACGAGACACGCCCTCCGGACTTTCCGCTTCCGCTGTCCTAAGAACTAGCGCCAAGTGTACACCGGCTTTTGGCATTCGTCATGGATCTGCTCGATCCAAGTTGTGCAGTCGCAAGGACGGATACTCGGATACTGATCTGCTTTGCGCTGGGTCACGCGCTTCTAATGAACGATATCATCCGCACGTAAAGTACCCAGGAGAGCTGCCCGACCGGCGCATATCAGGCCTTCGCAAAAAGCCCGAAACTTGAAAAGCGGTGGCTGTCAGCTTGTTGGCCAGAGCCTCTGACATCCCGTCAGGGCTCCTCTCACAGTCAGGCTTCACTTCTTGAGCCATTGACAGCCTGTTTGCTCTGTCTCGCGCTCGCATTCGCAGGCGCCTGATGATTGAAGGCACAGGCTGTCTGACCATCCTGACTCCTGCTCACTTTCCAGCAAGCGCAACCTTCCGATTGCTTCAAGGTCGAGCGACTCCACAACATCCGCCGTTACTGGAGCCACCCGTGGACCGCTTCTTACAGTAAGCAACAACAAGACTAGGCCTGGAACATCGACCCATCCATCAGGCGACCGCGTTGGACCTGCGCTAGCTTCTCAGGCAACGGTATTCTGCGTATCGCACCACCGTGCTCACCATTGGGACCAGGCAGCAACAAAGCTACCCGTCTCCGTCTCCAATGGCGGGCATACGTGAGCTTCTCACACTCTTCATCAGCTGGAAGCTTTTGCTTCTCGTTGTAGCCTGTGCTAGCCCGGGACCTGGTTACGACACCTCGACACAGATACTCTTTGACCAGTACTCCCGCTCGTCAAACTCGTGGCTTGCTCGTACGATCGAACATGTAGTACTCCGACTTACGAGGTGGGACGGCATCTACTTTGCCTCTTCGTCGACCCGCGGTCATGTCAACGAGCAAGACTGGGCGTTTAGTTGGGTGTTGGCGAAGATCACCTCCGCGGTCTCGAGAGGTGTGTACCACAATCGATGTCTTTGTAAGTTTCCAGGCTAAGTATATCCTCACTCTCAGTGTTCTTGTCACCACTTCCACTCACGCCCATCGTCAAAAACGCCCTCGCTGGCGTCATCATCTCCCATGTCTACCATCTGATTGCCGTCCTCTTGCTCTTCAATCTTACTTTCAACCTCATACCCGCAAAGCAAGGTACCAAAGGCCGCATAGCCTTCACGACAGCATGCCTACACATCGTTTCACCAGCTGGCCTCTTCCTCTCCTCGCCATATGGCGAAAGCACTCTTGCGCTCTTCAATTTCATGGGAATGCTGTGCTACGTATACGCTGTCCAATACCGGCACAAGGATCGCGCAACAGCTGAAGCAGCTATCTGGACCATCGCAGCAGGCGCAAGCTTCGGCATCGCCACCACGGCCCGCAGCAATGGCCTGCTCAGCGGTACCATCTTTGCCTGGGACGCGATACTGGCTATACTTCGACCATCCAGAAACCTAAGCAGTGCAAAAGGCGTCATCAACTTCGCCGCAACCATAGCCGCTGGACTCCTCGTGGCAGTTGGCTTCGCCGCACCACAATGCGTTGCGTATTTGGAGTACTGCACCGGCGGCAACACTCGACCCTGGTGTACCAAACTCCCACCAAGCATTTACACCTGGGTCCAAGATCACTACTGGCAAGTCGGATTGTTCAAGTACTGGACCTCGAACAATCTACCACTGATCCTCCTGGCAGCCCCAATGCTGGTGATCTTGCTTTACACCAGCGAGGTCGCTCTTTTTCGGCCAGAGAGCATGCTGCCATCGACCGCACTTGATAGAGCAGGAGTCACGAGCGAGGAAACCAAGGTCTTCCGGCACGTGCTCCCGCGCCTTGCCCTGCCTCAACTGGTCCTTGCCGGGTTGGCTGCAACGAGCTTCCATGTGCAGATCATCAATCGCATCTCGTCTGGTTACCCGGTGTGGTACATGGTGCTCGCAGTCGCTGTCAACACTACACAGGAGACGGTACGGAAGGAGACGGTACAGCAGGACACGGCGAAGTCGGCCGATACTAGGGAAAATACCAAGGATGGTCAAGAGAAAGCGGCCATGCTGTTCAACGGGAAAGAAATGCAGTGGGAGGTTCGAGTGATGGTCATGTACGCCATTATACAGGGCGGGCTGTATGCTAGCTTTCTGCCGCCGGCTTGAACGCGTCTCGGACTTGGAGCTGGTGTGGCGAGCTCGAATAAGCTACTGCAGGAACCATTTCAGGAGCTCCTAGGCTCGTTTCAGGCGATCGCCAACCACTTCCTTAGGCTGTAGGTAGACTCTGTGCACTTCGGCCTGCCTCGACTGGTCGAAGTTGGCTGGATATTTCTTTCTATCATGATCCGGCGATACGCACCTCTATCTCCGTCGATCTTGAGATGGGTGAAAAGTCAGAGCTCTGTTGTTGGTTACATGTACGAGCAATGCCCAACGATTACGACAAGAACATACTCTCCGGGCGCGCTCAACGTGGGCCTTGTAAGATTCAGTCATAGTGATAGAGTAAGATACCTTAGGAACTCTAGCACATGTTCTCCTCCTCACTTCCTGCCGAGCCTAACCGCTTTGGGCAGGAGCTCGCTCACCTCACTCAACTCTCCACCAAGACCAAATCCTCATCCTCCGCCGTCATGAGCTGCACCTCCACCATACATCGCGCACGCCCGCGCACAGCTCCGCGCCGGCCTGGACCATGTACAGAGTACAACATATCGCCCAGAAGCGGGGTGCTCTTGGTTCCCCAGGAAGACCAAGACACTACTACCCCACAACCAGGTGTCGACTGGACTACAGCTCACTCCTTTGCTCATGGCAGGCGGTACACCGGGGCTGTCGCTCGATGCGCGCCTCTCCCACGTGCAGTGCCTAGAATGCGAAGCCTTGAGAACCGAATTTGCGACAAACGGCGGCAATACGCAACGCGAGGAGCGAGGTTGTTGACCTCGGGAAGGCATTCGAAGGGTAGCTATATGAGAGATGTGCAGACCTCCGCAACTTGTACGCCAGTAAGTGTAGCTTGAGTAAGTGATTGTGGTTTTGCATTTTCAACAACATGGCCGAGACACCCGATATTCAGAACCAGGACGTGCTGGAGGATGTCGTAGCGGACGCGAAGAAGCATGCCGAGATTGATACGGTGCACCAAGATGAGGCGATGAAGGTGCTTGCTACGTACGAGTGAGTATCTACTATCCGACTAAGGTTTGTACTCGACCAAAGGGAGACTGCATGCTAACAACGATCCAGTGGAGACCCGCACTGGACCGAGGAGGAGGAGAAGAAACTTGTATGGTCTATCGACAAGAGACTTATGCCCATTCTCATCGCGACATATGGTCTCCAATATTACGATAAAGCCATGTTGGCGCAAGCGGTATGCTCGTTCTCCTACCGTCAGCCAGATTCGTCACTGACGATGTATAGGCAATCTTCGGCCTCGTGGAAGACCTGAATCTTGACGTGGGTACTAGGTAAGCGTACCAATTGGGGCTTGGAAAACGAGCATTGGAACTTGAGCTCATTATGCCGAACAGGTACTCATTCTCGGCCTCCATCTTCTATCTCGGATTCATCTGCGGCTCGACTCCAGCAATTCTCATGGCCCAACGATTCCCAATCGAGCGCGTGGCAACCTGTATCGTCTTCGTATGGGGCATTGTTATGATGGCTACGGCAGGATGCACTGGCTACGCTGGGTAAGTGCAGTTCCAAGCCAAAACGTCACCTTCCACACCTCTTAATACAGCTGTTATAGGTTCTTTGCGCAGCGATTCTTTCTCGGTATGGTCGAAGCCGGAGTGTCACCAATGTGTACGTCAGACAGATGCATCTCGTGTCTGAGAACTCAGCTGACCTTTGGCCTCTCGATACTTCTAGTTATGCTGGTGGTGTCAGGCTTCTATCGGAAGCATGAGCAAGCGCTGAGGATGGGACTGTGGTACTGTGCAAGTAAGTTTGAGTCGCAGTTGTCTTGAGAGTACGCTCGCGGATCATGTTGACCCCTCTCTAGCTGGCTATGTGTCCATCATATCGTATGTGGCTTCACTATCAAGATGACCACCTTGTTATGACACTTGCTAACGATCTTGCGATTCTATGCCATTGATCAACTACGGCCTTGGTCACATCAAAGGTGGTTCGCTTAACTCGTGGCAATACAGTACGTGCACTATTGCATTCGCGGAACATCCACTGATCAAGGAACAGTGTATCTGGTCGCAGGTTCTCTGACAGTGCTCTGGTGAGTTACAAGTGCTCGACTTGTCGAGCCACGTCAGCTAACACTAGAGACCCAAGGTCTTTCGTCATCTACTACTTCATGCCACCTGATCCAATCAGAGTGAAGGGCTTCAGCGAACGACAGCGGTATATCGCGGTAGCTCGGCTGCGATCGAATAATGCCGGTGTACGGAACACCCATTTCAAGATGGCGCAAGCGCTTGAGGTAAGTTATCAACGATCGCGGTTCTCTGTTGGGTGCAAGATAGCGCTGACATCCTGCGATTCTGTATATAGGTCTTCATCGACCCTCGTGCATGGCTCGTATTCGCCATGGCCTTCCTCATTATGATCGCCAATGGACCCGTGTCAACGTTCATTCCCATCATAATCCAGAGTTTCGGCTTCAACCAGCTCAACTCGCTTCTTCTGGTCATGCCATCCGGCGCGATTATCGGCACGATCGAGTGGGTAGCGCCCTATGTCTGTTACCGATGGCAGAACAAGAGAACCTGGGTCATCGTGGTTTGCCAAAGTGGTACGGTGCTTTCCGCTCTCTTGCTGTGGCAACTTCCTAGGGATGCAACCGGCGGTCTCCTCTACGGAGCATTTACATTGGCTTGTTTCGGTGGTAGCTATGCCGTCTTGATGGGCTTGCAAACCGCCAATACCGCCGGCTACACGAAGTAAGTTTCGTGTTTGTCACGTTCAGGACACTACTGATTCTTATCCTCTTCTGCTCTGTAGGAAGTCGGTCTCAGCTTCTTGGATTTTCTTGGGGTACTGCCTTGGGAATTTTGTTGGCCCTCTTCTCTTCAAGACGGAAGATGCTCCGGTCTATGCTCCTGGTTTCCAGGCTGTTGTGATCACATCGCTGCTGGTGGCCGTCCTCGCCGTCGTGTATCGATATCTGTCCATCTGGGAGAACAAAAAGAGAGACAAGGGAGGCATCATGGAGGCCTACGAGCACGCATACGTAAGGCGTTCTCTCCATTCTCCAGACAAAGCACTGCTGACTCTTGATGTATCCGTAGGACGATGATCTGACGGACAGAAAGGTATGAGCTCATCTTTGACCATCACTCTCCTAAACTAACATCCCACAGAATCCACAATTCCGATATCAGCTGTAAGGTGAGCACAACCCGAGGCATCGAACGCATCGACTAGTCGAGCGGCACCGGAAACGAGCTGTCCAAGATCGTCGGGAGTATTCAATAAGGCTGGACGCACGACAACTGCAATCCTTTTTCGAGTAGTAGCATTTTACTGTTGGCAATCAAATCGAGTCTCTGCCTGACCTCAACACTTCTCAATGGTGTCCAATCTATTTCAGATAGTTCCACAGGTTGTTGAGGGACTCGGCCAAAGTCGGATGTGCATATATAGCGTTTTGCAGCTTGGTATATGGCTGGAAAGTGCGGGTCAGTAGTGTCCTGGGCATCATAAAGCTAGCACAGCGGATCACGTACCAGCTGACCCATCATTGCTGTCTACAAGAGATCAGTCGTAGCCTCAACATGAGCGTCGAACCGGACTTACCTGCACGATACTCATGATCTCTCCTCCTTCCAAACCCAAGCAGGTGAAGCCCAAGATCTGCTTCGTCTCGGCATGCACGACAGCTTTCATGAGACCCCGGCTCTCGTCCGTCTCCAGTGCACGTGCGACCCAGGCCATTGGCATCGTCTAGTACAGATGGATCAAAGGGTCAGCAAGGGTCTTAGCTCTTTCGAGGAGTCTAAAAGTCTCAGAGCGCAACATGGAGTGCGATCCTATCTTGGAGCACCCTTCTACCCATCACTACTTACCGCAACTTGCACTTGGTCGCCAAACTTGGCTCGAGCCTCGTGCTCGTGCAATCCGATATGGCCGAGCTGCGGATCGGTGTACATCACATAGGGGACTTGACGGTCTGTCGTTGACAAGGGCGTGGCGGATGTTGGATCTGATATGATGTTCGCGTTGAGAATTCTGTCAACGGTAGTTAGCTGTGTCTGAGAGTAGAGAAAGCTGTCTGTTAGTCTCAAAGTTATACCTGAAATCGTCGTACGACATGTGTGTGAACGCCTACGACACGGGACCATAACATCAGTAGTGTATTGGGCTCGGAAGTATGTGGTTGCCATAGCCTACCGGACCACCATGAACATCGCCAAGAGCATATATATGCTTCTGCGACGTCTCCAGTTTTGCATTCACTTTGATATGGCCTCTGTCGTCCACATCCACACCAGCGGCTGAGAGGTTGAGAGTGTCTGCGTTGGAGACCCGACCAGTGGCTAGCAAGATATGTGAGCCGTTCACCAGGTTCTTGCGGCCGTCTTCCTCAAAGAACACAACAACCTTGCGAGCAACATCGTTGCCATGGTCAGGCTTGGTATTTGCCACGATGGTGTTCAAGTGGATATCGATTTCGTCCTCCTTGAGGATCTCCTTTACTGAATCGGCGATCTCGGGATCCTCTTTTGGAATAAGCTGCTTCCCTCTCTGGAGAACCGTGACTTTGCTGCCCAGTCTCCGAAACAGCTGACCGAACTCTAGACCGACGTATGAGCCTCCGAGAACAATGAGATGGTGTGGGACTTCGGCAAGCTCCATCACAAAAGTTGAGTCCAGAACTCGGCTTGGGTCTATCTGGTCCAGACCAGAAAGATCTGGACGGGCAGGTCTTTCGCCCACGTTGATAAAGAAATTCTCAGCTTCAACAACGACATCTTCCTCCTGCCCTATGATCTTCACGAGGAGACTCTTCGCATCCTTGAAACTCGCCTCTCCAGTGATAAGCTCAAGGTTCTCCTGCTTACTTATCCTGGACTCACTTCCGCCACGAAAACTGTTGACAATGTCTCGCTTCCGCTGCCTCACCTTCTCCATTTCTACGACAACGTTGATCTTCTCCCAGTCGCCATCTTCCCTACTATGGTAGGCCTTGTGTCCCTTCTCCAGACTCTGACTCGGGATGGTCCAGATGCCGTAGTCCGCGGCACGCTTGGCCAGGTAGGCGACTCGGCCACTGGCGATCATGGTCTTGGTTGGCGTGCAGCCCACGTTGATGCATGTGCCTCCCACATGTTCGCGCTCGATGAGAGCAGTCTTCCGGCCTGATTGTGCTAGTGCCGATGCAAGTGGCGTACCTGAGGATAGATTCAGCCACGTTGGGTACATGTGGACCATGGAGCATTTTACCACTTTGCCCCGAGCCTATGACGACCGCATCGAACTTTTTGACAGTCACTGCTTTGTTCGCTTCGGACGCCATAGCTCTAGAGGAAGTCTTTCGGAGCTGGAGAGCGAGACAGAGGTAGCGGACTCGTTGCTGAGACCGAAACATACGGTGACGGACGAACGAAAGAGAGAGCTGATCGAAGGCGATGAACCTACCTTTCTATCCTTCATCAGAGTAACAGGCTGATGACTGTGCAGCTTGCAGTTCCATAATGGGCATCGGAAAACCGGAGTGATGTGGAAACATAGCATGATGTTCAGTGACAGGAGAGCTGAGGTGGGGTGGCTGACAAAGGAAGACTAAGCGCAACAGCTATGAGATGAGTACACAACGTGTGAAGTACCTCACGCCAAGCTGAATACTTATGCGAAGGATGACGGCAAAGAGAGACTGCGGGCGTGTAAATAGCGAGGGTCCGGCGTGACGTGGTCAGAGTAAGGTAGCTACCAACGGGATCGAGTACTTCCATCCCAAAATCATGGCGCTGAACGAGAGCCTTGAGTAGTCGAAAGTTCCTCCCAAACCAATGCTTCGACGACACTCCAAGCTAATCGATACCAACCTGCTCCCAGCCCTTGACCCTGAGACCCTTCCCTTTCGGCACCTCAATCATGTTGCTGAACCTGCTAGGACGGCCAGAGCCCGAGTGTGGTATGATCGTGCCGTCTTTGTTTCTCTGACTCTTCGAGTGCTTTCTCAGCTTCTTCCTCGCAACCATGACCGGTACGCTGCTCTTAGTGACCAAGTAGTTGGAAAAGCTGCCCAGTAACACGCCCTTCACAGCGCTCTGACCACGACTGCCGATAATGACAAGAGTCGGAGAAAGAAAGTCGATGACTTCTGTAATCATGTGGCGTGGCGACTACAGAACAAAAAGATTCAAGGGTTAGCATTGTCTCAGACAAGGGTGACCCGCAGACGATACCTTGCAATGGAAGACTTCGACCACAACGCGGCACTGTAGTCTTGTCTTGCGAAGCATGCGGATGCAGCGAGCGGTGACGTCTTCGAGGACCCGTCGTCGTTCAGCCTCAGCAGCACTATACACATTACGACTGCGGCTGCGGATGTCCGTCGACGAACCTGCCGCCAGATTCTCCGCTCGGCCAAGTGGGGAGGGACGGGGTAGATCCGCCTGCACGTTGGTGCTCGGCAGGTTCTGCACAATAGCTGCAGTGTCCCGGACCATATCTGCTCCTCTACCGATCTCGACACCACCCTCTCCAGCGCCACCTGCCGCTTCTTCATCTCCCGCGTAGACTGCAAACAGTGTATCACCATCGCGAAGCACAGTCCCAATCGTCCATTCGAGTGCGTGCTCCGCTTCTGGTGAAATGTCTGTCGCTACGAGATACATGCGCTGGCGCCGCCGACCCTCCTCAGCCTCTCGTTGGAAGTGACCATAGTCGCCTCGCACGATCTGCCGAATAACGCGATGAGCACTTGGTGTACTATACACTTCTGACATCGTCAAAGCTAGCTTCTGCGCAGCACGGAGCTCGTGGTGCGACTCGTCGTCCGTTGTCGCCGGAGTAGCACGTCCAGAAGGCGCAGCATCAAAAGCAGACATTGGGTGAACTCGTTTCTTCTCTCCAGATCCTGTGACCTTACTGTTGGATTCTCCCTTGAACGACAGCTTGCTCTCGCCTTTGGTTGGATCTGGCTTTACACCTCCAGGCCACTTCGACTCGCGCTCTGAGTCTTCACTTTCATCTCGCACGTTGACCGATTTGCCAGAAGTAGTTCTACCAGGCTCGGGACGGATTCTACCCCTTCCTCGCTTGGAATCTTCTCCATCTGTATCATTGTCGTTGTCGGCGTCAGCGTCGTCGTCGCTGTCTTGGTGGTCGTCCTGTTGGAGGGGAGTTGAAGGTCTTTTAGGATCCTTCAATATTCGCTCGCCCTCGCGTGGCGCCGGTGATCCACCACTTTCATGTCGAACATGACCTGGAGCAGGACTGCTATTCGTACTCCGGGACTTGCGAGGATCATTCGGTCCGAGGTCACCGGGTAAAGCAGTAGGTTTTGGAGATTTCGGTCTCCTCGGGTCTTTGGCACCCAGGTCGCCAGGTAGTCGCACCGACGAATCGCCAAACACCGACGACATAGCACCTTGACGTCGCTGAGGGATTGGGTTGCCTAGTCTGTCATGTCTCGGTCGTGACGAGTAGTAATCTTCGGCACCTGGAGAGCGCCGGCTTTCGGCTGGTGGTGGTGACACGGGTGGCGAGGCCGGAGGTGATAGGTTCGACGACGTGGTTGTTGAAGTAGCAGGTATCGACGTCGAGTTTATAGCAGCGGAGTTTGATGGCGCGTCAATGCCAGATGAAACTGCACTATCTGTCGCGGCATCCTTTTCGTCCACCAGGACCCGCACAGGTGGCGGAGTCTCACGGGCTTGCTCGTCCATCCGTTCGGCAGCGGTACGAGCGAAGAACCAGAGTCTGAGGATTGACGCAGGTCTGCTCCCGCAAAGAGTGTGATACTGCTTTGACGATAAGATGTATCGATGTTTGCCGAATCCAATGGCACTGCTAGAGATAGGAAAACAGTGACGCTCGATATCTTTTACCACTTGTGCGAGGTGGTTTCATTCATTATAGATTCTTGATCAGGCTGTTCCAGCTATGGTCTGCTTCTTGCCATAGCGATGGACATTGATATTCCGTGGATCAAAGATGAGTGTCTCATGGAGTCCACGTGGAGTGGCAGCAACTTCAGAAGCGACCGCCGGCCACGACGCACGTGACCAGTCTCGTCGGACGATGTCTTCCAAGCTCCACCTCACTCGAACACCACAACGCGACAACAACATTATGCCCGAGAGTTCACCGTATGAACAGTGATTGTCAATCATATCGCAGGAGTGTGCTACTGTTGGGTCTACTTCTCGCCCTCGCGGTTCAATCCTTCGACCATCTCTGGAGCTGTTGACTACCTTTTCACACCTCCCCACGTAGAGCTCAAGACTTGCATTAGCTCCAGGTACACAGGCTCGACAGGTAAGAGAAGCTCGTCGGACTCCGGATGAACAGCTTCCGCAAACATTTAGCAGTCTTCCCTGGCTTCCTGTCGTAAAGTTCCGAGCACATATATATACACATAAAGCCCTCCACCTCTTCTTGTACTCTCCTCAACCTCAAACACGCAGACCAAGATGACAGACCCACGTACAGGCTCAGCATGGATCTTGGGCGACAAGTTCGAGCAGAAGTACCCTCATCTGGAGTCAATAGATGCTTTGTGGAACAAGAAATGGAAGTTCCCTTGCGAGAGGAGCTTGTATCCTTGTAAGCAGAAGTCGACATGGCGAAGAGCACCCAGATGATTATGGCTGACCAGATTGTCGCTGCAGTCCACGACGGCAAATACGAGGACTTCGCGCCCATCTTCGAAACACTCATCAAGAAGGGCATCCATGACGGCTACAGCGTGGAGTACACCAAGGAGTTCCTACCAACCTGCGAGGACCTCGTGAAACAAGCAGACAAGCTGAAGGATGAGGGCAAGAAGCAGGAAGCCATCGACATGTACCTGCGAGCCTGTGCTGTATACCGACTCGCACGCTTCCCATACATCAACAGCGACGTCAAGAGGGAAGCGTACGAAGCGCAGAAGAAGGCGTACATCAAAGCTACGTCTCTGCTTGATTGCCCGGTCGAAGACGTGCATATTCCTCATACAGCAGGAACTGAGAAGGACGAGGGCAAGGAGGTTCCGCTCTACATCCGCTTCCCAAAGGGTGCTTCAAAGTCCAAGCCGTGCCCGGCCGTCATCCTGATGTGCGGTCTCGATGGTCACCGACCAGACAACATGGTACGATTGGACGAGTTCCTTGCCCGCGGCTGGGCGTCAGTCACCGTCGATATTCCGGGTACTGCGGACTGCCCCGCCGATCGACGGGATCCCACATCAGCTGACAGGGTATGGACCAGCATTCTAGACTGGATGGAAAAGGACGGCAAGTTCGATATGAAGAAAGTGATATGCTGGGGCCTGTCAGCTGGCGGCCACAATGCTATTCGCGCAGCACATACACACTCCAAGCGTTTGGCTGGCGCTGTTGGTCAGGGCGCAGGGACGCACCACTTCTTCAGTAGAGCTTGGTTGGAGAAGGCTAAAGATCATGAGTACCCTTGGACCTTGCTGCCGGCTCTAACAGAGAAGTACGGTTACAAGAGTGAAGACGAGTTGTTGGACAATGCACAAAAGGACTTCTCACTGGTGGAGACGGGAATTGTGAATCAGCCTGCATGCCGGTTGCTACTTATCAACGGCACTCAGGACGGCCTGATGCCGATCGAGGACTCGATGTTGATGATGGAGTATGGCACGCCCAAGGAGGCGAGGTTCTTCACCGGAATGCTTCATATGGGCTACCCACCCGCCAACGGCTCTGTGTATCCTTGGATGGAGCAGGTCATGGCAACGGCATCATAGGCAGTACACGTCTGCAGATCAAGATAGATAGAAGTATTCTCGGCTCAAGACTACAACGAATGCTCGTCATTGGGTGTTGTAACAGCAGGGTGAATCAGCATTCTGTATTCCTGGAATTCGGTGACTGCCAGCAACATTTACGCTCGTATGATACCTTACATCTTTTTGCCGTACATTTCGTAGAGGAGAACACAACCAGATACATTCGCGTAGTTGGGGTGGAATCTCTGGTCGATTTTATTTCTCCGAGGTCGGCTTCCCCAAAATCTCCCGACTTTAGCCTTTCACGTGCCAACCACCGCGACAACCCCTTCTTGTCCTGATCATTATGTCTGTAGCGATGACGACTTTTCTAATACTCATATAGACCAAGACGCTCTGCGGCGTCAGATGAGTCTAGGCTAGGCCCAGCCGGGGACATGAGCCATGTGAGCATTCCCAAGCGATACTTAATCGCCACACCCAACCTAACACAACCCAGGACCAGAATACGCCGTGGACAGTAAGTCTGGCGGCAGGAGGCTTCGCAGGCGCAGTCGAGGCCGGAGCCACAGTACGTCTCCCCCACCAATCCATCCCCTCGTCTTATCCTAAACAACAGCAGTACCCCTTCGAATTCGCAAAAACCCGCGTCCAACTCCGCGAACAAAAAGGCATCCCCACCCCCCGCAACCCCTTCGCCGTCGTCGCCGGCGTCTACCGCAACGAAGGCCTCTCCGCGCTCTACAAAGGCTGCTCCGCGCTCGTCGTCGGCAGCGTAGCCAAAGACGGGATCCGCTTCCTATCCTTCGACACCATCAAGGAAACTTTCAAGGACCCGGAAACCGGCACCCTTTCCCCAGCGCGGAACTTAGCAGCGGGGATGTGCTCTGGCGTCGTCGCCTCGATCTTTGCAGTGACGCCGACGGAGCGGATGAAGACTGCTCTTATCGATGATGCGAGGAATGAACGGCGGTTTACGGGGAATGTGCAGGCGGTGAAGTTGGTGTTGAAGGAGGATGGGTTTTTGGGGTTGTATAGGGGGTTTGCCGGGACGACGTTGAAGCAGGCGGGCGCGACGGCGTTTCGGATGGGGACGTATAATATTCTTAAGGATTATGAGAGGGTGCGGGATATTCCGCAGACTACGTTGACGAATTTCGCGAATGGGAGTGTGGCGGGGATTGTGACGACGTTGGCGACGCAGCCGTTTGATACGATTAAGACGCGGTGTCAGAGTGCGAGGGGGGCGACTACGGTGGAGGCGTTTCGGAGTGTTATTGCTGATTATGGGGTGAGAGGGTTTTGGAAGGGGACGACGATGCGGTTGGGAAGGACGGTTTTCAGTGGTGGGATCTTGTTCACTACGTATGAGTGGGCGGCAGCGATTCTTAATCCGCTGATGAGGAAGCAGGTATAGGTATAGTCATTGTACATATGTGTAAATATAGCATATAGAGCTTCAGCACTTGTGCCCGAACCGATCAGCTAGGGCCGTCACGAGGGTATCGAGCTGAAGCGACTGCAAACCACGCCATGCTGATGCTGCAATCCGAGGCTGTCTGTGGTCTCAAAGACTTGCTCTTCCAGTCTCCCGGCGATGCCGCTCAATCATCATCATCATCATCCTTCTCAGACTTCTTGCCCTCCGACTTCCTATCCTTCTTCCTCTGCTTCCTCAGCGCCTCCGAAACCTTACTATCCCCCTCATCATTATGCTCATTCCAATCCTCATCATACTCATCCGCCACCATCTGAATCTCCCTCCGCAACCGATTCCCCTCCTCCACCAGCCCCTCCCACCGCTGCAGATTAAACCCCTTCTGCTCATACAACTTACTCTGCCGCCTCGAAATAGTAAAGTTCATCGCGCTCCGGTAGCTCGCCTCCCGGTTATGGTACAAGAACCACATATAACCGCCCATCAGACCTGTAAGCCCGACGAGATACGTGACCGGCTCCATCACGTCCCAGCCGAGGGAGGTTTGGAAGGTGAGGTAGTAGACGATGGCCCACCAGCTCACGATGCCCGCGAATCCGCCCTGCGCTACGCGTTGAGCGCCGCGCTGGGCGAGGTCGTCGCATTCGCGTTTGAGGTCTGCGGATTCGAGGATAGACTTCGAAACCTTGCGCAGACGCATGCGGAGGTAGAAGGTTCGTTCTTGGAAAGACGGCACGCCGATGTAGATGCTTTCAGGTGCGCCTTCGATATCGACGGCGAATTCTGAGCCGCGTGCAGCGTCGCGGATGAAGTCCCCGATTTCTGTTGAGGGTGACCAGCGGACGAAGTTGGGGTGCTCAGGGTCAGCTGGGTTTTCGGGCTGCTCTTGTTGCTGCTTCGTGGGCATGGGGCCTTTGTTGCTGTCGACGTCTTGGGAGGTGGAGGACTTGATTTTTCCCGTTTTTTCTCGTTTGCCGTCTAGTATAGTCTCGTCTCCGCTTTCGAGTTCGTCGACAGCAGACGTGCCGCTTCCGAGGTCCTCTTCTGAGGCGTCTTGTGCTCGGAACGTAACGCTCGGGATCCTCTCCTTGTCGCCCTCCTTCAGTACGGGGAGCTCGCTCTGTATCAACCGCTCCAAATAACTGAGCGGCTGCTGCGGATGCACCAGCAATGCCAGCGGCTCCACATCTTTGCGGTCGTTGTTCGCATCCCTCGTCGTCAACGGTAGGATCAACTTTAACATCCTGCTCGGCGTGGATAGTAGCTTGCCCTTCGTCATGGCGCCAGCACTGCGGTTGCGGGCTACAGGAGGTTTGTCACTCCCATCGCGCAACCAGGGCGAGCGCATCTGCTTCTCTTTGCTCTCTTCCTCGATAGCATCGAAGTGCGTTCGTTCGGCTTGGGTGACATTTTGTGAGAGCTCGGCGGCGGGTATGGAGTCCGAGTCGGTCTTGAGGCTTGAGGAGTCTTTCTTCTCGCGCATCCATATTGCTGCCGTATGAGAAAAGGGTCTGCTCTGCGTTCGGGAGGGTAGTTGTTTCGTCACGCGACAGCTATCGCGTGCCCATGCTGAACGAGATGTCTGGTGCAGCCGAGGTGCGAGTTGGGACAGCGCCTTCGAGAAGAATGGCTCCATCTTGTGAACCAGTTGCTACGTTATCGAAGCATAGCAGAAAGTATAATACTTATTCGTTTGAGCCTCCTTCAAATGTTGGCAGAAGCACTTCCAGCACGCGCCCAAGCTTGGTGTTTGGCGTCTTGGTGCTGCGTCATGGGGACGCCATACCAAGACTCAAGACAACTTGAACGTGGAGATCAAGATCAGCAGAGCAGTCATGAAAGGAGAAGTCGGATGGACGAAAGCTTCACCAGAAGCCCTGAGAACAAGGACGGAGGATAGCGCTGCACCGGAAATCACGCATGTATCAAAGTTCAGGAATTCAGGAGACCTCGAACACTCGGCACCTACGCAAGAAGGCGAGCGACGAAAGATATATGTACATTATGGCTGTCCTGATCCTACCAGGCCAGAAGTCTTTCAACCTCACGCCCGGCCTGGACGCAAGTCTATATACTCCATGGAGCGTCAAGTAACAGTACTCTTCTACAGCGTCTGGTTTCCCTTTGGCCCAACAACGCCCTCGCAGCCAGGCGCAAACCCAACGCCCTGGTAGAAACCCAAGTTGACCAACCACGCCCCCGAATTGAACTCGGAAAATATATGGTCGATGAGGTACGGGATCTCTGGCGTAGCGTTCGGGTTCGGTGCGGTGCCTGTGGTCGAGAGTCAGGATGTCTTGCTTCCCATCACTGGTGGCTGAATACGGTCGAGAACTTACGGAAGATGGCGATGCCCTGGACGGGGAAAGGATCCTGCTTCGAGATCCAGCGGATGAAGACCTGGAAACTGTGTCAGCCCGAGTGATCCTCAAGGATGGGTTTCGAAGCAGAACGCACATTCTTGCAATCCCAGAACACGTTCTCGTTCTCCCACGGGAGCGAGCCCATTGCGCCTTGCGCCTTGATGAGATTCTTTCGGTTCGCGAATGTGGTGGAGCCAAGCTATCAGCAGTCCCATTGTCAGCCTATGTTAACGAGCTTCTAGCATCGATGCGAAAGCGCATCGATGCGCCCCTACGTACAGGAGCCGGGCAAGTAGTCCCGTTGTTCATCAAGAACTGCACACTATCCGTCTGGTCCTGGATGTTCTTGGTGAAGACCTTGCGCGCGAACTCATCGGAGTAGTTCGAGAAGAAATGCTGCACGTTGTCCGCGACGGCCATGGCTTCCTTTTCGCAAAGGCAGTAGCCCTGGCCTGCGCCGCTGGGCGCGGCGAAGACGTTGCTCGCTACGACGAGCGCGGTGGTGAGGAGGGTGAAGGAGCGCATGGTGAGTGTGATGTGTGGGAACGGCGTAAAGAATAACGAGAGACAGGTAGGTGAACGTGTTTGGGTACACAGAAACAACACGAGCCGGACACGGTAGGTGTCTTATACGGCTGGCACCACGCCTTTCTCCATAATCTCTATCCGGCCAGCAATTGCAAATCAATACCTTCCCCTGAGCCAAAAGCACCCGGAACCACCGGCCGGTAGAGCCTCAGATCAACCTCACTTCCGTACCGGCTTGTTGCGCACGGCGCCAGGTCCTGCAAAGCTATATCAGGCACGTCTCCACAAAACGTCCTGCTAAACACGGTACACAGATGCATGCGTGGAGATTGAAGCCACATCCGTGTGGTAATACTGATCGACATATGGCAAAGATTTGCAAACGCCAGGTTAGTGCAATGCGCCTGGGAACGCAAGGTCGCCTGCGTCGTACGACCGTCGTCTGAGAAGGCTGAACGCAAGGCGGATAGCAGCAGGTGAGGTGGCACAACTGCGGTGCCGGAAGATCTGTCAAAACGGTGCATTGCATAGGTCATCGCCAAACTCAATCTCGAAACTTAATCATCGATAGGGCAATCTTGCATATACTCCCGAAGGCGGTCAACGTTCGCTACCAGTCTTTGAGCGATGGCTAAGCGTCCTGTCTCCTTATCAGGTATCCGCACAAGCCATCAAAGAACAGCATCGAGTCGCGTTGCCCAGAACTTCCGACGAGGCTAAATAACAATAAGCATACACAAGCTCCGCCGGAGTTGCAGCTCGCCGCGCACGCGTCACAAAGCAGTTCTGCTAGCTCACTGGATGGATGAGATAACGATTTTGGGTTCGAATGTGCATCAACGACTTAGGTCATTGCAAGATTCACGGAACCCCATATATGGGGCCGAATCGAAGGCTAAAACACCACAATTGTCAAGGCCACTGAAACTGGATCCAATCGTACTCTGAGTGGTATTCATGTCCCTTGATCGACAGTGTTTCGAAAGAACGTCGACCACTGGCTCGTTCCTGCATTTTCCACTTGGCACATCAAGAATAGTTTTGGTTGGCTGGTTGGAGAGCTTGGAGATGTCGTGGAATTGTTCCGATGGTCTTCATCAAGTACAGCCTCAACACCACTTGTGGGAGTGGTCGATCGATGCGTGGTATGTACACTCATCTCCGCGAAACTCATTGCTTCGTAACAACAGCCGTAACATATACATGTACTCATCAGCTCATTTTCCCTCATTACGCGCAGCTTTGCAGCTCCATCTTCTCATGTCTTCTCATCTCCACAAGAACACCATCCCCCCAACCACCTGCCCCAGGACCACTATACCCAATACCCTCCACAACCCCACCTCCACCCTCCCCGCCGCCGCCGGCACATTACCCGGATCCATAACCAAAATCTCCCCACACTGCCCTTGCGCCGTCGTAGGCAAGTTCGGCCCGTGCGCGTACAGCGTCGAGCAGTACTGCTGATACCCGCCCACAGCCGCCGGCGCGACATACGTCGACTGTGCGGGGGCGACGTAGGTAGATTGGGGCACCCATTGGGTGGTGGTGGCGTACCAAGACGTAGGATGATAGCCCCCAGCACCGGCTCCGCTACCCCAGCCGTTACAGGTGCAGCCGGAGGGGCAGCAGGCGACTTTTGAGTTGGACCATTGGCATGTGTTGCCGGAAGGACAGCAGCTAGGAGAGGTGTTAGGAGGGGTGGAATGGTAGAGGGTGGTGGGGCGGGGCGACCTACTACGCGGGTTCGCCAATGCTACCGCAGCCTATTGGGTGTTGGGCTGGGCATTGGGCTGGGACTGCGTAGGTCTGGCCTTGGGGGTCTTTGAGCCATATTGCGCCGGTGAAGTAGTAGACTTGGTCTGCAGTGGCTAAGTGGATGATGGTGAGGAGAGCGAGTATGATGGCGTGCGGTATGAGTATTCGTGTGGCCATGTGATTCCTTCTCTTGAGCGTAATCGAGTGGCTGGGAGGGCTGGCAAGACGTAAGGCGTGCGATCGCTGAGTTGGTCCGGTGAGAAGGTGTAGGTCAGTACCTATGTTTGCTCTGAGTGTAAGTCGAGATGGGCCGCCCAGCAGCGAACTGAAACGAAACGAAGGTGGTCGCGAAGTTCAAAGTCAAGACGAGAGAAGCAGTCAGAAGATGGATACTTGGACTGCCGCATAATCCGGCTTCAAACTCAACTATCTCATGCATGTCCGGCTCATGGCCAAGGTCAGCCTTGTATGCTTCCTCCCCAGCTTGCCATGGTATCCGTGTAGCAAACGGGGCTCTTGCTACCCAACATCATAAGCGCTGCTTGCTTGCGTCTGACGGCGGTGTAGTCTATCATAGATACGACAGCAACGCCATCTCGACGCTGATGCCGATCATCGATCACCACGACGCACATGCTCGGTGACCCGCATGAATAGAACAAGCTCGAGAGCTTCGCAGCTCACAAAAAAGATGGCAGGCGCGTTGCGGGGCAAGGATTAGATTTAAGTGCTTGCATTAGCGCCCCGATCCAGCTACGCGAATGACAACGAGCACGAGACAGCCGTATATTCTGTCTGTTTACTCTCTCTCACGACGACTAAACACACTTACCACACGCTCCCGCCAGCAGCCAACAAGGCACAAACCCACCAACATGACATGAACAACCGGAACCCACATCAGAATGGCTCCCATCACGACCGAAACACCCTCGACCACGCCCCAAACACCTCCGCTCATACCATCTACCCAGCCCGCTACTTCCCCTCCTCCCCCACCTACTTCGCCTGGAACAAACTCACCGCCACCGACCTAACCCTCCTCCGCACTCACCCAGGCTTCGAAGGCCAAAAAATCTTCTTCCACCTCAACCACCCGATCCGATTTGTCCGCCTCGTCGGTCTGGTCGTAGACCTAAACGTTGTAGGAGGGAAGTACATTTTGGTAACGCTGGATGACGGCAGCGGGACGTGCGTGGACGTGAAGACGGAGTGCCGCGAGGAACGAGAGGGGGCACCGATGGGGCCGAGTAATACTGTGGTGGATAACTTGGACTTGAGGCAGAGGGTAGGCAGGTTTCCGTGGTTGGTTGTTGGAGGGGCGGTGGTGGATATCGGGACTGTGATAAAGGTGAAGGGGACGATTGACTCCTTCCGCGGGGCGAGGCAGATTAAGCTTGAGCGGATATGGGTTGTCAAGGATACGAACGAGGAGGCTAAGTGCTGGGCGGAGACTGCGCTGTGGAAGCGGGAGGTTCTGTCTCAGCCTTGGGTGTTGAGTCGGGAGAAGAGGGAGGCTGTTGATGAGCAGCTTGAACTTGAGGCGCGAGAGGAGAGGAGGAGGGCGCAGAAGAAACGGGTGGTTGGTGCGGAGTATGAGCGGAAGAAGGCGGAGAAGATTAGGGTGAAGGAGGAGAGGAGGGTGGTGAAGGAGAGGAAGTTGGATAAGGGGGCTTTGGTTGGGAGTTCGGTTTTGCCGGATAGGATTACGGATGGGTGATGGGGCGAGTAAGGGAGGGGATGGAGTTTTGCTTGAAGATACCCGGATGGTTTGATTTGGCTATGTGCAGTTAATGGGATATGATGCTACGCCTTGGCTAGGTGTGCTTGATACGCCTGACACCTCGCTTCCCGTCCCCCTCCATATGCAATCTAACCACGATATACCACACCACCCTCATCTCTTCACCCTCTTCGAAGACCTGTTCTTCGCGAACGCCTCCTCCGACGGCTCATCCGCCGGCTCGGCCCTCTTACCCCCCTTCTTCCCCTTCGGCGCGTACCTCGCCTCCAACCCCTCAAAGAAATTCTCCGCCCTCCCCGCCTGCCTCTTCTGAATCAACGCCGCGAGATCACCCATCCCCGCATCCTTCTTCCCCCCCTTCCTCTTCCCAACCTTATCCAAATCCTCCTCCATCTCCCTCCCCACCTTCTCAGCCTCCTTCGCCTCCTTAATCCTCCTCTTCCGACTCTGCTCCACCCGCCTCTCCCTCCTCCCCTCCTCCTCCCCAGTAAACTTCTCGAAAGCCTCAACCTCCCCTGCCTCTATCCCAGCCTTAATAATCCGCTGAAACCGCTCCTCATCCTCATCAGCCTCACTCAACATAACAAACTGATACACCCTCTCCATATCCCCTGCACACTTCGTGTACGCTTTCAGCACATCCCCCCTCTCCTCCTCAGATTCTTTATACTGCTCCCCAAACTCCTCAATCTTCTCCTCGGTCACCACCTCCGCGTACTGCTCCCGAAAGAAATCCGTCCAGTTGAACTCGCCATCCTCTCCCTCGCCTTCCAGTATCTCCTCCGTAGAGCCAGTGCGGTCGTAGCGGCTGCGCCGTTTCTCGTCCGAGAGGATTGCGTACGCGAAGGCGATCTCTTGGAACTTGGCGTGCGCTGCCTCTTTATCGGCGGGGAGAGCTTTGTCCGGGTGGTGCAGGAGGGCGGCGCGGCGGTAGGCTGACTTCACTTGGTCGTGGGAAGCATCCTTCTCGAGTTGAAGGGTAGCGTAGGGATCTATTGAGGGAGGGGAGGAGGGGTCGAAGGTATCTTCTTCGTCTTCGGGATCGATGAAGGTGTCGGTTTCGTCGTAGACGTTACGATTTGGCGCTTTGGTGCCTCGTTCGCGAGCCATGGTGGTTGAGTGGACTGGGTATGTGGAACTGAACCGTTCTCGGGGTTGGGGAGAGGATAGAAAATGTGTGGAAGGGTCGGATGTGGTGTTTTGGACTGGAAAGAAGCTTGGAGACGCGATGTGACGCGCCGCGGTTGCGATGTCGGAGCAGATCGCTGTCACATGTCAATCACTTACTCACATTGCACTGAACTCTTTTCTCTCGGAACAGATGACGGATATCATATCATCATGAAGTCTTCGTCGCACTTTGTATGATCAGTTGCTCAACGTGAGAGTGGGGCATTCCTACCACCGGCTGTCTCGCACGTTGTGCTACTATGGACATCTACCCCATATGAAGACCCCAACGACATTGCTCTGGACAGTCACTCGATCTCCGCGCCTCGACTCATAGCAACGACGGCATCAGTGCTCGTTGAAAGCCATGGCTACCTTCAGCAACTACGAGCGAGAGCTCCACACTAAGCACATACGCCATGCTCTCGCCGAAGCACGAAAGAGCCCACCTAAACCCACCAACTTTTGCGTAGGCGCCTGCTTGGTAGCAATGCCCGCCGAGCTCACCCGTCCCATGGACGACCGGATGGACCTGCTCGCCACAGGCTATACGCTCGAATGCGAAGGCAACACGCATGCCGAGCAGTGCTGCTTCATCAAGCTCGCGGCTAAATACGAGTGCAGTGAAGACGATCTGGGTCATACGATGCCGGAAGGTGTGGTGCTATATACTACGATGGAGCCATGCAACAAAAGATCCGCAGGAAATTTGCCGTGCGTAGACCGAATCTTGAAGCTGAGCAACAAGCATGGCGAGCAGGCAATCACGAAAGTGTATGTAGGTGTCAGCGAGCCGGAGACCTTCGTGGGCGTAAACGAGGGACGAAGAAAATTGGAGAATGCCGGTATCAAGGTGATTCACGTCCCCGGCATGGAAGAGGAGATACTGGCTGTGGCTACTGCTGGCCATGAGAAGAGAGGCGCCGATGTGTGACTTGAAGCACAGTCTAGTGTAGTCTGCATGCTATCGTACATCCCATCTCCCATCCAAGCTACATTGGCAGGTCTTGCAAAGATCGCCGCGGCGGTAAGTCCAGGCCATTACCGTCCTAGTTGCCTCTCTGCTTATCCTCCTCAGCATTCTTCGGCACACTGACCATCAATGGCACAGAGTTGGCGTTGAGGCGACGGAAAGCCTAGAATGAGCAGAATATGTTAGCAAAGATTCTCGACGTCACAACCGCTGCATATCGATGACAACAGCTCCGAGCGAACCCGCTCACCATCCAAGGCGACGTATACCAAACAAAACTCCACCCCCAAAACGCCCACCCCTCCCCATACTTGACCCACCACCACGGACTCGCCAACTCCCACACAGAACTTACATCCTGAATCCCACTCTCGGGCAACTTCCCATCCCACTTATCCTCCACCCTAACAATCTTCTCCCCCTCCGTCCAAACCTTAATCTTACTATCAATGACCTGCTCCTTCCCGATCCCCTTCACCACATATCTGGTCTTCAAATCCATCTCAATCGGGTTCCCATTACTCGTAACCTCATGATGCAGACGCTCGATTTCCGAGAAAGCGCTCTGCAATCCGTACCATTGCGGCTCGTATTGCTTGCGGCCCTTGGCGACGGTGATGGGGTCCTCGAAGACGGCGTCGTCGGACCAGAGCTGGAGTTTGGAGAGGGAGGGGCGGCCGGCGAAGAGGTCGAGGATGGAGCCCACGATGGTTTTTTGATGGGAGGAGAGTTCGGCGGTGGAGCGGGTGGAGATGTTTGTGTTCTCAATCTTCAACTCGCCAAAGTCGGTGGAGGAGGACATTTTGGCGGGGGTGGTGGTGGTGAAGAAACGGGGTTTGAGGGTTGAGGTGGATGGTGTTTTGAGGGTTTGGTTGATTGAGCGTAGGTATTGAGGTGTGAAAGGACGCATTGGAGTATGAACGATCAAGATAAGATAGTTTGTTGGAGTTCGTACCTTATTTACCTGTAGCCATGTTCATGTGAAGCTCGAATATCGATGACGTTTCTAGAGAAGTGATCAGCGCGTTTTGTACGCGTCAAGGTGAGCTCACTGCGACCACATCTGCGGCTCTCGGGCAATTGTTGCATTCAGCCTCCAACGCTGTCTCGGGCCCGTCAGAAGCCGACGGACCATGGGTCGTATAGATGCTGTGGTAGTCGGATCAACGATCATATGCAACCACTTCACCACCCACTTCATCAACCAACTCAGAAATCAGGAAGCCAGAGCATATGAACAACCACCTCCATATCATTCATCTACAACATCTCCTCACTTAGCTAACAATACCCACCCCTCATCTGTGTACCCAGCTAAGCCCTCTCTGCTACCTTAATTCCATCGTCCACATTCGTCGTCGAGATCGTCAAAATCGTTCATCTTCTGCGCTTTACACTTGCGCCTTTCAAGCCAGTTGCTCGGCGTCGATAACATGCTTCCTCGCTCGACTCGTGTCTGCAACTTCCGTCTACATCGCAGATCTCGCATGGCCTTCCTAGGCTTCTGCTGTGCGAGGCGACGTGCTAACGTCCGTGGGCTGGTGTAGTGCTGCTGGCGTTCCATATCATCGTCGACGTTTCTTGTCCGTACATCGTCCTCGCAAGGTATTGGGGTTGGGCCCCGTAGCCCTCACCGTTTCGTTTCCCTTCATCCTTTCCTTGATCCTCATCCTTGGAGTCGGGCTTTGCGTGTCCCTCATTTACAATACAAATCCACCTCCCCCATCCCCGTCGGACTCCCCGTCCCGTCCCCCCCTCCCCCGTTCTGCTCCCTCCACGTATCAAACGCAACCTGCACATCATCATCGCTCAAAATAGAGATGAAATCATCCTCATCCATGAACTTAAGCTTCACAACCGTCTGCCCTTCCTTGGGACTCCGATCTGATAACGTCAACAACGTCGAACGCTGCAACTTCGCATCAATCCTGTCCTTGAGGCTCTGGAACGAGATATTGAGCGGTACGACGAGGGTCAGAACTTGGGACGCAGCGTCGCAGTGCACGCGGACTTTGAGTTGCGTGGGCGCGTCGGTGGCGAAGCCTTGCGATGTTGAGAGGACAGGCGGGGCGGAGGTTTGCGGGTGGAAGGACGCAGGGTCGGAGAGTTCGGATTCGTGGAGCGGGGTCATGGTGCGCCCGTTGGCGCCGTTGGTGTATTGACCGCCGCGGGGGGAGGTGGTGTAGCCTTGCTGTTGCTGCTGTTGGGACTGCGGGGTGTAGGAGCGTTCGCGCTGGAGTTGCTGCTGCATGCCTGGGCTCATACCTCGCTGTGGAGGTTGCATGCCTAGGTTCGGGGAATTGCTGTTACTCCTTGGGATCATGTGTGGGTTCTGCTGGTAGGGGAGTGGCATTTCCGGAACCTGTGGCGGTGGCATCACGTCGACTGGTGTCCGTGTGCCGCCACGAGGGTTGTTGTGGATGTCCGGGCTGCTGGCGCTGCGATGTCGTGGTGGGCCGGGCAGCTGCTGCGCGGAGTGCATGCCTCCCAGCTGCGGCCGTTGCATTTGAGGTCCTCCCGGCCCTGCTCGTCCGTTCGGCATCGGGTAGCCGTTCTGCTGCTGATAGCCGCCGTTCTGCCCTTGCTGAGCATACCCGTTCTGCTGATACCCATTCGCTGTCCCACCGCTCACTTCCCTCTGCCGTGCTATGGCAGGCGCAGTAAATCGTGAATGTCCGTGACCCTCTTCATAGTAGTTCCCCTGCGGCACCTGCTGCCGTGGGAACGGATACATCCCCGAACTGGCGCTCGTCCGCGAACTCGAAGGGTTGTTCGGCGAGCCCTCGATCGGGCTGAAGTAGCTGTCGTGTGGCCCAGCATCGCCACTCGGACTTGCAGCATGTGCGCCTGCAAGCTCTCTGGTTCGGAGAGCCAGCGCATTTGCACCATTGGGCACACTTCCCGTTGGGAAGCGCGGGTGCGGTTGTCGACCATTTCCGGAGGGAGCGGCAAGAGGTGTCATGCCATTGATACCACTCTCGCCCGTCGTACTTCGACTCCGTAGACTTGTCGAACTGGCGTTCCTGCTGGATGCGAAGTCGCCCTTGTAAGGGTGCTGACCATTGAAGTTCTGCTGCTCAGGCATCGCAGTCTCAACAACATCCTCGTCATCTTCCTCTTTATACTGGTCAGCATATGGGTTCTCCAATTGCCCACCAAGCGTGCGCATGTAATCGAACTCCGTCGCACTCGTCCCCATCCCAGTACTCCTGCCCGAATCAGAAGTCCGCTGGGTGCCAGATCTCGCGCGATATCTCCGTCGCTGCGACTCAATCTGCTGCGCCCACTTCTTCATCGCATCCTCCGTCGCGAACCTGATGATAAAGTTCTCGATGGACGGATCGCCTTTCCAGAAAATCTGGCATGTATATGAGCCTGATGTAAACAGTATAGATCAGCGGGTGTGCCTTTCTTAGCATATACATACCGGAGCGTCGCCGCCTTTCTTGACGCGAAGGATGTAGAAGGTGTCGTTCTTACCTGGTTTTGTGAGGGAGACGAGGTCGGTGACGTTTTGCATGAAGATGCGGCCTTTGAGCTGGAGTTTCGGTTTGCCGCGTTTGTCGACGAGTTGTTTGTTGGAGAGCTTGTTCTTGGGTTTGGAGAGGTCAATGTCCTTGCAGCAGAGGAGGATGGTTTCGAAGAGGTAGACATGGTACTGCCGTTTCATATGTTAGCGGTTTTAAGCACCACTGCACAACGGAGCAATGGCATGATTTATATAAGAATCGGCGAACGAAAGCGAAGGGTAGTCTTTGATGGCAAGGTAGAGTAGAATCCAAGCACAGTTGTCGGAAAGGTAGGGTGGGTGTTTGAGTGGGTCACCAAGATCACCTGCGAGCCAGAGAAAAGGAGATAGAGCCAAACGTACCTGTCGTTCCCCATCCTTCCCACTCCCCTGCGTCTCACTCTTCAAGACCGTGAAGGTCCCGTACAGCAAGAGCTCACCGAACCCCTCCACGCGATGGCCCTTCCAGTCTTCCACCCGCATTTTCAGTTCTTGGACCGCCTCAGCCTTCTCCTCGCGATCGACAGCCTTATTCGTTCGGGCGAGCACTTCCATCGCCACTTGCTTGCCAATTACCAAGTCCTCTTTTCGCCCTTCATCGAGGTCGCCCTTCTTGTACAGATCTTCGAGAAGAAGTGGGTACTTGGACAACCGCTGGAACGGTTTCATGAGAAAACCATAGAGCTGGGTGGAAGATTCGACCATCTGTCGAACTTGTCGAGGTGCATCAACGGTACCAGCAGCCAGTTTAGGGTATTCCGCCACGACTGTCTTCTCGCACTTCTTCTGGTTCGCGATGTAAGGCTCGTAGACCTTGAACGCTTCCTCGTACATGTGGAATACCTTACCCCAGTTCTGCTGGTCCTCGGGCTCGAGGTTCGTTTGTTCCACACGGATGAGGAAGCGTCGCTGGAAATCGAGAAGACTGTTCAGGTTGAGGAAGATGTCGTGGATAGCATCACCAGGAATGATACCCTTGGCCTCGACCAGCTTCATCAGGTCCTGGAGATGCTCGAGATGCTGCACGTACGTCCGTTCAGTGGTAACAAGTTCGTGCACAATATGCTGCCGTTGACTCCGCTTCAGACCCTTCTCTGCTTGCTCGAAGTCGGAAGCTGTGGGTCGGATGTCATCGATCATTCCTTGTGCAACTAGTACGTCGAGTACGCGGTTCACAACCCGCGTGACTTTGACAAACCCGGTGGTGTCGTCTGCGTAGAGGTCGGTAATCATAAATATCTCGTCTTGTGGAAATTTGAGTTCGTTCATGCAGGCTTTCAGGAACTTGAAGGTAGCTGCCTTGCCCTTCTTCTCTTCTTTGACGTTCATTGGCACTTCGAGCGGTTCGTCAGGTTTCAGTGTGTTGTATAGCAGAACGAGGGGGTAGCCTTGTCGGAAAGTGCGCCATAAGACTGTCACCGGATCAGTGTCGTCGTCCGCATCTTGCTCGATCTCACTCAAGCATTCTTGAAAGCCAGGTACGCCCAGCAGACGTTGCCGTAACGATACGCATATCTGAAAGAGCGAGCTACTGGCATCGGCGATCGTGTTCATGATATTATCCGTCCTCGTGACGGACCCTCCAAGCGTCCCCGGCGGGGTGATGGGGCTGCCGATCACCATTGGAGGAGGAAAGAGGTTACTGGGATCGCTGCTCCTGCTGCTCGGCTGGCTCTGCATGGAGTAGTTGGAGGCGGTGTTGCTCTGGGTGTGCGCCAAAGAGTTGTGCCCGCCATTCACGCCGTTCATTCTTGCGCTGCCCCCACCACTGGGATTCCTCCCTCCACCGGGTCCTGCCAATGGCGCGGTCTGTGTCCGAGCCAGGGGGTAGGGGTTCCCGTATGCGACCTCCATCTTCGCTTCTACACCGTGTCGCAGTCCTTCGTGCGCTCACATGGGTCTGGTCTGGTGATGGTGGATGCGCGCATATGCTGTGGTCGTCTCGCCAGGATCTATTAGGTCGAACTTGCCTCGGGACCAAAAACTCGGTAAGGGGAACGCCGGTGGCGCAAGGAGGAAATCCGGTTGCTTTCGACACCGTCGCGGGCCTACAAGAAGATCTGGGAGCAGGGGAGCAAGTAGAAGTGGTGAGCGGTTAAAGTTTGCGGAGGCCCGTCTTGACCCAGGATTCAAGGAGGCGTAGAAGGTGCGGGCCGACCACGGGTTGTTTCAGGTGGGCGGTGGGATCGACGTTACTTGGATCCTGCGCGTCTCCCACCGAGTCGCGCTGCTGCTGGTCAATCGCGGATGCACGTGTCAAGTGTACGGGAAGGGAGGTGTGAAGGAGGGCAGCGGTGCAGATATCCCACGCCGTCGCCCACCGAAGCTTCTTTGTCCGCTGCTGCTGCTGCAACATGCAGGGTGGCACGTGCGCTGCGTAAGCGAGAGAAGCCGAGGGTGTGGCTTGCCTGAGAAGTGCTTCACACGTGTGAACTCACATCAAGCCGCGCGGGTGATGGGGATGTGAAGGCAGATGCGATATCACACGGTAGACATATATGTGACGGCGTGGGAAGACGTGGGGTTGGTAAGCTCGAGTTCAGGCTTGCAGATAGATGTTCGGGATATCTCTCAAAGCGGACAGCCTTGGCATTCACTTGAAGTCGTCGGTGCAAACAAACAGCAGTCGCCTTCCTGACCTCGAGTCGTGACACCACTCAGCCTTCTACCGACGACCCCACAACGAGTCTCCATCCATAGATACTCGTGAATAGAAGCGCTACTTTTCCACCTGCTCTTCACCTCCGTCCTCTTCTACGAGACCGGGCATCACATCAGGTGCAGCTGGTCTGCTGTGGAACCTTCCATCCGACACATCACCGCAAGGCAACCATAGACGCCTTCAAGTCTACACCGCAATATGGCTTCCCCCCCACCGCTCGATGCGCCTATTGTCTCGCCCTCCCAACCGTCCCACGCACACCGCGCGTTCATCATGCGCAACACCACCACCACCACTCTGCCAACCATTCAGCCGCTCGACGAAGGCTACTCGGAGGAGACGCGCAGCCAGTCGGATAGCGACATGACATATGCCGCCATGGACGAGACCGCCGTCGCGGACCCAACCGTGGAGGAGATGTTGCAGCTAGCTCTGCGGCTCCCGGAGGAGAAGAGGAAGCGTGAGTTTGTCCTTGTTACACGTCACGTCACATTCACTCGTGCAACCCCGCCAACCCTCTTTTGCGCATGCTTTCAAATACTTCACCCGCCATCGCATACTCGCGCATCTTCTGCGCGTGCTCGTTCTTGCACTAACGCTGTACACAGAACTCACAATGTCTATCGTGCGCTCCCTTTCCAACGACAACAAGGAGCATGTCCGCCTACTCATCGACCACCTGACCCACTTCGACCCCGCCAGCTACCTCCCCACCGAGATTATGCTCCAGACATTCAGCTATCTCTCACCACAGGACCTACTTACGGCATCAGCGGTGTCTCGTTCATGGCGGCAGCGCGCATTCGATGAGCGGTTATGGCAGCTGTGTTTCGCGCGGGAGGGCTGGGTCGTAGATCCACGGGCGGTGGAGAGATTCGAGTCGGCAGCTCAGAAATACGGACAGGCGAGGATAGAGGGTGGGCTGACGACAGAGAGAAGAAGAGACAAGCAGCCAATGGCGCTGGAGAGGAGGGAGAGCAGGAAGAGGCGGAGAGGAGAGGCGTTTCACGAGAGCGGCAGCGAGAGCGAGTCGGCGGCGGCTTTACATCTTGATGGTGTGGCGGATGTGGTGCCTGAGATGGTGGAACAGGAGGTAGAGGAGATGGAGGGCCTGGAGACGAACTCGCATGCTGAAGCGGATGCTACCGCGCAGTCTTGCGACCCACTCACGGAGAACGGAATTGTCCTCTCTAACGCAGTTAATCGGGATCACGACCCAGACCACACTTACGACTCGCATATTTACAGCCACATCAACCACCCGCCTACACCAGCAGACTTCAAGCTGCGCCCGCCAGTCTTCCAGAGCACGTCCAACCTCAGCTCTCTCAAGCTCAGCTGGCCGTACATCTACAAGCAGCGGCGACGGCTAGAAGCCAACTGGGACAAACAACGCTACAAAACCTTTCAACTGCCCCACCCCGACCATCCAGAGGAGGGCCATACCGAGTGCGTCTATACTATCCAACATACAGCTCGTCATCTGGTTAGCGGCAGCAGAGATAAGACCATTCGCATCTGGAGTTTGAAACAGAATCGATTGACGAAGATCCTCAGAGGCCATAAAGCAAGCGTTCTATGTCTGCAGTTTGACGAGCGGCCCGAGGAAGACATCATTGTCAGCGGTGGCAGCGACTCTTCGGTCATCATCTGGAAGTTCTCTACCGGAGAGATGATCAAGCACATCGAGAACGCTCACGCAGAACCCATTCTCAATCTCCGTTTCGACGACCGCTACATCGTCACCTGCAGCAAAGACAAGTCCATCAAAATTTGGTCACGACACGCCCTCGCGCGCGACTCCGAGCTCATCCCCACAGCCTCCCTCGAGGACTTTGCAGATCCCAAAGCCGGCCTCCTCGACCCTTTCACCCACCTTAGCACGATCAGAGGCCACGGTGCCGCTGTAAACGCCGTCCAAATCCACGATTACACCATCGTCAGCGCTTCGGGCGACCGCACGGTACAGGCCTGGGACATTCTTTCCGGCAAGAACGTCAAGAACTACCACGGCCACACAAAAGGTATCGCTTGCGTACAATTCGACGGCCGCCGCGTCGTCAGCGGCTCCTCAGACAACACCGTCCGGATCTTTGACGCCGACAAGCAAGCCGAAGTCGCGTGTCTGCAAGGCCACAGTAAACTTGTGCGCACCGTGCAAGCGCGCTTCGGCGACCTGAACATCACCACCGACGCGGAGCTGGAAGCCGAAGCCCGGAGAGCGGATAACGGCTACCATCGTGCTAACGCCAGTGGCCAACTGCCCACCCCACAGCGCAGGAGCGCCACGCCTCGCAGCGCCGGCTCTAACAGACCGGAGGACTTGCAGACGCTGGGCGCGAAGATCCCGCCGGGTGGGGGAGGCAGCCAGTGGGCGAAGATTGTGAGCGGCAGTTACGACGAGACGGTTATTGTGTGGCGGCGAGACAAGCATGAGGCGGGGGCGTGGGTGGCGAGGGTGAAGTTGCAGCAGAATCTTTTGCTTAGGCAGCAACCGAGGCGGACCAGACCGGACGCGCAACAGCAGCAGCAGCAGCAGCCGGTCGCAGCGCCTCAGGTTCAGCAGCAACCTCAATTTCAAGCCCAGACGCAGGCCCAGGCGGTGCAAGCGGCGCAACAAGCCGGCCACGCCGCTGTGGCGAACATGGTCAACGCGGCGTTGACGGGCCAGAACGTGCCTCCGCCCGCGGCCCCTCAACCGCCGGCCCAGCACGCTCTGCCTATGGGTCCCAACCCCACCGTCATACCCCAAGGAAACGACACGCCAGCACGCCCGGAGAGCCACCGGATTTTCAAGCTGCAGTTCGATGCGAGGCGGATTATCTGCTGTAGTCAGAACGCGACGATTGTGGGGTGGGATTTCGCGAATGGGGAGAGGGAGTTGGAGTGGGTGGGGGAGTGGTGTGCTGAGACTGCTTGAGATCTGAATGCGTTGTGCGTCCTGGAGGCGTCCTAATGCGGTTTTGGGGGGTGTTTGATTTACGAGCGAGATGGAATTGGCATGAGGAAGGGGAGGGGAGGTGTGGCATCGATGCGTGATGTTTGGTGAATCAACGAGCTATGGCATTTGATTGCGTTGGTAGAGCGCGAGGTAGCTTCATTGCCTTGGGAGTGTATTGGATGAGTAATGAGTCTCGTCTTTGCATCGAAGCTTTTACGATAGTGATCTTGAATCTCACACTATCATGACTTCTTACTGGAAGGTCTGCGTACCATTGACAGGCAATGCGTGGCTAGTATATAGAATATCTCTCTCACGGCACTTCCCGGCCCGTCTTCCTTCCCAATTCGGATCCCATGGACACTAATCCAGCCGTGCCGCGGCTCAGTTCGACTTCACATGCACCTCAGCTGTCACTCTTGACATCTACACGCGCTAGCTCCTAGCTTTCTCCCTTCTTCGATCCACGAGACTCATAGCCCATCATGGCATCGAAGGCGAAGGAAAGCGGCGCTGCCGACCGCGGCAACGTCCTCTTCGACCTCCCCATCTCGGCCACCGGCGGAAGCGTCGTGGTCACGCAGCCGGCGAAGAAGGTGTACCTGATCACGTTTGTCAGTGGGGAGGACAATCGGTTGACTAGTGTAAGCTTCCCACATGTAGACCTACGTAAGGAAATAGAGTGTGATGGCTGACGAATTGTCGTAGTCGTTTTGCCAGACCTTGATCAAGACTCTTGACATCTTGCAATACAACCCTTCCATGTACCCGCCCGGGGTGGTCGTGACGACGAGTGGCATTGCGAAGTTCTATAGCAATGGGTTAGATTTGGAGCATGTGCAGAGTACGCCTGGGTTTTGGAAGGATTCGCTTGTAAGTCGAGTGTCAGCATTAAAGGATGGATTGGTGCTGACGTTTGGTGGTGTAGTATGCGTTATTCCTGCGACTGATCACGTACCCAATGCCGACTGTTGCGTTGTTGAACGGCCATGGGTTCGCGGGAGGGTTCATGGTGGCTATGTACGTTGTCCTCCTCTGTCTCTTTGCTCTCAACGAACGAATGGATGGCAAAGAAGTCGACGTATACTGACGCACGATATCAGGTTCCACGATTACAGATGTATGAATCCTCATAAAGGGTATCTATGCCTCAACGAGCTGGAGCTGGGAGTACCGCTCAGACCGCCGATGTTGAGTATCTTCCGACAGAAACTCAGTGCGGCCACAGTGAGGAGGATGATCTTGGAGGCATATCGGTTTAAGGTACGCACCCTCATCCCTTCCAACAGTCCCTGCAACGCTAACGCTCATCTAGGCTCTTGAAGCCCTTGAAGAAGGCATAGTAGACTGGCTCGGCGGCCTCCCCGAGGCACTGGCGCACATCGAGGAGTTCAAGCTTGTTCAGAAGTCGCAAGACAATTTGAGTGGGCAGTCTGTGTATGGGGTGTTGAAGCAGGAGATGTACCGTGAGACGATTGGGTATCTTGAGTCGACGACCGAGGAGAGCATACGGCTGTCGTCTCAGCAACTTCAGTGGCAGGGGGAGAAGACAAAGAGGCAGGAGGCGGTGAAGGGGTGGGAGCAGCAGACGAAGGCTAAGTTGTGAGATGTTGTGAGTTGTCCTCGTTGTGTTGTTTGACGTCTGGTGGTGCTGATGTCACGACAGACGAGCGTTTCGATCTTCTTGCCTTGTAGGACATATTTGTTAAGGGAAGGACGCGGTCGTCCCAAGTAACGATGTTATAGTGCTACCAAATCGCCTCGAATGACTGGGAATTTCTGGATACCTCTCTAGCTTTTGCAGACTTGCCCAATGTCCTCGTGTTTCTCAAGCGGGATGTCATGGGTAAGGTCGATTCCAGTGTCACATGGTGTGTACAATAAGTTCATTCACTTGTTCCACGATCACGAGACCTCAGCTTCGAGTGAATTGTATCTTACAAGCTACCTGGTCTGGTCCTTCCGACTTTCTTCACCGAGCAACGTCCACAGACAACTTTGGCCAGGCGGACCGCGAAAGGTTACAGCCAGCATGGCGAGCGGCGTGTTCCGTAGGCTCAAGAAAGCCTGGCAAGTACTTCGGACCGGGGATTCTGCAAGTGATACCTACATCACCTTCAGCGGCCTTCTGGGCAAACTCGAAGAGTACAGTTGCCCTCTCATTAGCAGTGATACGATCTAATGGTCTTGCAGGGATGCCGTCTCCGGAAGATACTCCGATCTCACCGTCATTTGCAGCGGCCAAAGTTTTTAGGTCCACAAGATTGTTCTCGACGCCGCATCACCCGTCTTCCGGAAGATGCTCTCAGGGGGTTTCAAGGTAGGCGTCCTGTAGGACCATCATTGTGGCTTGTGTTCGCTCATATACCATCCGTAGGAGTCCACAGAGGCGCATGCCACGATCGAACTGCACGATGAACTGGAACCACTCCAAGCGCTGCTGCATTGGCTCTATCGTAGCACCTACGAGGACAGCTTCGCTGACGACTCTAAGACCTCCTCCGCAGTCAAACTTTACGCCGTTGCGGACAAGTACGACGTACCGAAACTGCAACAGCTAGCGGCCGAACGGCTGAAGAGTCTTTGTGAAGAACTGAAGAAACCTTCAGACCTTGTGGACGTGCTTCGTCTCTTGGTAGACGGCAAGTACGTGCGGGAAGACGACTTCACGCTCGGAGAGACCGTGCTGCCAGCAATCGTCAACAACTTCGGAGCTGTGTTCAAGCTGGACGAATTCAAGAAGTTCGTGCTTGAGTACCCCGTATGGGCCTTGCCACTCCTTGATATGCTGGTGATGGGGCGACCTTCCATTACGACGAGTGGCGGGGATGCGGTCCTTAAGTTTCACGTCAAGTCGGTGACTGGTATGATGTCAGTGCGCCATGCGCTGCCATCAAGATCGTGACAGTACAAGTCCATCAGGAGGCTAAAGCAGCGATGCTCAACAGAGCCAAGGCTGAGGAGAAAATCGAGACAGCAGGTTGCGTTGCGGTATTGCAACCGGAGGCGTCAATCTAAAGCCATCAAGGGTCTGAGCATGCGAGGGCTGCAGGCCGCAGTACAAGCGGAGCAGCGACCACGAGCTCTGACCTTCTACCTGCAAAGCAACAATGATAGACTACACAGTTTCACAGGCTGAGAGGAGGAGAGAGTGGCTGGTGACAGTAGAGAACTAATTCGTCATATTTCGTGAGTTCTCCTCTTACTCACTGAATCACTCGGCTTGCTAATGGTAGTAATGGTCGTCCCAAATGTATCGACTAACCGCACGTCGCTTCAAGAGCCTGCAAACGACATGTGAATCCCCTTCCTACTCCTTCCACATGATCGCGAAGCTTAGACGTTACGTCATTTTTTCGCTCGTTACGGCAGTTTCGACAGTTCCGATATTGTGCTTCGGATTCCCACACCTTTCGGTTCAACGCTGCCATGGCAGTCAACATAACTGCAAACAGCAGCTCAGGAAGTGTGTGACCGGTTTTCGCAATAGGGTGAGAGAGTATGGTTCCTATACCGCACTTCCGCAGAACTTGCTAACGCCAAACCCAGTCTCCTCACTTCTGGTAGACACACAGATCTCACCGTCCTCTGCAATGGCCGGAACTTCAGAGGACACAAGGTCGTATTCGATGCCGCTTCGCCAGTGTTTAGTAAGATGTTGAGTGATGGCCTGGATGGCGGCTGCAAGGTATGTACACATCGTTTAAAACTTTCTCCAGCCGCTGATGAGTCCACTCCAGGAGGCGACTCATAAGTACACCACGATCGAACTTCACGATAGCCTTGGAGCCGTTCAAAGTCTTCTGACATTCATGTACGAAGACAAGTACGACGACAAATACCGGGGTCATGGTTCCCGCCTCTGCTTCGCAGTCAAAGTATACGCTATCGCGAACAAGTATCAGATACCCGAACTACAGCGCCTCGCGACAGTAATGCTGGAGAGCCTCTACCTGGACTTCACAGAGATACCTGAGTTCATTATCATGTTTTCGGTGGTTCCAAAATACACATACCTCGAGGATGATACCCTACTTGAGCTCTTTGCACGTGCTATTGTCCGCAATGTCAAGGCCCTATGGAAGTCCGAGGAATTCAGAAAAGTCGTCGAGCAGAACCACATGCTCCAGACAAAGGTGCTCGACAGTTTGGCACTTTGCCAGACTACTTGGGGGGCTGAAAATGTACCCATCGTTGCACCGATGTCCGTCCTACCATCAGGTGAGAGGGTTGTAAACCTACGGTTCGGTAGAAATGGCTCCACCATCCGCTACTCATCTACGGGAGAAGTGGCTTCGGCGAAGCATTGGTGAAAATGCAAGGCAATGCCATGTGACTGTGATGAGACAGGCTCTAACAAGATGGTGGAGCTGCTATAGCTTGGGCGGAAAAATATGGGTTGGGAAGACTGGTGTACTTGGACGACAAGGAAAGCTGATCAAGAGAGCTGAGCTTTTGGGAAGAACCGAATTGGTGGTTCGCATTGCGTTATCGTTGCGTTGAAGGCGTCACTCAATCAAGGACTCAGTATGCTGCTGCCCACATTGGAGCCTACCACAAGGTCATACCTCTCACGCATAGCACGTTCGCAAGAACCTATCCACCATTCACTAGTCAGATTCAATCACTGGTTGAACGCATGTGCACGCGGCACATGCTCGTCGCATTCACCTCAAAACTGGTCACGAGACCGAAGACGTGAAACAATCTCCTTGAGCGGACATCTCCATCCACGCTCGTCTAAGCCCCTAACATGTGTCCGACAAAGCTACCAAAAATCAGCAACATGGACGGAATCACCAGCTCGAATAGTCGAGTAGGTGGCCTGTTCAATGGACTGAAGGACCTCCTCACATCCGGCAGACATTCTGACCTCACCATTACATGCAGTGGCGAAAGCTTCAAGGTCCACAAGGTCCTTCTTGATGCCGCTTCACCTGTGTTCAGTAAGATGCTGAGCGGTCCCTTCCGAGAAGCGGTCGAAGTACACGGCATCATCGAACTCCACGACGATCTCGACGCCCTGCAGGCGCTCATTGCCCACATCTACCACGACAACTACGACGACAGCTTCGCTGGCGAAGGTTCCACCATGTGCTTTGCAGTCCGAGTCTACGCAATTGCGGACAAGTACGAAGTTACGAAACTGCAAAGTCTCGCGGCCGACAAGTTGAAGAGCCTATCCAAGAAGCCAAAGGATCATCCAGAGTTCATCGCTGCTCTCAATCTCATCAACGGCTGCACGAACCCGAACGATTCTACTTTGGATGATATCGTCCTCCCGCAGATTAAGAAGAACCTCACGACCCTACTGCAGTTAGACGACTTCAAGGAGCACGTGCTCGACAACCGCGCGCTGAATCTTGAGTTGTTGTCTATGCTGGGCGAGAAGGAATCTCCTAAGCCGACGATTGAACCTCCTCGCGCACAGCCGAATCAGCCTTCAACATACTCACTCGCAAATTCGACTTCGGTCAACACTTACCCGACACCAGTACTACAGATAATGAGGTACGGAGAGCACACCAGGCAGACTACCTATGACGCGTTCGGAGGAGTGTCATCACAAGTGACTTGGTCGAACAGGAATTAGTGGCGCTGGAGAGCACAAGCCCGTGGAGCGAAAAGCGTTGCGGGTGGCAAGACTGGTGAAGGATACACGGCTTGAACGAACAGAAACACTGTCGATATTGCAAGCAGGGGCGACATATGAACGATGGTACACTGATGTCCAAGGGGCATAGATGTATAACATCAACACTGCTTCCCACTGATACATATCTCATCTTGCAACTCATTCATGTCTTTCCCAACCCCAATAGCACGACTACGGCCGTGTTCATCAACACGATAATAATCCTTAAAAAAAGGGCAAAGGGGTTAGCAAATGTCTCAGACAAGGTAGGGGTTTGCTCATGGGTTTGGTACCAGATCAGCACCGCGATGAACGCTATCACAGGATGCGAGCGCATATTCACGCTCGCTTGACTGCTTGCATCACCCTCGCCACCCACTTCATTGCCATTCCCAACGCCTTGCTGAACGCTCAAATCGTGAATCCGATCCGCCGTAACTTTCATATACTTCCCAAAACATGTGAACCAAACCAACGGCGCACTGACAAAAGGCAAGATAATGCTTAGCGCCACCTGAGAACCCACAAGCGCCTTGCCCACACCGTCCTTGCCCAGAGCACCAGCCACGATGATAGATGGCACGATCGAAATCGAACGAACGAGCAGTCGACGCTTCCAGGGTTTGATCGTTAGGCGGAGCTGGCCTTCGCTGACCATCTGCCCGGCGATGGTGCAGACGATACCGGCTGAAGTGCCCGAGAGCAGTAGAGCGACGGCGAAAAGCTTGCCAGCCGCAGGTGCGAGAGTGGCAGAAAGGAGGTCGTAGATACCGAACAGACTGGCATTTGTAGCACCCTCAACATCGTAAAGTGACGCACCAGCTACGATGAGGATGGCGCTATTGACGAAGAGTGCGAAAGTGAACAGCGAGATCGCACATTCGGCAATGGAATACTTCCGGCAGCTCTGTATCGCTTGCATGGAGGGTCGATATGGCTCGTCCTTAAGCGAGTCATCGTCGCTGGCCTCCATTTGCGCACGGGTGAGAAGGTTATTGCTGCGGTCGAAATCCTTCAGCCGGTCCTGGACCAGACCGCTGCCGAGGTAAAGAGAGTGCGGCATTACCGTGGCACCAAGAATGCCACATGCTTGGTACAGTCCTTGGCCTTGCACGAGCGCGGATGAAGGGACGTAGCCATGGAACACTTCTCCCGCGGTGACGCCAGAGATATAAGAAAGTTGGATGCAGAAGCAAATTACCACGCCCAGAACCAGAAGGGCAACGAAGAATTCGAAAACTCGTTTAGCGGTCATGCCAGAGCCATGTTGCCGGTAGAAGATAAGAATGAAAAGAACATCGACGATGGATATAGCGCAGCCTGCGACAAGAGGAATCTTTCCTTCCGAGAGCATGTAGAGCGCCATAGCCGTTCCGATGACTTCAGCCATATCGGTGGCAATGATGGCACTTTCGCCGAAAGCATAGCTGAGGTAGTTGAGCCAGCGTGGACAATGGGCACGAGTCATCTGTGCCAGATCCATTCCGGTCACTGTGCCAAGGTTGATGCAGAGAGATTGTAGGAAGATCGCGAAGATGTTGGAGAGCAGGATCATGAACAGAAGCTTGAAGCGGTAGCTGGCTCCAGCTGCAACGTCTGTTGCGTAGTTTCCAGGATCGATGTATGCCACAGAGATCATGAAGCCAGGCCCCATAAATCTGACGTACTTTCGCAGTACAGCAATTGTCCTCGTTCCTGCGCCCTTCCACCAGCTCGAAGGTCTTCGTCGACTTGGTCGTTCGGGCTGTCCACTGACCGCTACTTTCGATCCTCCTTTTTCCTGCTCTTGCGGGGCTATCACGCCGGCCCGGTCAGCCACCGATAGATTGTCAGGCTGGTTTGACGGAGACTGAGGTATTACTGCCGGGTCTGAAGATGTTTCTGGGTCGGAAAGTCGGTGATCTCTGCCCGTCTGCTTTCGAGCATTCGCTATCCTGCCCAGATCGCTCCTGGTGGTGAGCTCCGGACAGAGCACGTCTGGGTTCTGGTTGTGTCCATCACCAACGATCGGGTCTGTCTTCGCAGGGCAATTCATGGTGGCTCAAGTCTTGCAGCACTCGGCTTGCATACCAGCGGGGTACGGTCGAAAAGGAAGAGGTGGGGAGGTGCCAGTGAGCGCGTAATGCGTTTTCTTTCGTTCTTGGCTTGTCGTAAGGCATGCGGAGAAGGCTGGACGAAAGAGATCTGTAGCAAAGTGGGTGACGACGTCCCTACCTCATGATCATTCGCTCCATCTCCCCGGGCAATCCCGATTTCAGAGCTTACATTAAGTAAGAGCGAAGAGCGAATTAACTCCCCGAAATACTCTTGGAGTCTGACAACTGCGCCGTATACAGCTGGTCGTCAGCACAGGAGACGCCATAAAGAAGCACGATTGATGAGGCTCAGGTAACGTCGAGATGGAATCGCAGTCGCGTGCTCGGTCCCTTATCTGGTGGGACGAATGACGGGGTGCATGAAAGTCAGCGCCAGCGCCATCGGAAGCAAAGAATCCATCGTTCCGATAGCGAAACTGTCAATGGCACAAGCCGGGATTGCTGGGACCTCCATCAGCTTGTGTTGGTAGATATCTCGCACAATCTAGAAACAATCAGGAAGGCAAGACGTGGATGGCGTTCGGTGACATCGATGTTCGCTATAGGCTTCCGTATCAATCGGCATAATACATCTCCACCACAGCCCAATACTGCATTATGATTGGCCAGACATGCCCGGGCGACATACACGAGCTTCGGCGTGTCACACCCTCGATAGGTGTTGCGAACTGCCAATGCGAGGCGTACGTCCGTACATGCAGAGGTATCCAATAGATGAGGTAGGTCTAGAAAGAGATTATACTTATTAGAAAGCTCGTCTCCTCTCCCCGAGTCTGCAAGGCAGCAACATTCGCAGCGAACCACCATCGTCAACACCAAGTCTTAAACAGCTCCAGTGTGAAGGACTCCATACCTCCAGCCGAGCCATCGCAAAGCAATATCCTGCAAATTTACCTTGATCAACCGTTCCTCACGCGACAACAATATGAAGGTCATTCTCACAGGCAGCACTGGATGGATCGGGAGTGGTGTGCTCAAACGCTGCCTTGCACTTCCATCTATCACATTCATCGTCGCGCTCACACGCCGGGCAATGGAAATCAAAGATGCAAAACTCCAGAACATCGTCCACAAGGACTTCCTGAAGTACGATGAGTCCATCATTCAGCAGCTCAAGGGAGCGGAAGCTTGCATATGGTATGTCATGCAGTCTACCAATAGCCGGCAATGAATGCTAATACGAAGACAAAGGGTCCTCGGATCACCAACATCCGGCATGGAAGTCCACGTCGACTACACAATGACGGCCGTGAAGATGCTACTGGAATCCATCGTCCCGCAAAGTCCTACAAAACCGTTCCGATTCGTGTACACCAGCGGCGGACTGGTGCCATATCTTGACAGTAACGTGCTGTTCTTCCTTGGAGAAGGACGTAAAGCTCGCGTATGTCGAGCTTTCTCCGCTACTATGCACTCGATTATACTGATAGATCGCAGGGTGTAGTCGACCGTAAGGTCTTGGACGTCGAGACACAGAATCCTGGCCGCTGGGAGTCGTTCGTTGTACGTCCGTGGCACGTTGTTGATCAGCCTCCAATGATACGCCATGTGGTAGCGAATTCATGGATTCTTCGGGAGGAGCTAGCGGCAATTATGGTAGAGGCGGCGCTGAATGGAGGGCTGCCGCGGTTGCTAGACAACGCAACTATGCGCATCAAGGGGCAGGAGGCGATTGAGAGGGAGAAGTCCTAGAACGCATGTCCTTGAGTGATGTGCAAGCGGCGGAGTTCGGAGCGTTGAAAGCAATACCTAGGTACGATAGGAGCGTGAGATGCACCAGGATTCTGTTGACGTCAAACATGTTGATGTGCTGCTCTTAGCTGCTTGCTACTTAATCTTATGCCTTCCTAGAGCTTGCTTGGCGACTTCCGCGGCTTCGACTTTCTATGTGACATATGAGCCATGGTTCTCATTTTGTTCGTCTACACATCTCTATGTATCTCTGCGCAGCTGAGCATCACCACTGATGAGAACTGCTGCTCACCTCTTGCGACCGAAGCTTGCTGGCTCCGCCGGCTTGTTGTCGAGGACCTTCTCGATCTCTTCCATCACCTCGTCGGTGATCTTGGGAAGCAGCGTCATCGCCTTGACATTGTCCTCGATTTGCTGTGGCTTGGTCGCCTAGAACAAACAGATCAGCATTCAGTACAGCGTTATCTACAGAGGGCATGCACTTACTCCGAGGATGACTGTGCTGACGTTCGGGTTCTTCACGCACCACGCCAGACTGAGCTGTGTGACAGTGCCACCAAGCTTCTCGGCGATCTCGGTAAGCTAGTCAAGGTCAGTAAATAGTACTCGTCGATCGTTGTGCTGAGATTCGTTCGTACCTTGCGGACCTTGGCGATCTTCGCCTTACCCTCATCGCTCTGCAGAGACTTGACGGTGCCCTCGAAGAAGCTCTTGTTCTTGGCGAAGCGCGAGTCTTCGGGAATGCCATCGTTGTACTTGCCGGTCAGAAGACCAGATGCAAGCGGACTCCAGATGGTAGTGCCGTATTGGAACTGCTCGAAGAGAGGAGCATACTCGACCTCGAAGCGCTGCCTGTGGAAGGCGTTGTACTGCGGCTGCTCGGCGATTGGTGCAATGAGGTTGTATTTCTCCGCGATCTGAGTGGCCTCCATGATCTGAACAGCACTCCACTCGCTTGTCCCCCAGTAGTATGCCAGGTTCAAGTTCCTGATAACCTGTGTGAAGCCCTCGACGATCTCTTTCATGGGTGTGCCGACGTCAGGTCTGTGGGCGAGGACGATGTCGACGTATGGCTGCTGGAGACGCTCAAGGCAGCTCTTCAAGCCCTCCACAACGTGCTTGCGAGACAGACCGCGGGTGTTTGGCTCTTTGCGTCCGGTACCGAAGAAGACCTTCGTGGAGAGTACATACTCGTCACGGGGCCAGTCTAGCTCTTTCAAGGCCTGTCCCATCTCGATCTCGCACTGGCCATTGGCGTAGACCTCTGCGGTGTCGAAAAAGTTGATGCCGTTGTTCCAGGCGGTCTCGAGGCACTCTTTGACGATGTTGCCCTATACATGTTGGTGGTTAGCATACGGGGCAGTGGAACCTTTAGAGGAGACGGTGATACCTTCTCGGTGCCGCCGTATGTGAGCCAGCCTCCGAGGGATAGCACCGAGACCTTGAGACCGGATGGCCCGAGGTGGCGGAATTGCTACACGAACTATCAGTCTATGTAGTCACAACCAGGAGGGCAAAGCTGTTACCATTTCCTTGGGATCAAAGGCGCTCTTTACTGCAGACATATTGGCGGTATTGTTTGGCTGCTGGAGTTTGTTTGAGGTGTGTTGGGTTGGGAAGTGGGAGAAGAAACAGAGTAGAAAATATATGGAAACCACCTTCCTCATTGAGCTACATGTTATGACGTTATGCTAACCCGATGAGGGATAGGAAAGCCGATCTCATGGAATGCAACTGCCGCTTGAGACAAGATCACGAAGTTCGACAAATCAATGGGTCACCCAAAGGGCTGCGAGAACTTGCGTGGCACAATGGAAGCTCTACGAATATGTGTTCCAGCCGGAGTTAATGTGTTAATCCCGCCCCTCTTATTTATGGACAATTTCGTTCTCAACATCCACGCTTCCAACGTGACAACCCCGAGGATTCACCAATAATTTATGACGTCGGTAGCCTTCTCGAACGAGACCAGCATGTGCACATGCTGGTAATAGGAGCGTCGCAAGGGCACGAGCTCTTGTCGTTCTCGGTAATGATCCATTGAGCGGTTGATGTCCAGCAGAGCAGCATCGCGGTACTCACTGCTTTGCTTTCTCGATGGTAGCGTAAGCTATACGTGAGGCGTTGAGAGAACAAGGGATTCCAGCATAGATTCCGGTCGTTGATGCTATCAGCATGTGTTTCCCCGGACATCAGTCTCGACAGTTAGCGTACCTGATAGATCGCTTCCATAATTTCCTCCGGCGTGCAGCCATTGTTGAGTGCTCCTCGCACATGAGCTGGAAGTTCGTGATCATGACCGCCCGCCGTCAGAAGGGAGACCGTGATAAGTGACCTGGTCTTCAGCTCTAGACCGGGTCTGCTCCAGCAAAGGCCCCAGCCCGCCGATGCCGCCAGCGACTGCACCGGCTGCTGTAGTTCTGGCAGTTCCCTGGAGTTCTTGACGTGCTCCGCACCGAGTACTTGCTCTCGGACCTTCATGCCCTCATCGTAAAGAACCTGTTCTGCAGCCCCCACGGCTTTGCGGTCTGGTTGGCTGGACATTGTCGTCTTGCGTGGCAGAAGTGTTTCGAACAGTGATATAGAACTGGGGAGACGAAAGAGAGGTTGGTTGCGTGCTTGAAGAAGAAACAGAAAAGGAAGCAGTAAATACTTATACCAGTGTTTCGTGAGGAGAGTTGGAGAAACCTCCACACGGTGGCTGCTTCCTCGGGTTGAGACCGCATCGGTCGACCATGTTCCTATCGATGGGTTGGTCAGGACATTTCTCGACCACACTGGCGCAACTGGACGTAGATGATGCTCGATCTTCCTTCGGATAGTCTTGTAGTGTGATGAGGAGAGGAGAGAGAGGGACGGCGGCATCAACCTCATCTCCTGATTGTGGCTGTGGTGGCTGTGCAAATGAATCCCAACTTCCATTGGTTGCACCACCGTACCTCCGGAGGTAGTACGTACTCATGAAGCTGATCATCAAAAGAGAGTACATGCTCACGATGATGGCTATTGCAGCGTGTGCTAGGACGGTGTCGTACAGCATGCAGCATCAAAGTTGACCGTCTCATCAGCTATCGATATGGTCAGCGTTTCCCCTCGACTGAAAGACTGCTTAGAGGACGACGAGCTAGAGTCTGTGGATCCACGATTTGTACTGGGCTTCCGTTCGGTGTCCTTGGGCTCTTCCGGCTATGAGGAGTATGAAACTGAGGACGGGTCCCTTCAAACGGTCCGGCCTTGGTCGGCAGGAGGCTCGATAGCAAACAAAAAGAAGCGACAACTACGCCAAAGCAACCAGAGGTTGGAGCGTCTAGACACGTTCAACTACCGGACATGCGCAGATGGAGACCTCTTTCGGCTCTTCGAACTGTTCCCTGGAACTGGCACCCAGCCAATCGAAGGTCGTCTTGACTTCGAGCACTCGAGAAGCGTCGAGCGTGACTATACATGCTTATCCTACTGCTGGGAAACTGTTGAACGAGAGACTGATATCATCTGTGATGGCTTTCGATTTCCGGTGACCTCCAACTTGCTGGCTGCTCTGCGATGCCTCCGAAACAAATCGCACAGCCTTCACATCTGGATAGATCAAATTTGCATAAACCAAGATGATCTCAACGAGCGGAGCCACCAGGTTTCCATTATGCAGCACATCTTCTCGAAAGCGAAGGATGTTATCGTGTGGCTCGGTGAGGAAGACGACAAGTCCGGGAAGCTTTGCGAGCTTGCTCGTAAGATGCGTCGTGGCGATGACTCTCCGAAGCAATCTGGGACTCTGAAACGTATACTCAACCCTCGTCAGCTGCAAGATGCTATTCAAAAGCTGTTACAGCGTCCTTGGTTCCAACGGGTCTGGGTCGTGCCCGAAGTTGCACTCGCACGTTTCACCATCGTGCAAATAGGCCATGATCAGATATCGTGGGACAACTTTGTACGCCTTATCAAAGATGTGCCATTCCCAAAAACTGGCGGCTTCGACAAGCAGATTGCGCTTCTCGGCAACCCGAGGCAGCGCATTGCCATCATCTCGCAAATGAGTGCCAGTCAGAAGGAGGGACTTCGCCATACCGACATTACTACACTTCTGATATTGGCCAAAGGCAGTAAGGCAACGGAAATACGTGACTTCGTGTTCGCATTTTATGGCTTGACCTGGCTAAGAACGTTCCCGAATTATCGAATCTCAATCGAGCTGCTATATGCAGAGATCATCCAGCTTTACGTCAACAGCATACGCTGGGATACATCGTACTCGACGCTTCACGGATTGACGGACGAAAAACGAACACAGCAGCTGATGAGCATACTGTATAGTGCGGGAGCGCTACATCAACACCACACTTTGCCTTCGTGGATACCTGACTGGTAAAGCATCCATGAGGAACCCTTTGTTATGTCTGAGACACTACTAACTCCTTCTTCCTGTTGTACTCAGGACCTTTTCATGGCATCTCGCGCCAGTATGGTGCAAAACCGTCGCGAATCTCGCTACCACTTCCGGCAAGGACGAGTGGTCTGCTGGGGTGCGCTCTGATTTCAGAGCTGGCGGCAACGAATGTGGCGAGTTCGAGATAATCGAAGGCCTCAATGGGATGCACAAGCTTCGTGTCTCCGCCATCCTGTTGGACGTAGTGTTGATTACCAGCGAAACGACCCCAGCATCGACGCCCGGCGGTGAGCGCGACGCGTCGATGGAGCCTGACTCGACCTTGAGATATGGTCGAGTGTTCTACCGCACCGGCAACGGCTATATTGGCATTGCTACCCCCGGCGTCCAAGCAGGCGACGATATTGCGGTCTTGCTTGGCGGCGACGTTCCAGTTGTCCTTCGTGAATGTGAAAATCATGATGCGCACACCAGAGCGTACAAACTGCTTTGCGAGACCTTCCTACAGGATGAAAGCGTTATGCATGGTGAGATTGCACGCTCTGGCTGGACTGTTGCAGAAGAGATCGTCTTGATATGAAACCGGTCTATGTCGTGGAGTACACGACCTGCGAAAGCCCAGGTTCAGTCTTGACCTAACGCACTCTTCGCCATGGTCCAGCTGTCTTGAGAAAGCATTCTCGCTACTGCTACTGCCTTCGGCCAATGGGCGGTGGACTCGCCACACTGGAATGTTGCAGTCTTAGCGAAAGCTGCATCATGCAACTCACACTTCTTGTTGAGGATAAATCTTGGAAACAGCTGGAACAGCTGTCGCCATGCATGCTGCCAATCTTTGGAAGTAAGCGAAGGCATCTCCGGGTCGTTGTTAAAGTCATGTGGTGACGGCAACGATGTCAGGTCCTCCACACAACGGTGCCACACGATCTCGAGAAGAACAAATGCGATTGCAACGTCTTCCTGATCGCCTCCAGCCCACACGACACAGTTCGAGGCGTGATGGTAGATCAAGCTGATTGCTCTGGTTTGAAAGTTCTTCTCTGGAATGAGGGATCTGTTGATGCACAACTCATCTACCCACAGTATCTTAATATCATCCGGGTCTCTTAACGCTCGGAGGGCAGCGTATAGCTCGGGGCTGACTTCGAGGAAGTGGCTATCTCCGATGTAAACAGCCTCGACCTTCTCCTCTGGGGGAAGACAGCCTCTGCCATCCACGAATGGGATTTCTGGAGTCAACACCTGCTTTTGGAGCAACTTATGCCAGGAGCACGATAAGGCTTCGTAGAAAGATGGCTTGAACAGAGCTTGCTGTGAGAATGTACAATCCAACGCATCCTCTCCTTTGCCAGGCTGCAGATGCAGCAGTCGTACCACCGCGCCAACTTCATCCGGATTGATCTCGGTAGGATGCAAAGGGCTGTCGTGATAGTCGTATCGCTTTATCTCGCCCGACTTGATCTTCGCGCCCAAGATAGAGTCTCGGTAATGCTTCTTGGCCGCCTCTATCGAAGCCGATCCAACAACATCTCCAGCAGCACCAATGGATATCTGTTCCAATTCGATCAAGTCGAGTTCGTCAAGATCACCGAGTCTAGCCATCTCACTCGCTGGCTTCTCTTCGAATTCAATTTCGGCCAGTCCGGGACACTCTAGAAGCACATGGGTCTCATCGTGCTGATCGTTCGGTTCCCGCACGCATTGATCGCAGAAGTTTGATGTGCACTGCGAACACCGGTACCGTACGCCTCGAATCGGCTGAAAAGTGCCGGCGCACAGTGGTCCCTTGCAGACGATGCCATAGTGAATGACCCGCGATGGTTCTGCACCCCAGGGGTCTTGAGGAAGTGCGGCCGGAAGGCGTTCCACGGGGTTTCGAATAGGGTTGTCTGACAGTCTTCCTTTGTTTTTGTTAGGCATAGTTCCAAGGTTCTCAAGAAATTTTGGTGTACGGAAGTGAAATTTGAGGAGGCTGGAGAGGAAGCATGGGATCAGACTAGTATGGTGGACTCGGAGGAAAGGTCGAGTGCAAAGAGGCGGAGAGGTCAGTCATTACGCCCCTATACCCTTGTACCGCTCACCGGTCTGCTGTACCAGCATAGTCAGCAGCACAATGAATGGTCGCCCTTCAGCGTGGCTTGGAAAAGAAGGCAACATGCTGGGATCGGGGCAGGACCATCAGGCGTTGGGCAGCATCAAGGCCGCTCCGCTCGAAGGGGGCACGAACCAGGCAGCACAACACAATGTCGTTCATCGTCGTAATATGGGATATCACTCGAAGTTGGGACAAGAAGAGTTGAGCCCACCGATAGCGCGATTCACGTACTGCGTTCCAGGATCCGCGGGCCTACGAATCTCCTCCTTCCGACCAATGCCAGCTTGATCACTATGCTGCCGAGGTGAGTCCGGCGTGTACTTCGAAAAGCTGAATTGGTTTGCTGGGTCCGTGCTCTGAGGCATTCGGCCTTTGGTGTTCACTTTCCATTTGAACAAGGCTAATGAGGCTGAGCTGTGCCAGGTGAGACTGGCGCCTGGGTCGCAGAATGATAATCGGCCAGCGCTGAGGATGCCTTGGGTACATGCACCGCAAGGCGATGCAACTCTGGCTTTGGATACGTTAATTCTCCCCCTGATTATCGTTTGCGGTGCAACATATGTCGTCCGCAGGAAGGCAAGGATACACATCAAATTCGAACCGCTTGCGCCTGCTGGCACAGCCCGAGTTGCTCACTGCCCCTTTCTCTCATACATTCGCCTTCCACCGCCATACACACCACTCGTAAGGCGTGTGCGCCAGCTCGTTCCACTCTTCGCCACCTTTCTCACGACCTTCTTCAACACATTCGAAACCACCAGCTTCCATCAATTCCCAAAACTTACGGACGTGATCTATGTACGCCATTCGTAACGGGTAGCAAAGGATAGCTCGCGATTCTGGTCCGCTTACAAGCCAGGTCATGATTGTCCGAGACAACATCTCAGGATGGTCCTCGGAGTAGATGGTATCTGCAGCTAAGATCACCGATGGCTTCGCATCGGAAGACTCCACGGTATCTGGGCCGGTACTTCTTTCGTCCTGTTGGAGTCGTAGAGTAGATGGGTCTGTCCAGTCCAAGGAACCACAAGAGGCTGAGCCGGCATGTTTATGAAGGAGTAGCTCGTTAAGCGAGATATTGGCTGCCAGGCCTGGCAAGATGCCTGGCAAGTCGGTGAGGGTAACCTTGGCACCCCATATTGCTGCTGCTGCAAGGCCTACAAGACCAGTCCCAGCGCCGAGCTCAAGCATCCAAGGTTGCGCTGAAGACCCATCGCGTCCGGACTGGTCGATTTGAGAAGACGGAAGCGCAAAAGTATGAAGGCAATTAGCCAGTATGAAAGACGCACCCCAGGTTGACAAGGAAAGGTTCTCAGACGTGACGCCAGCGGGCTCTGAGATGTGAATAGGTATACTTGCACCTGCGCTGTCGGTCTTGACGACTAGAGTACCTTGAGCACCTATGGGCGAGGCCATATCGCCTTGCCGTTTGCACTGGTGGTCAGGGTTTGAGCGAGAACCGAAGGCACGATGTATCGTCAAATCGAACACTTCTGGCTCTCAACCATCGATGTCTTGACGGTGAGAGGTCTTGGTGATATGATCTGATCAAAAACTCGACCTGTGAACAAGCGAGCAGGAACAGGCGCTCGGACGGGAGTGACCGCTGTGGGCCGGAGTGGCCCGAGAGCTAAATCTTCCGCCTTCGGCGCGTACTTGCCCAATCAACTTCCTCGGATGCACTTCCACTGCATCTCGACGAGCAATTGGACCTCTCTAGGGCTCGAGGCGGTCGTGACGGGGCGTTGGACTCGAGAATAGCCATGTGTGCCTCACAGGCACCTCCAACATCATGCTACCGTTGTAAGTGTGCTCATATGCTGCTCCGTCTCTCTTATCACACATCTGTCGTCCTGTTAGCAGTAATGCGGTAATATAAGCAAGAGGAGGGAGCCTGCATACAGTACTCTGCATATCCTTAATCTGCGCGCAAGATGGGTAGAGGCAGGTCCTCCTATCTCAGCTACACGGCGCTCGTTCTGCTGTCTGCTGTATCGTCCGCCAGTGCCGGCCTTTGGACTGTTGACATCGACAACGATCCAGCACCTTCTCCCGCGAAAGGACCACCATTTTCCGCACACGCCAGTCGCAATCGTGCGCTCCTGCCATACCAGATCGTAGGCATTGTCGGCTCATACGTTGGAACAGTTCTCATCCTGGGCTCGCTACTTCTGACTATTGGCCGCAAGTTACGAAAGAGAGCGCAAAGCATGACGACACAACCGAAAGAGATGGTCAGGCCGATGCCGAAGGCATTTGAAGCAAGTCCAATAAGCCCTCAAAGTAGTAAGAGCTGGTTTTCGCCGAAAGGCTTGAAGTCGAAGAGGAGTGTGACAAGCAGTGTTCGCTCTGGCGTCAGTAATCAGATGTCGCCAGCCATGGAGAGCGTTATGAATTTCGACAATAGCGTGATCGAAGCAGACCGCGCGAGGCGACAGGAGGAAATGGAGCGGCTATACGCTGCTGCATTTGCTCAGGATGACCGGAAGAGCAGTCAGACAAATCTAACCCACAATACCGCGCCTCCAGAGTACTCTGGCAGAACACCACCTCGCCTCATCACAGATGCGCCTGGTCTGAGACATCTGCAGATACCTGGCTCCGGTCCACAAAGTCCAACTACGCCAAAGTCGCCGATACGTGCTATCTATCCTCCTGGAAGCTCCATCGCTCCAGGGCCGATGTCACCCACCAGCCCGGTCAAGGCTGAGATGCCGAACTACAGCTTTCCTAAGCAACCGCCAGCAGACTCGGTTCTCAAGACAAATCGGCATGAGAGGGTACCTTCGTACGGCAGCGGCCAAACGAGCACATCAACATCCGCGTCGAAGAAAATACGAAAGTCGCTGCGGAATATCAAGATCAGTGGACCCATTATGGGTGACGATAATAGCGACGGCGCTCGTACACCACTTTCGCCACGCTTCTACACAGACCCTGGCATACCACCAGAGCCACCAACTGCAAGAACGACAGAAACGCTGAGTCCTGGATACCCACCTGACACACCAGCGACGATTGGCAGCTGGCACCGAGGTGATGAACGCGAAGACCTTGACCAGATTCGCAACCTGCCATCAGCGAATCCCCAACGCATGAGCACTCACAACTACAACAACCCAGCGCAGATCCTCACTAACGTGGCATCCACACGACCTGATCCTACGAAGACCGCAAATGCAGGTGGAAACGGCGCACTACCATTCCGCGAGATGAACCGACAGTACGCTCAACAACAGCAAGTCTCATCACAAGGCGCGTTTCCGCTCAGTCCTGGCCACTGGAACGCCAGTGCGACCACGCCGAATTCTGCCGGTGGCTTCGGCTACCTCACGAGCGCTGGTCCGGTGAAGACCACGTTTCTCGAGGCAAGGAGGGACAGACTAGGCTTGGCTCCGAGGACTGGTCAAGCAACACCGTACAGCCCATACATGCCGTTCACTCCTCTGACACCGGTGACGCCGAGGCTGACGAGTCGGGCTGAGCGGAAGCAGAGGGAGAAGGAGGAGAGGAAGGCTCATGGCGCGATCATGGAGGAGGATCAAGTGGCTGACGAGAAGGATCTCTGGAGTGAAGCATACTAACTACTGCTTCTACAAGTAGTGGCGGGAGCAGGGGCCCTTCCTTAGTACCGTAGATATGTCGTCTCCCTCGGAAACCTTTTTTCGCCGTTCCGTCACACCCATGTAGAACGTTACCAATTGGACTTTCTAGTAGAACTACTGCCCTGTCAACTGGCGGGTGCCAATTGTCGTTGATGCGCACGCAATACTACGCTGGAAATCTTCCAGCATCCGATCACCCAGCACCACCGCTATTCCTCCCAAACCACAAAGCGGAAGCATCTCTCTCCGGAACAGATCATGGCCGAAGTAACAATAGATTCAACATGATGATCACCAAGTCTGAGGCGTCTGGCATCATACATGTAGCAAGATGCCGTAAAAGCTCCAGCGTGCCTCTCTACCTAACTCCCGAAACCACACACCACCAGCAAAGATCAGGACTGAAGACACCATGGCACCCGCACTTCCTACTACCATGCGAGCATCGCGCTTTTCGGACACAACAGGCGGCCTAGAGAAGAACCTGAAGCTCGAAGATGCTCCCTTACCCAAGGATGCGAGCACCCTCCCAGACGGCGCAACTCTGGTCAAAGTCGAATATGCCAGCCCGAATCCCGTCGACTACAAGATGCCGGAGCTCTGGCTGTACCGACGCCTTGCGATGACCCTGCCGGCCATACCGTGCGGAGATTATGCCGGGACTGTGGTGGTCTCGAAGCTTGCACACCTCAAGCCCGGCGATCGTGTCTTTGGAAGAAGCGACCCGCCTGCTTCTGGATCATTTGCCGAGTACTTGGTTGTGCTAAGCAACGAAGGCGTGGTACCGCTTCCCGATGGCGTGAGCATGAGAGATGCAGCTACACTGGGCGTTGCTGGCATCACAGCCTACCAATGTCTAGCGCCGTATGTCAAGCCGGGCTCCAAGGTCCTCATCAATGGCGGAAGTGGTGGGTGCGGGACTTTCGGAATTCAAATCGCCAAAGTGCTGGGCTGTACTGTCACGACGGCTTGCTCCTGGCCAAACGTTCAGCTTTGCAAGGACCTTGAAGCGGACGAGGTCATCGACTATCGCACCACGAATCCAGTCGAGCTTCTGAAGCGGAACGGCACGCAGTTCGACCACATCGTGGACATGGTGGGCTTGCCGGCTCTGTACTACAATGCACACCATTACCTCAAAGACGAGGGAGTCTTCATCCTTATCGCGGGTGCACCTACGCTGTCAAGTACGATGGACCTGCTTCAGATGTTCTGTTTGCCGTCATGGCTCGGCGGTGGAAGGAGAGCATTGAAGTTCCACGGCAGAAAGAATAATGCGAAGGAGTATGCAACGATTGCTGGTTGGATGAAAGAAGGGAAAGTCAAGGCTGTTGTAGAGAAGGAGTATGCGCTGGAAGAGGCACCGGATGCGTTCAGAAGTTTCAAAACAGGTCGAACCAGAGGGAAGTTGGTAGTGAAGGTTGCGGCAGGATGAGAACGATTGGATATAGGCGTGGACATGCCATAGGCATAGGGCTATAGTGATAGATCCCAGGGTGGTATTCGCATACTTAGATCTGCGAGATCTGGTCATGCCTTCCTTCCTGTTGCTACAGCTCACATTAGTATAGGTACTAAATCGTTGAAGGATGCGAAGATTGCTTCTTTTGCGACCTGCCTACAGCCGTTGTGATGACTTTGATTCTGATGAAAGGACGCTCCCACGTGGTTGCTTCCTTGCAGCTTGAGGAGCGAACTCCGTCGAGTCGAACAAGCAACAGCCAAGTCGAGCCAAGATGGGCAAGACTTCTGAAGAAGCAACATCGTGCAGCAGACTATCGAGAACATGTGGAGTTGGAGGGGTGAATGTGTTCTTTGAGCTGATGTCGTGACGGGAGTCGGCGGAGCTGCACGTGTCCGTTCCAATGGCTGGAGAGTTTCGTACCTGACAGATGACGTACCACAACATGGGAAGCTCGCAGGAAACCCGCCCGATCTCACCAGGACGCGATGAGATGCGATGGCTTAGCGATCTTCAGGAACCCTGTAGCGGCCTTGTAGCGGCTTGCCATGACGCCGATAAGCAAATGCCTAGTCGTACAAAGCTTCAGACCCGGCCGTCGTGGTACCTGGAAGCTGCTTCTTCGCCCTTGAGCAGACACAGCTTGCGAGATCGTTTGGCATTCTTTGGGCAGATCCTCCCCTTTCTGATCATCATAGTGCAGTTCATCATGCTGTACAGGAGCTATGCACTCTTGGCCGCCTGTGGGCTCGCGGATGCTGGCCTGATCAAGAAGGCAGCGAGCAGTAGCAGTACTTCAGTTGCGGATTATTTCCAAACCAAACCCGAGCTGTTCCCTGGTCCTACGCCAACTGGACCTGCTCCATTCCTTGCGCAGACAAACCCGGCACCATTTGCGAGCACCACGTACATCCCGAACTCGCCATTAGAGACTCAGGTGCCGATTAAAGGCAATACAGACAATGGCAACATCGTAAGTTCGACGTGTATAGACCTTTGTGAGTCCATTTGAGACATAGACTGATTATACCCTTTTCTTTCCTCAGTTCCAGCTTCACGGTCAGCTCTCACACTACTTCCCGAACCCGGTTGGCTTTGGCGTGGACGAGTACACCTTGCCAGAGAACGCCAGCATCTCGCAGCTACATATGCTCTCACGGTAGGGACTGATGGGCAAACCCGTTATCGACGCCGCTAATCATTTCTCCCTGCTGTTTTTAGCCACGGTTCTCGCTACCCTACCACTGGAGCTGGTGCCCAACTGTTGGCCCAGAAGATCCAGAACTACACCAATGGTACTCTCGGGGACATCACATTCACTGGGGAGTTGAGCTTCCTCAACACCTGGTAAGGATACTAAGAATAATGGCCAAGACAGTGCTAATCCCTCTGCCCTTCTTCATCGCAGGAAGTACCTCCTCGGCAACGAGATCTTGGTTCCTGTCGGAAAGCAGGAGCTGTTTGACTCGGGTACACTTCATCAGTATATGTACGGACATCTGTACCCGAACGACGGGTCAAAGATCATCGCCAGATCCACAACCCAAGATCGCATGACCAACTCAGCGGAGTACTTCCTTGCTGGCTTCTTCGGCCTCGACTGGACATCAAACGCAACTTTGGTACTAGCCATTGAAGACACCACCGGTACGTTGGCCCATGAGACAATGCCAAGCACCGTGCGGTGCTCAAGACCTCATACGACTCGCTTACTAATACAAGCCACTTGCTAATACTCCTACCCATCGTTAGGCACTTGGAACAACACGTTGGCCGGTTACTTTGACTGCCCCAACTCCAATGGCTACCACAACTTGGGTGGTACAAATGCAACCACCAACTGGTACAACATTTACCTCGAAGGTGCCACGAAGAGGCTTCATTCATGTGCCGGTGGGTCAACCTTTGTAGAGCTATGACAGAGACACCTACTAACGGTGTCTTGCGCAGGAGCCGCCTTCAACTGGACTGCTCAAGACAGCTACAATGCTCAGTCGCTGTGTGCCTACGAGACTGTGGCTCTTGGCTACTCTAGCTTCTGCGGCTTATTCACCTACGAGGAGTGGGAAGGCTATGAGTACAGTGTAGACATCAACTTTGCCGGCAACAACGCCTTCCAGTCGCCAACAGGACGGGCTGTCGGAGCTGGATACGTTGCTGAGATCCAGGCCCGGCTCGAGAATCATCTGATCACCAAGCCGACTGCACAGATCAACACCACGCTGGATTCACAAAATTCTACCTTTCCCGTTTCTCTGGACCAAAATCTCTTCTTCGATTTCAGCCACGACACCAACATCATGGCTATCCTCACTGCGTTTGGTTTGACTCAATTCGCGGAGGTACTGCCCGACGACCACATCAAACAGGACAGGGCGCTAGTGGTTTCACATATGGTAATTTCTAAACTTCTTTTGCCTGATACCTCACTGACACTATTCTCTCTCTGTACTAGGAACCCTTCGGCGCTCGTTTGGACATTGAGATCGTCGAGACACCGTCACCGCTCTCTGGCAAGCGAAGCGATGGTGACAAGTACACCAGCGGAAGCTCCACGAAATATGTCCACTTCATCCTCAACCAGAGGACCATCCCGCTCGGAGTGTCGTATTCGGACTGCGGCGATCGAGACGATGGATGGTGCGAGCTGTCGACCTTCCTCGACCAGCTGAGCACCAAGGTGGCTGAGGCGGAGTACCAATATTCCTGCTTCGGTGAATGGGATATTGTACCGTATGGCAAGCTGACCGACGGTGTTCCACCACCAGATGCTAACAGCAGCACTTTGACTGCATAAGCTACCGAAGGCTTGGCGAAGACTACTGACGACTAATGTTACGATAACGTGTACATACTAGATAGCTGTAGCTAATCGGACAACACATCTAGCTCCAAGCACCTTCCTCTTGGGAACAACAAGCAAAGATAAGTCACCGGCGAGAAGAAACGTTGAAGCAATATTCCGGCAAGTTATTCAGCGCCACCGCAACCATATCGGAGACTTTCACTACGGCAGCGGGTTTCTATCAGATCGCCTGGACACGTCCATATGAGTTCTTGCAACCGCTCGAAGAAAGGTGCAGATGCTCGGATACTTTACCGCGATGTATATAAGATCCGCCGTCTACACTTTGGTACCGGTCATCATTGCCTTATACCTATCTGCAAGACCGTACCGCACGATGTCGACCATAACGAACCACCATGATCATGGAGACTTCGAGTAAGTCAACACTGCTATGCAGAGAGACTCTTGCTGATTGTACGGTAGTCCTGGCAGCATGTAAGCCAATCTGAAGGTTGAAAGGGTTCTTGGAGATAGCATCAAGCTCCGAGCGGCGCTCCGAGACCTTCTACTACTCACCCGTTGGTTCAAGACACTTGCTGACCCTTCTACTTATCAGGTACGACCAGGCCTGGGTTCAAGATCAAGTCCGCAAGATCCAACAGTATATAGCAGACAACAAGGCGTCACTGCTCGCCATCGATGAGTCTAGCAGTCCGCGAATTCTCGACTATGCGTGCGGGCACGGGACCATTTCTCTGGTAAGAACGTTTGTCCTGCTCAGCTTCCCGATGGCCTGTTTGACACGAATCTCAGGCACTCCTTGACGCTTACCCATCAGCGACCTTCCGCGGTCTAGACAACCACCCGAAGCAAGTCGAACGCTACAACTCCGAAGCCCAAAACGCTCTCGGAAACTCTCAATCTCGCATGTGGGCCAAAGTCGGCGACTTGTACGAAGGCTCTTCGAAAGAGCTCGACAGCGACGAGTGGTTCAACTTCGACACTATCATCATGAGTATGGCGCTCCATCACGTCGCGGACCCGTTGCAAATGCTTGTGAATCTTAAGAAAAGGTTGAAGAGCGGAGGGACGCTTGTTTTGGTGGAGTGGTTGGGCGCGAAGGCTCACGATCATGGGAAGCATGGTCATCAACATGACCACAGTGGTGCCCATTCACATCAGCATGCACCAGCGGACATGATTGACGCGCCTGGAGGTCAGAAGATATGGCCTGGCTTCGATGAGAGTTTCTTCCGCGAGGTGCTGACAGAGGCCGGCTTTCAGAAGGCGTCGATTGATGTTAGGGTGCCGGGTGTGACGTTCACTATTCCGGAGGAGTTGATGCAGTCGTTTCATAAGGGTGTGAATGAGCTTGTGTTTGTCAAGGGTGTGGTGTAGGAGATACGAGATATACTGGGAGATTGAGGAGATGTTGATACCTGACAGCTATCATAGACTGAGCTACAGTGTGCAATGAGCCTGCTGTGTGTTCGCACGCAACTTAAGCAAGGCACTCGCCACGGAGACGAGTCAATGGTATACCAACCACACGGGTAGGTGAATGATCGTTTCTGGAAGCCATCAATCTAGGCTCCTTGCATGATCATGGTCATGCGGCCGAATGCTGTACAGGAGCTTCTGCCAATCACTGCTCGATCACTCCACGTTGCACGACCGCGTGAGGAAAAGGTGCCCATTGGTGGTAAGAGGGTGTACTGACGTGCACGTGTTTGCAGACAACACAACCGCATGTGGACTGTACAGCAAGAACTTGACCAACTCGGGAGATGTCGTTGAGTGCGCCTATCGAGGGAATACCACTATCCCGATCCTGCCCGGTCGCTTACGGTGCTATAATTTGGTATCTATGCCAACAATTGATTAAAAGAGGCTGAGATCGGCACCGATCTCACCGCTACGGGTTTGCGCTTTGCTGAAACTCGAGGTGTTGGGAGCAGTAAAGGAAAATGGCTGGACTGCGAGATCTCCCCGCGCTTGCCCCGCTACGCCTGGACCCTTGCCGTCGTCTCGTCTCGAGTCAGTCGTTTCTTTCCGTCTCTCGTCGCTGTAGGACGAACAGTCGTTCGGGAACTGATCGATAGGTAGGAGTCGCACTATAGACACGGCACCCTTATACACATCTTGACAGGCGTGCTGTATCGCGGGATGATGTGCATGGCATGAGAGTTGGTGCTCGCGCAATACGAGTTTTCGGGAGGGGCGGCAGCCAATGGAGTCGAAGCGCCAGCGACTCCACACGTGCAGTCTCACCGACTTTCTGTGCGCAGCAGAGCAGAATCTTGCCCGGCTTTCGTGCTGCTGTCTCCCTCCAACTGCTCATCGCCGTCAGGACGGCGGTGAAGTTACGCCCCGATCGAGTGAGCAGCAGCGCGGCGCCCGTCTGTTGCCATTCCTGACCACGAATCCGATTACCACTCCCGCCTGACACTCAGCACCAACACAACCTGAGGCGAATCGTCTCACCGAGCGCGAAGATGGACCACCTCGACTTCAATCCCCAGGACTCGCACTTCGACTTTGGCGCTGCTTTTGGGGGCAACGATCCGCGTGCGCACTCGTATCCGCCTTTCGTGCACGCCGGCAACTCCAAGTACGACAACACTTGGTCGACACTCGGCCTCGAGGGCTTAGAGCAGGTCGACGACATGTCTCAGCAACAGCAACAGCACCATGCGCAACAGTCGTACATGGTCCCGGGTCCGAGTCAGCAGCGGCAACAACAGCAACAGCAGCAGACGCAGCAAAGCAGGCCGAGCAGTAGTCATGCCGCGATGGGCCTTCAGACGAGCAGTCTCGATATGGAGTATGCCAATATGCTGCCGAATGCCTGGCAGTTCCAGATGCAGCATGCCACCCACCAGCATCAACATCACCATCATCAGCAGCACTTCAATATGCAGCAACATACTGCCATGGGCATGAACGCATACAACCCATCGTCCTTCGGAGGACAATTACAAAGCTCGCCGATCGGCTTCATGCCCATCTCTGCGGCTGAGAACTATGCGGTCACTGCAGGAATGGACTCTCAGTCCTTCATGACCATGGCCGGCCCTATGGACTCCATGAATGCTCTTGCCTTCCCGCTCAACGACTACCAGAACGATATGAACTTTCCAGCAATGGCTCTCAATAATGCTGCCCTGCGACAACATGCACTCAACCAACAGGCTGTCGAATCTTCGCAATCAAGTCTACCTGGCACCTCGCCGACTGGCACAATCTACGAAGTGCAGTCTGTGTCAGATAACGAATGGTCCATGGTCAACTACCCGAACACCAACCGTCATTCGCTGGACTCATTTGGTACGGTCTCAAATCCCAGTCAGAACTTACACATCCGCACAAACTCGGACTCGTCGGCATCAGATGAACCTCATTCGGCCGACTTATCTGGTAGCTACGAAGAGATCCCACCGTGGCCATTAGTCTCACCGCACGAGTTCCATGGCAGTGACTACCTCGACTCGCAGTATATTCAACAACAAACTCATGGCCTTCCTGCTCCAACATTACAACGCTCACCGTCATCATCGCTTGCTGTCAGCCCCACAACTCACGCCGGTCCTTCGTACCAGTCCGCCGGTTCTTCGTCTACTTCGCCAACATCATCAGGTCCCACCTCACCGCCCCTTCGCCGACGCAAGTCACCTCTTGATGGTAAGACCACCAAGGCTGTCATCAAGAAGACTTCCCACAGCACTCGCAAGGATGCTACAGTCGAGAAGAAAGTTGGCCGAAGACGTGGTCCTCTGCGACCTGACCAGCGCCAGCAAGCACATGAGATCCGTAAGCTTCGTGCCTGTTTACGTTGCAAATTCTTGAAGAAGACTTGTGACAAGGGCGAGCCATGTGGTGGTTGCCGACCAAGCCACGCCCGGTTGTGGCAAGTACCGTGCACTCGCATGGACATCAAGGACATTGCATACTTCATGAAGGACTGGAAAGCGGATTACGAGCGCCACATTAGCCTTGGCTTCAGCGTTGGGAACATCAAAGGCTTCAGCACGATGGAGCGCACGCTGTACATCACCCACGGTTATGGACACTACTTACCCATCAACGCTCGTGAGGTATTTGTCCGTGATGACAAGTGCTTCGGCATGGACTGGGTCGAGTCAGCTCACGAGACCCCTCGCGAGTTTGAGGTCAACACTGCGAAGCTATCCGCTGGCATGGAAGGTGTCAGCCCGACTCTATTGTCGGAGTACCTTGACCGCCATCTCGACCAAGGCTTCGAGTCTTTCGTCGATGATTACTTCGAGGGTACCGTCTTCGTAACCGAGATCCTCAAGACCGCCTTCCGCTACTACCAGAGGGAGAAGACACCTTCAATACGCAAGGCGCTCAAGCTGGTGCTGGCCTACAACCTCACACTCCACGTGACCATGGTTGAAGGTCTGTCTGAAGAGGAGCAGTTCCAGGGCAAGATTGAAGACGACGGGTCACGATTCGCCGGCAAGACTGTTGCACCTGTCATGATCAACTTCCAAGTCAAGTGTGCCTTGGCGGATATGTGGCGTGAGCTGCAAAAGGACATCCTTGAGGAGCTCTCCACTCTCTACAGCTCCGTCTATTCCGGTGACAAGTTGAAGAACTGGCCTACCATCTTCATGCTGGCGGCTATTCTGCTGGCGATATGGGAGGAGATGCAGTTCGACTGCCACTACCGAGTGTCGGACGAAAAGGCGGTGAACAAGTTCTGCGACGAGATGGAGACAACACCTGTCGGCGTTATCGTCGGCTTGTTCCAAGCCATCTCCACCAAGCTGCCCGGTCTGCAGGAGTGGGATACGAGGAAGCATCATCATCTGCTTGGCTCAAACTCGGCGGTGTGCGATGCACTCACCGAGGTCAAGGGTCACGTGAACCGATATGGTGAGTACATGCAGAATGATCTCAGAGAACCACACACTAACGTATATCGCAGAATTGTACCTCAAAGAGCGCGCCTCGTCAGCAAAATTCGACCGCAACGACTTCGACAGCCTAAGCAACAAGTTCCTGAGCAAGCTGGTCATTCGCGCGAACTAGGGGTCTCGTGAACGAGTGGCGAAGCTCGATTCTGAGGGCCCGAGCGAGTACGATCCACCTACATCTGATACGAATCCTGAAACGAATCAATCGAACGATGATGTTGTCGCCCACGACACCCACGATCTTCACGAAGACTCGAAGGCCGCCCGCAGTGAGCCATAAACGACTGCACGGAAAAGTTTCCCTTATGTTATGCATTTAGCTTCTCCAACGACGACGATGATGATTTGCGTTCGCGCTGACGAAGCTACGACACACGCATGATGCTGGTGTTTTTTTGTTTTCTTATGGTGCTTTTGACGGACGATGATACCATTCTTTGCGGTTTACACGGCACGCACTGGCCCGCATTATTCTTACCCACCTAGCATGGCGTTTGCGATTTGCTTGAGAGAGATGCAATGTGTCTACGAATGACCAACGGCTGATGCATGAATGCATGGAGATAGCGAGATTTTTGCGTGAGGGACAGCGATGCAGATGACTTTGATCTTTTTGAACTGGCTGAGATGAGATGGATGTACGACGTTGATGAGAATGGCTGATGGGTACATGGTGCCTATGAGAATGTTTGAACGAGAGGGGGGTGGATATAGCTTAGCATATAGTATCAGCTACCATGAGGCACTACTTGAGTCCAATGTGCCTCTTGTGTTACAATCTTCCGGGAGTGTAAGCATGAAAAATTGTGAACACTTTCCAACACTTCCGTCCTTCAAGAAGTGTTACTCCACTGACGCCCGGGCATCTGATTCTCCATATCAGTGCTCGATTGGGAGCTCACAGACACGATCTTATCGCGGACGCCTTTATTTGTCGCTAGACGCGAGTGTTGTAGAGCCGTCTCCACCCGAAGCTTCTGTCGGCTGACCATCCTTGTCGTACCACCGCGGCTCGGTCTTGGAGAGGGCAACGATAGATGTCCACGGCTTGCCAGCTACAGTGGCATTCTGGAAGAGCGTATCAATCTCTTCGAGGGAGCGGGAGCCGGTTTCTGGGTAGAAGAAATAGATGATGGGGATGGTGACGAAGTTGCTGCTGGGTGGTTAGCGATTGTTTATGAATTGGTCTGCGGACGGTGGGGACGGTTGACTTACGCGACCCCGAATACAACGTATGTCTTCCATGTGATGTGTATCAGCAGTGCTGGGTTGCAGAACACGACAGTCCAGTTCGCAGTCCAGTTGGCTGTGGTGGCGAGCGCATTCGCGGGACCCCGGACACTCAGTGGGATCAGCTCGACTGCCCAGAGCCAGCTCATGCCTTGCCAGCCCACGGAGAAACATGTGCAGATTGCGAAGAACATCACTGTCATGACGAGATGAGCCGTATTGGTGCCGATCTCAGCCATGACCGCCATAACGATAAGACACACCAGCATGCCTGCAGATCCGAACATCGTCAAGCTTCGGCGACCCCAGAAACGGTCCATGCCAAAGAGTGCGAGGAGGGATGCAATGCAGAACTCCGTGGAGCAGCACGCGCCGAGCAGGCCAGCGGTATGTTTGGAGTAGCCAAGTTTCCACCAAAACATTACCGCAAGGTATTGGACAAACAAGTTGATACCCGAAAATTGCTGTAGCACCTGCAGCAGGACGGCGAGGAAGACACGCTGGCCATAGCGTGACTTGCCCATGCTGAAGATGCTGGGCATGCTCGAGCCTTGGATCATATGGAGGATGGTGTTCTTGATGGCAAGGTATTCTCGTCGGTTGTCTTCATGCTGTGGCGGCAGCTCGTTGAGCGCTGACAAAACATCGAGTGCCGCGTCCTCTTTGCCGGACAGGATCAGGTATCGTGGTGACTCTGGTAGGAAGCCAATGAGTAGGAGTGCTGGTAGTAAGAAGACGATTGGTATCGCCAACGGAAGCCTCCAGGAGGCAGGGCTCGGCTCCAGCCAAGAGCAAGCGTATGTTACCCCTGTAGGACAGCGTATGTTAGCCGGTATTGTGATGAAGAGCTAAGGTCCGAGCATCACGTACAGAAAGCACAAGCGATCCCAGCAGTAACGCACACGCCGAAAGAAACGAGGAGCATACGGCCGCGACGATGAGTCTTAAGACACTCGACATGCCAAGCTGGAACCGCTGACGCGATGAAGCTACGAAGCCCGATTAGCACACTACTTGGGAAACGTCCGGGACATGAGATTGTGCCTACCCATTGCCCATCCCTGCGATAAAGCGGCCAGCGATATATTGCGAAATGCCGAATGTCGAGGTCTGCACGATCCTACCGATGATCTCCAACACTAGACCGGTAACAATCGAGCCTTTCCGGCCTAGGAAGTTGCTGAGGAAGATCAAGAGTGCTGCTCCTGTCAAGCATCCCAGATTCCACGTTCCTACTATAGCACCTGTGAAGGATGTCAACAGGCGTTCCAAAACACTCAAACTCCGGGTATGTATGAGGACAGGCGGTACCTCCAATCTGGGGCTCTGTGATGAACCTCGGAAACTCTTTATCAAAAGTCTCCATGACTACAAGGCCGCCAATGTCGCCTTGGCCATAGCCGAAAGCGCTGTATGCCGTCAACGAGTTGTCGTTCGAGTCGCGAAGGTGTTGGTCTTACATGAAGCAGAGCCCAGCGGTCAGACCAATGGCAGTTCGCAGCGCCGGACCACTCATGCCCAGATAATGAGTGTGCTTCATGGCGATGTAGTTCGTCTGTATCTCGTTCTCCATGATGGAGCGATCGGGTGGTCCCTGGTATGGCAGGGCTTCGAGGCTGGATTGCTTCGACGCCATGTTGGCCGGCCAGGTATACAGGGCGATGAATAGATGGACGGCGAGGGCTCTTCATCCGAAGGAGTGTAGACAAAGGCTTGTAATTTAAACATTGCTTGTATGTCTAAACCCGAGGGATCACTAGTTCGGCTCAGACCCAGCTACACAATCGTCGTTCTTGAACCATGTTTGAAGAGATGCACTACCCCATTCAGGAAAGACGCCCAACGGTACCTTGCGGGACTTGCCGATCGACCATAATGTCGTTTTGGTCGCCATATTTGATTGGTGTCTTTCATCTGTCATTGTTTTGGCTCGCCGTAGTGGAGAAACCTAATCTTGGCTTGCTACCAGCTGACTGGGCCGGGACGCAGGAACATATGCCGATCTGAGGCATTCAGTCGAATAGTTTCCGCTTGCTCTGGCTCGGGATCCTGATCGGTTACAGAGTTTTGCAGACATCTGTTCGGAGATGCTGTGAAAGTTCCTCTCCATGGCAAGAATGCAATATGTTTTTCCGCTGACTACGCCGTCGAGATGGAGAGAGCAGTTTCTTTCGCACGAGACCTCTTCGGTCGCATCGAGGGCGCCGTTGTGGACACCAAGAGTGAGCCTTCTCTCCATCCCGAGGTACAGGAGGGTCGCAAAAAGACTGGTATCCCTGCAAGAAAGTGCGGATAGACTAGGTCCAATCGGGCAGTGATTTGCAAAATTTAAATTTGGCTCTTAAATTTGCTCTCGAATTTTGCGAATCACTGCCCGATTGGGCCTAGTCTATCCGCACTTTCTTGCAGGGATACCAGTCTTTTTGCAACCCTCCTGTAAGGTTTCGAAAGAAGGGGCTACAACGTGGACTCGACATGCTGACAGATCTTGTGGGTTATGCACATCTTGTTGCGTAGAAGAAGGGACACGCAAGAGCTGGGCCTGTGTGGGGGATGCTGGATATCCCTATCTTTTGCCGTAGGAGGTGGTAAGAGAAAGACTGCTATCATCGTAAACTGATGTTGGCCCCTGTGCTGCTGCCAAGCCTCGCTATCGAGTCTCAACTTTGACTTCACCTCTTCCACTTCACAGCCTCCCAGCACCCTTTGGTCATTGTTTGGCGCCCAAATCGAGTCCGTCGAGGAGCTCGTGATGCGGGACAACGCGTGGACATGTCAGCGAGCTGTGGTTGTCCGGATCATCTCGAATTGACAGAAACGCGTAGGACTTTGCAAAACTGGCTTGAGAAAAGGTTCAACAACAAAGTGTCCATTGCGTCTTGCTGCGACGAGAGCAGAGCTCTTCAACCCGTAGTCGAGTGTCTTATGGCGACATTGAAACCGCCGAGGACAAAAGCCAGGAATGACCACTCGTCGATCGTTGTACAACAGCGTTCCCGGACGACCAAACTAATCGTGAAGCACACATTTGCTGGTGCTGTTTATGTCGAGATGACCCTAGACGTTCCACTGGCCAGCATTGTCTCCGACCTACATTGGCAACCTTAGGCTGACTCCTGGACATTTCTCCATGAACGCAATGTCGCTTTGCTAATCGTGCTGAACCCGGGTCAGCCCGCTGCACCAGAGCAAACGGACTACGGACTACGTGATCGTTGATGTAGATAAGATGCTTATATGGTTGCTTGGCATCGAAGAGGATTAGGTGGACGCTGACTTCTTCGCGCTTCCTCCATCTTCCACCACTTCCACCACTTCCACATCTTTCACAACTCCTTCTTACGGCTCGAAACCACCCAGACCTGCCCTCTCCCTTTCACAAGCAGCGACAAGTCCACCTACCGAAGCGATAACACTATGAGCCGCGATGCTGCAACTGTCAACATCACCTCGCCTCGCTAGGCTCCCAGCAGAGCCTCCAGACTCGATGGCGCAACCTGCTCGTACGGTGCTGAAGGTAGCACGTGCATACACTTTCGCATATTGCTTCGAGTACTAACAGCACATCTAGGAGCCGCCTCACCCCAACAGCGCGCCGCCATCACAAATGTCTTGTCGTCGCAAGACCTTCCAATCCGCCACGTCTCCGCTTGACGCTGAGAAGTCTCTTTCGGCGGCCCAAAAGGTTTTCGGCATAACCGAGCTAGTTGAAATCATAGTCGATGCTATGGGATCTACAAAGTGTGCCGCACACCCACCCCCTCTGGAAGCTCAACCCCGGCAAAGCTTATCGAGTGAGCCTCTCGGGCTGCCGAATTCTCCTCACCTTGGTGCCCACGAAGACGCCACTCCGAGCAGTCGTAGAGCCTTCACTCCTGCAGAGTGTAAGAGAGCTTTGCGTGGCGTGAACATAATGTTCGCCGAGCTGGTCGACAAGAACATGACAGAGCTTGTTATCAGCGATCGCGACAAGTCTCGAAGTGCCAAGGCCTCCTGGCATACTCCATGGCTCCGTGCAGACGAGATGTGCCGCCAACTGGTTGGGCTCATGAAACTTGAGTCGAGCACCCGACCTTTCGGGGCACGCCTCCAGGGCTTCGAGTAAGTATCGTGCCATATCATGGAGTCGTTTCCAAATCGACTGACAATCTCAGATCATGCCACGTCTACTTCGGCACAAAAGTTAGGCGCCCGCTCCCAGCCAGCCTTCTGCAAAACTTCGCGACTCTACTTGGTAGCATGAAGTCCCTTCGGCGGTTACACCTCGTCCTACCGACTCAGTTTGAGAGTCAAATCCATGATGTCATAAGGAAATCAACATTTCTCCCAATCGATGCACTGGTGTACCGATCTGGCAGCAAACCCGTTATCCCCGCCGTGCCAGGGTTGCGGGAACTACACCTCCAGCTGGGTGACGAGTCCGACCCTTTCCGTTGCCTTGATGGTTCTGGCCTGATCAGCATAGCCGCAACTGCCGACTTGAAGGGTGTCGTGCGTCTCACGATTGATGACGTGGCCTGGGAGATGAATACCCTTGCCGGTTAGTTTCTGCTGATGTTCTTTGGAGGTTATTTTTCTACGCTAACGACTGTTAGCGATCCGCGACACATTGCCAAAGCTTCAAGACTTGAGCATGCGCTGCACGTCAGAATGGGCCACATTCCTAGTACGTTGATATGATCGCACCCCTCCGATTGCTACGCAGTACTGACCAGTGACACCAGAATCCCGGGGTCCTCCAAGCCCTTGACGAGATGGAATGCCTCACTACCTTACGTCTACAGCCTTATGTCGAACTCAACGGACGCTACATATCCGAACCTGGATTCGGAATATTCAAGGAGTCCCACTCCGGCAAGCACAACATATGTTCCACTTGGGTCCCGCCAATCGTCCCGGAGTATCATCACATCAGAACCAATAGTACGACGTCTGGCAGCGTCGCCGAGATCGAGGATGACCCGGCCGATGATGATTCATCCATGGACACGATTAGCGAGGCGTCCAATCGAGCAACGTGGAATGCTGGACTTACTTACGCCGGAGAGATGCTCGGAAGGTATACCCATGTCAAGAGACTGGTCCTTGGAACCACCGTGGTCACCATTGAGCCTACGCCTGCAGTACCTCTCAAGATCTGGTACCCACTCAGCCCGTTCTGGCCGGTCGCAAGCTCGGCTAACATGGCCACGAGCGGTCACACAACATCTGTCAGTGTACTCATCGAGCGTGGGGTGCTAACGTCGGATCGAGACGGCGAATCTGATCTGCTCAGGAATCATGAGGTTCGCGATGCTGCTGTGCAGAGGGCTTGTGAAGAGCGAAAGAAGGAGTGGTATAAGACGTATCACAATGTGAGGGGTGAGACAGAGTACAGAGAGAAGTATAGCCTTGCTCCGAGTGACGAGGCTTTCAAAGAAGGCTTCGATTGGGCTGGGTGGAAGTACTCTGATAGCGAGAGAAAGGCGAAGCGGGGGCGAGTTCGTCGTCAGGATGTATGATGGCCCAAAAAGCTGTTAGCGAGGACGGCAAACTTCTGGCGGATCTTCAAGTCTCGAGCACACGGGGCCATATGGCAGCGAGGTTGAACGTGGGAAGAACATAGCATTGCTTCTGGGTTGTCGGTGGTCACCACGGGCACAATTCGACAGCCCGTGCAGCTATCGCCAGAAGAGTAATTCCGACTGCAGTTTTCGCTCACGGGTGTCGTGGGCTCTGAAGGTGGTATGCAGCCGACCATCATTACAGCCAGCTTGATTTTACGACCAGAGCGGGCAAGGCTATAGTATAGTCTCACACACAAAGTGTACAAGTTGCAAACAGCTTCTTTGTCTACCAATATTCGAATGGCCTCTGTGAACCCAGCCTTGTGTATATGTACGGCTCAGACACACGTAGTCGATGTGTGCGATCCTATGCGTGACTAGCAAGCAGAGCGAGCCATGAATGGCTATTTGGATTGTGTCTAAGGATTGAAGACAGCGGTTTAGTCTCACCATGACGCAGAGCAAAGATTATGTGGAAGAAAGTAGGTGACAACAAGGTGGGTTCAGCAGCTTGGGAGGATCGCAAATGCGGATGGTTTGCACATTGCATTCTGTTCGGGTCTTGTACTCGCCGTCTGAACTTCGTCTGAACGTACGGGTACTCGTATACCAGTGTGCGAAGCTTAACAGGCAAGTAGCCTCTTCATGATAAGTCGAGCAGAGCGTTCAGATTACGGCTACATGTCTAAGATGACAACGGCCTCAACCTCTTAAAACCATGTCGATCCTGTCCAGATCTTGCCTAAGTAGGGGGTGACAAAGACACTATGTTGCAAATCCGGAAAGCTGCTCGAGCCCAACATCAGCGTAGCGCAGTCCACCAGGTCTTTGATCGTGACACCCGTCGACACCCGCAGAGAGCAGAAGGCCGAGCACCACTTGACTTTGGGGTAGCCAGGATGTCTGATTCTGTTATGCTCATCCTTCAGCTCGAGATAGGCGATTGATACTGGAGGCTCACAGAAGTACTGCGCGCCGTTGTCTCCAAAGTCTGCATGTAAGAAGTCGGTGATGTAGCCATAGTAGATCTCGGCGAGAGTGCGGCCAATAGGCGCTCGAACGAGAGGACTCAACCTTGCCGGTACGAACATGTGTATCCGAGCGCTTGAGACAGCTCTTCCACCACCGAGGTCATGGTCAAAGTGGAAGAGCATCTGCGCATTGCTGTCGCCACGCATAGACCATGCATTCTTCCTGAATCGTGCTTCTTCGAGGTCATCACCATCGCCCACGATCACATTCAGACACCGCGCCTTTTTAATCGGAATTGACCGATCAATGAGCATTCGCCACTCTCTGCACACGTTACGAGCCTTTCGAATGTCTCGCTGCGGCACCTGTATGATGATGTTCTCGAGCAGCTCGTAGACGTCGAAGACCGTCTGGGCGGCAGCCATTTTTGATCGGACGTCTTTCCGCTCTACGAGCACAGGAGGTGGAGGTTGGTAGTTGGTCGTTATAGGTGAAGGTGTCGCTGGGAGGTGCTGCGGAAGCGCTGGGGCTGTTCTCTGGATCTGGTGTGGAGTTTGGGAAAGCTCTTGAATGGAACTGTGCTGAAGTTGTCTCTCAACTGAGGTAGCTGAGGTAAAGGTGTTGTGGTGCTTTAGCCGTTCACGTGAAGGTGTGCCGTGCTACGGTGAGGATGATGCCACTCAAGAGGGACCGTCAGATGAGTGAGGCTCTCGAAATAGAGGAGCTCATAGAAGGCAGGCGTCTGCAGATGAAAGAAGTTTTTCAAGAGACTTCGCCTGCAGTGCCGAAGTAAGTCCTGATGTGACGACTTACATGGAGTGTTCGGTGAGCCTGGACGTGCACAGTATCCACGTGCCAGCAGCTAAATCACTTGCCTTGTATCCCAGATCCAAAAACCATGCTGTGGTCTTGAGAAAGATGGCTGAAGAAGTTGAAGGAGAAACGGTGTTGCCAGCTGGGAACAGCTAAGCCGCCGAATATTCTGGTGAATCAAAGGTATTCAAGATCAATTGCGAAGGGATGATGTGAGGATTAGACCATGAATTCTGGTCATAGAGATGAGCTGCAAGGATAGGACGTCCGCCTGTCATCGAAGGCAGAGAGAGTATTTGGTAGGAACGTACAATGGTATGCGCGAAGCGGATTCACTTGCATGTTCACGGAAGTGCACGCTCAAAGCATCGCAGCTCCCCCCAGAGAACACAGATGAGAAACAAAAAAACATTGTGCAATCATCACCTCACCTCTTGTTATCCAGAGCGTGAAGCATGAGGGAAAAAAGAACGTATCGCGTACGCAGCGTACGTACCTACCTCGTACCGCAAATCGAACTTGAAAAGCCAAAAATTTGGACCGGAAGCCCCTATCGAAAACACCATGCAAGGCATTTTGGTTTCACCGTTGTGGCAGAATACGCTGGTTGTTACTCTCCCAATCTCGGTCACGTCTGTACTACCTATATGCATGGTCTCCCAGCTAGGCGTGGCATTTAAAGTATGATCTATGACTCAGAAAGGGAGGAGCTCTTCCCATTGAGCAGCATCGCTTGCACAGTCGAATTGTTGAGCACGCGCCGGTTGCACAATATGATGGTTAAGAATTGCTGACCCGACGTTTCGCCGGCTTCGAGCTTTCGAGCACGGAGGTCGTCCAGCGATTTGGGTTGGTGGTGGTGATTCGATATTTGGTACTGAGGATGCATGGGAAATGCTCGTATCGTTCCGTTTGGTCCGAGAGGAATCTGAAGCATAATGTTGTCGCCGTCGCATGGCTCGCTCGGCCGACACGCTCGCCTGCCACCAACATCTTCTAACGTACTTTCCAACTCACAACACTCGGCAAGCGGCATGAGCGAGGGCGCAGAGAAGGTGTGATGCATGTCTCTGTCTTGCTGATCTTCCCTTCTTCTTCTGTGGGAGGTCTTCTCGACGCGCACGGCTTGTCTCCATTCTTACACGCCTGCCAACCTTCACCAACATCTTCACGCGCACGATCTGCAACACCACGCCTGCGCATCTCGCTGCGTTCAAGTCTGGGGATGCACAATGCTAAGATTTCTTTTGTTCTTCTTCCTTCCACAATCTGGAGGATTTCGGCGATGCGCACGTCCTTTCAGGAATCTTGCGCCCATGCGGCGCTCAGCTGCCTGCGCGCAACATCTGCCTACGCGAATCTGCTTGCGCACCATCGCTTGCATGGTATTCGTGATCGCATTTCCTTCTTCTGATTATCTCAAGTCTGCTTCGTTCTTCTGCTCGCTTCGTGCAGTAGACCTGGGTCTAAGTGGCTGTGGTCGGCTAGGCAGCTTTCGCGCTTACGAGCCCGTCTGCTGCCAGGCCACCATGGACTGCTTGCACGAGCAAGGCATCATCGAAAGCGTATCATCGATTGACAACTGGACGACTGTATCTGGCGCTGTGGTCGTGAAGCAGCAGCCCGGACAATGTCCAGCACCTTCCAACGGCCTCGCTCCACGCGCTGTAGATGTTGGTGAACCGATGGATTGACTATAGCAAACCTGCGTAAAGATATACAAGCAGAAGCCTGTCAGCAAACTCACTTGAAGTGTGCCTTGTAGGCCTTGGCATATGTTTCAACTGTCGGTGAATGCTCCGCAAGCAAGTCGAGCCGATGCGCTCCTGCCTCTTCGAGAATGACACTTGACAATCAACATACCACCCCACACACACGAACCAGCATTCACCACCCTTCGCATCATAATGCTCGCCTCCGGCTTCACCAACGCCCCCATCACCCGCCTCCTCGTCTTCGGCACCGTCATCACCGCCTTCCTCGCCAGCCTCACAGACACGAAATACTACTTCTGGATCCAACCGCAACCACAACTCTTCACCTACTGGCAGTTCTGGCGTCTCTTCACATGGCAGCTATGCTATGCCAATAGTGCTGAGGTGTTGTTCGCGGCTATGGCGTTCTACCAGTTGAGGGTGGTGGAGAGGTTGTGGGGAAGTAGGAAGTTCGCTGTACGGCTACAACACCACACCCTCAAGATACCGTTGGCACTCAGCTGACGAGGTAGGAGAACAGTCTTTCATCATCTCCACGTTCCCGTATACTACCCTACTCCCTCCTATCCTGCTTGCGGTGGTGATCCGCCCGCTGAGCTTCGGGCATATCAACTACCTCCCCGCCGGCCCGACTGCGATCGTCTTCGCTCTGCTGGCGCAGTATCATGCAGCGATCCCGTCGATGTACAAATACCGTGTCTCGAGCAGCGTGCCCACCGGAACATCCTCGAACCAGGAGTACGGCCTCATGCTCTCGTCAAAGTCGACATCCTACATCTTGCCACTGCAGCTCGCGCTCTCGCAGCTTCCTGGCTCGGCGATCGCGGCAGGCATCGGATGGATCATCGGCTTTGCCTACAGGAGGGAGATCCTGCCTGGTGCAGCGAGGTGGAGGGTGCCGAGCTGGGTTATTGGTGGGAGTGAGCAAAAGGAGCGGTATGATAGTTTGAGAAGGAGGATGGAGGGTGAGGCTGGGCGGGCTACGGGTGTGGATAATGAGCGGCAGCCTGCAAGGAGGAGAGGGCTGGTTGGGGGTTTGGTTGATCAGTTTAGGGGGGCTTGACGATGGAAATGGGTGTTGATGTGCTTGTATTCTTCCGAGAGTAGCTAGCTAGTAAAGTCGTACCATGATTGGGCTGTCAAGATTCTCTCGAAGCCTTCTTTCCTCCGCATTTGTTGATCACCGTATCCCAATCCAGTGTTTGGGCTCGAAGAGCGTTCAGTGTTCTTTGAAGCCAGGTCGTTCCAAGACAGGTCGATCCCGGCCCGGCTATAGGATGAGCTTTGCTCGTACTATACAGCGTGCGAAGTCTTGACCTCGGCGAGACTCTCCATGAAGACACACACTTTCACAGAACCAGGTACCAGGACAGACCTACCATGGACATCAGCTCGTGAGAGCCGCGTGCACCGTATCCATTCTGCTTCGGCACCACAGAAGACTTCACTCAAGTGCCGGCTATAAGCTCCGCACCATCACATCGCAGCCCAAACAACATCCTCGGCCAGTTGCGTTCGTTCTTCTACGTTTTCCGGCAGAAGCATTTAGTAATGCCCAAAGTATATTGCACTTCTTTGTGACCAGCTGCAGCATCTCTGCGTCCGAGGATGCACGAGGCCGCAGAATTCGAGGTACGGCTCAGGGGAAATGCGGAGCGTGGGTTTTTAGCTGCAGGAAATCTGCAAGTTGATACGACATCAAGCATGGAGAACGCTGTTTGTGCTGCAGGTACGGCTTCTGCGCTGTTTATTAGCTGTCTGTCTCGTGGTCACACATGCTCATGAGATTGGAGGTCTTTCATCTCTGTGGTTTTTGGTGAATAGGAAGATCACCATCACGGTCCGGACCCCGTAGTTTCCAGGATTGGAGTGACAAGTGGTTCGTGGTTGTCGAATCGGAAGCAGCAGATCAGCAGAGTTCGAGACGGTGATCTGGGATGAGCCGTGCCTCTCCCACGGCTCCGGTAAGTGCCTCCTAGCGTTGTGACGGACGCTTTGGGCATGCTGTTTTGTGCAGGAAACCAATGCACGCGAGCGCACACTTTGTCGCGCATCTCTGTCCTTTCTGCTCCTCTCTAACTACTCCACACGGCCGCTGCTTTGTGACCTTTTGGACATTGCGCGAGAATATTACGTCCACGACCGACTGAAGAAGTAGAGACGACAGATCTGGGACACGCGCCGCACTGAATGTGAAACGACAACCGGCACAAGCCACACGTTCACCGAGACACGAATCATTCAACGCTGTTGCGGTGATTCGGTCACACCAATCACACCGCGCCCACAGCGCTCCCCGTCTCGCACCAACAAGACATACACGGTCCAATGTCTCAATCGTACTGGAAAGGATAGGGTCGCGGTCGTCAGTTCCGCGCGTGGAGTTCGTCCTGCGCGCTCGCCGCAACATCGAGAACCATGGATCTCAACCTCAGCGGGACGCACCGCGTGGGGCGAGAGACGACACCTGATATCTTGCCCGCGTCTCAATATCTGCAGGACAAGCTGCTGGAGCGAAGGAGCAGGAACACAAGACCGAAGCGTGCACGACAGTCTGATTTTGGCCCTAGGAGTGGCCGCGATGATGACATATTTCTTGCTGAGGCGGAGGAGAGTAAGCGTGCTGGAAGCAGAGCATTCGACAGTTCGCCAATGGTTGCTGGGCTGCGAAGGGAGTCGGTAGTGGGAGGGAGCGATGTGCGGAACCGAGCACCGGGAGCGAAAGACTTGAACCAGCAGATGGACCGTTTGACGAAGCAGAACTTTGCTCTGAAGCTGGAGTTGGACCATCGGAGGGAGCATACGACGAAGTTGCAGGAGCAGATGGAGTCCATGCAGATGCGGGTAGAACGTGCGGAGCAGCTGGAGCAGGAACACACCGAGCTACTGCGGATTAATAGTCAGCTGGTAGAAGAATTGGAGAGGCGTGATAAGGCTGTTGAGGAGGCTATGGACATCATCTGCGATCTGGAGGAGAAGGTGTCGGACTTGGAGGAGCGGCACAGCACGACAAGGCCTTCGACTGCCAATGCGGACTCTGGATATGCTGGCACCGAGACTCAGGAGCAAGTCCCACCTTCTTCACCTCCAGAACCTGTAAGGCAGCCAAAGACTCCTCATGTGGCACATCGTCAACCACCACCCGCTGCTTCAGCCGCTGCGACGAAATTGCTTGGCGCTGTCAATGGCCAGACACCGGCTCGTCCTAGGAGGGAGCCTCACATCTTGAGCCAGAAGAAGCCGAGCACTCACGCACTTCGCAGTGTATACCTCGAGACTACGCAGGCGCTGCATCCTGTCCAGAGCTTCAACTCTCTGCTGACGAAGCGAGAGAGTAGGCTGGAGGATGATGAACCCACCCTAGACTCGCCTAGACTGAGTGTCCTGAGCGAGAGCAGCTTTCCTTCCCTCTACAGTCCGAAGGGTCAGACAAGCCCAGACAAGTACGCCTGGGAAGGAGATGCCGATGACATGACGGTATCACCTTACGGACCTTCGGCTCACTTGCGGCAGGACAGCATCAAGCGCGTGAGCCAATGGATCGAAGATGGAGTCGAAGTGGATGAGACGCCTTCGAAGTCGAACCGGATATCCCCACCCATTTCGCAATTCACTGACGCTGACCTGGGTCCATTGTCACCAACGAAACGTTCGGTCGTCGATACTGCCCATTATCCGTCTCTGGCGAAAACGCTGTCGAAGGGTTCTGACGCAACTACTCAGTCATCTGATAGTGTGCAGAACGGCGTGTCGTACATCAAGCCCTACCCGATACGAACAGACAAGAAGAAAGCACAGCTCACTACGTTGGCCGGGCCCATGTTCGGCGAGCCTCTGCTACCACCAGCACCGGACAGTAACAGCACTCGCATGCTCCGTGCCTCGCGGTCAAGCATCGCCAACGAGGACAGAAGCTTACTAGATACGACACCAGTTGCTGTGAGAGGCTACGAGGCGTTGGAGCCGAATCTCCGAACCGCTCCCAGACAGTTCCGTTCGTCTGTGGAACTGCACAGTGCCTATGAGTCATTTGTGCAGCGCCAGAACGACGAAGCATATGAGAGCATCGAAGAGGATGAAGATGCACAGTCGGACACTGTTCGAGATCTTAGCCATGGCTACGATGGCTACGACGACTTCCCGGATGGCAGCTCACTGATCGGCGGCACACCCAGTCGCTTCTTCAAGCAGGCTACATCACCCGTACACCTCGTGATGGCGCGTACGACAGACCCTGCGATGCCAGCCTCCGAGCGATTGGTACCACGGCGCCGCCAGTCGAGCTCAGAAGCGGCCACGAGCGCACGCAAGCCGAGCATGACGAGAGCGGAGACGAGCCCGAATGTTATTGCTACGTACGCGCTCAATGGCACTGCAGAGCGACTCTCCTCAAACGGCAGTGTCGCCAGTCCGCGATCTCAGCACTCCGGCTCAAGCAACCAGACCATCGTCCAGTCGATCGAGCAATCCCGCGCCATATCACCCGACTACGCTCGAACGCGTTCCAATCTCTCCCACAGCGTTACCTCGCCGTCACGGTCACGTGCTTCGCCATCGCCGGCTCGTACGTTCGGCCAAAGGACCCATGCAATCTTCAGACGCATGAGCAGTACCCAGCGCGACGAACCACGCTACTCTGAGCAGCGAGAGAAGTCACCTCTCCCAACTCTCACTTCCACGCCATCGTCCGCGTACATCAACGACCTCCCCAAGGAAGCTCGACGACCAGGCACGAGCCAGAGTGGCGACATCAACCGTGCCACACAAGCTACGCCCCGGCCTGCGAGCAGCAAAGACGGAAGTCGACCATCGATGCCTGGGCGCAACAAGACTGCTCCAATGAGTCCGTGTCGACCTTCATCGGCGTCGGAGAAGGAAAGGCATAATTTCTTCACGCGCAGGAATAGCATTAAGGGTAGCGTGGAAGCGGCGCCTCCGATGCCGTTGACGCCAGTTGTGCAGGATGGGAGTGCGGGTGGGCAGAGAGGAGGGCTGCAGCGCCGTCGCGGCAGCATTAGGGAGGCTGTTGGGTCGGCTGCTCGGAGGCCTTGGAGGTGAGCTGATGACCGAAGACCGAGTTGTCTTGCCGGAGGGGCTTGGAGTGATTGCGACTTCAGCGATTGGCATGGGGGAGTACTTTACAACAACAGAGATCCAGGCGCGAGCCTTACGACGATTCACGATGACTGGGTGGGCGATGTAGGGATAGTATGGAGATGAGTGGTACTATATCGGTATTGCAGGACCATTTTACGAATCTGTTGACTCTGTCCCGTATCTAATCGCCTTCTTTACTGCCTTCCAGCCTCTCATTCGCGATGTCATGTTGACAGTGGCGATATCGGATCGCTTTGTTTATGCTTGCGGGGATATCGACTTCATCCGAGGCGTAGCACCAACATGGCTCAAAGTGAAACCCATCGTAAGTTGACGAGATCAGGTATCGCAGTGCTTTGCTTCTACTGCTCAACAGAAATACAGATCTCATCATGGATAACAGAGTCCACGTAGACCAGGCGAAATTCGCTAATTTGAAGGACAGTGTCGTCGTTCTGACAGGTAAAGTAGAGATCGCACATGCAGCAAAGTATCACGGTGCTAACACCGATGTGCAGGTGGCGCCAACGGCAGTAGGTCGTCTTCCCCAGAACCGGTCCTACAGTCTTGTACAGCAGTTAACCACACCCTCCTCCCCCAGTCGGCGCATCAACCCTCCACCGCCTTTACAACGCGAGCGCAAAGATCGTCTTCGGCGACTACGACTCTGGCGCCGCAGAGAAACTAACCTCATCCCTCTCCGGCGGCGCTCACAAGCCCATCTTCGTCCAAATCGACGCTTCGAAGTACGAAGACAACATCCGCCTTTTCCGCACCGCTCTCGATGCCTACGGCCGCGTCGACCACGCTTTCGCGATCGCGGGGATTATTGAGAAAGGGAAGTGGTTCGATCCGAATCTTACCGTTGAGACGGTTGAGAGGGCGGAGACGCTGCAGACGGTAAGTTGCTTGATGAGCTGATGCCATGTTGAGATGGGTGAGATGTTCGCTGATAGGATCTCGTCAAGGTTGACGTGAATTTCGTGGGTGTGGCGTATTTCACGCGGATTGCTGTGGTGTATTTGAGGCACGGATGGAAGGAGGGTGATGATAAGAGTATCGTTCTGATTAGCTCGGCGGCAGGGGTGAGGGATAGTCCTGGGTTGTTTATGTATCAGGTGAGTTGACCGATCGTATCTGGGGTTGGTTGGAGGATGGTGCTGACGAGTGGTAGTGTAGTAAACATGCTGTCATGGGGTTGCTGAGGAGTACGAGGAAAATATTGTGGGAGCGGGATCATGTAAGTTATGATCCGCTGTCGATTTCGACGATGATCTCTTGACTGACGGGCTCAAAGATCAGGATCAGCGCGATCTGTCCTGCTATCTCTGAGACGCAAATGACCGTAAACATCATCGACCAGTTCAAAGCAAGCGACCAGGCGATCAATACTGCCGACGATGTTGCGAAGTATATTGTAGGGTTGAGTATTGCGAAAGAGATGCACGGGAAGGCAATCTATGGTACGTCCTGGGCAGTGTCGATGGTTGAGGGCTGAGACTGACCTTGAATGTGTAGTCGAGGGCGGCAGAGGATGGGAAATCATGGATGGTCTCGATAGAACGATGCCGGGATGGCTAGGAGAGGAGCCCACGCAAAGATTGCGAGAGCATTTGAAGACTGTGGCTCAGGTACGTGTCTGGACGTCTGATTACTCGTTGATCTTGCTCATCCGTGTCTGCAGGGTGATGGATGGAAGATCGAATGAGAGACTCTCCCTTGCTGGACGTATGCTAATCCACTGATATCCAAGCATGCTTAATGAACTCGTATTCAGTGGCTTCGCTGTGAGAAAACTCAACTAGAGACCTCCTACCAGGCTTTCTACGGTCTAAGCCAGCACTCCCATGTCTCTGCATAGACATTTAACGCCACCTTCCACTCTCATGCCTGCAGAAAAGTCGTCAAACCTGCCGTCCACCGAGAGCCTACACCACCGACTGCCAACGATCTCGCCTCTTAATGCCGTCAACGCATCCCACCACCACCCCGCTGTGGAAAGAACGTGAAGCCTCTCTGACCGAAGTGGTCCGGCTGGAAACCAGCCGCTCCGACCTGTGGCTCCTTCTTCAGACGTAAGCCCTGTGCCTGCGATTGCTTCAGTGCCCACTGCGAATACCCTTTGTCCACGCTATCATAAAGTGACTGCCTCAAAAAGTTCGTGAACAGCGATGCTGAAGTACTTGTCAAGCCCAGGTTCGCGAGAAGGTCTGGAAATGCTCCAACACTCTGGATGCGCCGGACAGCATCTGCGAGGTGCGAAGCTGCGCCTGACGGTGGCTCGCCGTGACGATCGAACATTTCTTTGCTGAGCTGTTTCAGAGTCTTGCGCTGGCCACTCGGGGTGGTTGTCATCGTGCTGACCGCCCCTTTCATCAGATGCGCGATCATCAGCAGACGGTATGAGGTTCGGCCTGCTTCGAACGTCTTCTGCAGTCGGTACTCGCTGATGGCGTCTGTTTCCATGAAACTCAACTCTGGCATGTTCGCTCCACGCGAGTCGAGCATCCAAACCACATTCCGCGTGATGGTCTCCTTGACGATGGCTTTAGTAAGCTCTTCTGTGACTTGGACATCGGCAACGAGAACCATCACCAGAAGGTGTCCGAGGTTTGGCACACTCTGCTTGTCCGTCTTGCCATCCAGAAAGTTCTTGATCTTCTGGTTAGCATCTTGGACGATGCTCGGCTGCTCCGTGGCAAGGCAAAGTAGAAGGTGAAAGAGGTGGAAGTAGCTCTCGATGGCCCTCTCGCTCACAGCGTTGAGTGTCGACCGTGGATCGAAGTTGATGCCAGATCGTACGGATCCGTTACCACTCTCGAGATTGTTGACTTCTTGCGAGAGCCGCACAACAATGTCGTTCATGAAGGCGTAGATCACCGTGACCGGCGGTCCTTTGATGCTAGCATGTGCAGCGATGTTGTTGAGGGAACTGTTGATGCTGTGCTTCACTCGGTTCCAGTGATTCTCGAAGAGCGGTAGTGGCATCCAGTGTTCGAAACGCAAGCCGTGAATTGACTGTCGAACACCAAGACTGGAGAAGGCCAGTTGTGAGACGAGTTCGAATTCGGATTCGAGCATCTTGAGTTCCACGTGGACTCCAATACCTAGCGTCGTGACCTTGAAGCCTTCCCTCAAAGTGAAACACTGCAGCTCGCGGGTACGGATAACACGCCTCACGATGCTTTCGAGCCCGTTCCATGCTCTCGCAGCAAGAACGAGCTCTTCTTCACCGAGATGCTCACAGATCAGGAATAGGAGTTCTGCCGGAAGAATGACTAGACCGGTTCCAGCTTGCACTGGTGGTGCTGAGACAGGTTGTTCGCCGTCGTCTTCGATCATGGGGTGGTCTTGTCCTTGCATGGTCTGCTGCTGCTTTCTAGCAGCACCAAAGCCACACTTCTGGCACACATAGGAAGGCGTATGACCACGTGGGCCTCTGCGCTCAGCCCTGAGCTGTTCCATCTGTGCACTGAAGTCCTTCAGGTTGATAGTGCCCTCGCCATCCATCTGATCGATTGTTGCACTGCCGAAGAAGTTCAAAATCTGAATACATATGCCTTTGAGAGTGTAGGCTGAGGTGTAGCCTTCGCGAGTGTTCAGAATCGATGCACAGATGTAGTCCCCATAAACATTTGGATGCTCCACGTGTGACTGGATGGTGATGGAGGGTGGCGACAGCGGAAATCTCGCGCCGAAGATGATGGTCAAATGAATAGGCTGTTGATCAGTGGGAGTGAGCACCAGACATGCCTGCTCCAGTGCATTCTCGTCTTCGATGTGCAGCCATATGCCTGGGTATGGTTTGCGCTGAAGCTCCGCGATATCTTGGAGAAGGCGTTTTCGAAGAAGGGTTTGAGTCATAGCGGCGTTGGAATCCATGTTGGCGTTGTGGTGATAATCGGGCAGTCTATTGTGTGATGATGATGTTGGTGGACTGTTATCGTACGTCCACTGCAGAATAAGTCAGATGATGTAGTGAGGTTGCCTTCGTTGTTCGCAAGCGGTGTCCACTTGTGGTAGTGAGGTGAGAGAGGCACGTTGAGGGAAGGAGCAGAATGCAGAATGATAGGTATTTATTGCAAGCGCAATAATACTAACGCTGACCTTTCCGACGCTTCGTGAATGCTCTTGCTGGTACAAGACAAGTGAAGTCTTTGTCCCATGCTGACGAAACACCCAGAACCAACCACGACAAGACGCCCGCGAGAGCCCCCTGGGCACGACACTTTTCGATGTGACCTCCTGCAGTTGTGGCGAAGCCCGCCACCACGCGCTCGATGTGTCGCTCGGCGTCCACGTTGATGTAGTCCACCTCAATGACATCTTCGTCGACCATGCCGAGCTGCTTTCCAGCGTCAGCAATTGAGCAGTTGAATATCACACTCTGCATCGTGTCCGAGCACTTACTTTTTCCGGGGTCATCTGGTCGTCCAGCGACCTCTCCTCATACTAAAACCTTGCCATACCATTGACGTGCTCCACTTCGGCACACCACTTCTTCAGTACAGATTGAACGATTAACGTAGGGTGCATTTGGGATTGAACTTCATATCCGTATTCGTCTCTCATCATGATGGGGATCATGTATTGCTCGGGATCGATGTACGGTGCGGCCTTGTTGACGCGGTACTGCTGACCTTGGAGGCGACGATCTCCGGCCAAATAAGCAACAACTTCGTGGCGGTTCCGGCAGCTGATGGTTTGGCGATTTGTTGAGCACATCCTTGCGAATGACTTCGTGCCTGGAGTTGTGTGATGGTCTGCAAGAGAGCTGCAAAAATCGTGATACCAGACACAGAATGATCGAAAAGTGAGAGGTCTTCTGTGTCACAACGCTCTGCATGCGACACCGATCGAGCTGCTTAAATCGCAGCGCCGCACGTTTCAACAGTGCTTTGCTGTATCCACCATGCCTTTGTACGCCAAAAGTGCCACTTGACAACGGTCAAGACCATAATTCTCCCGTGAAGCGTGTCGCGCCCGATAGTCAAGCAGAGTATGTAATAGCAAGTCGACTCCTAGGAGCGTGGGTGGCTCGACAGTAGAAATGTAGGGCTCCTTCCCACCACATGCTCTTGCTCAACATCTTTCTACAGAGCCCATCCATTCAGCCCCCAAGTTGTTCGGTGAACACCTCAATGATATCTCCATCCTCCATGTCGTGCTACATAAATCGGGATCAGTGGCTACATCGTGACACATGGCCTCTAACGTGACGTTGTGCAGACTTACCCCTGCTGGAGTCGAATCGCTGTGCACGCGTTCTCCATCGTAGTGGAATCTCAACGATTCGAAAGAGCGCTGTGTGCGAGTGGAGAACACATCCATCGCTTTCTTGAACGTAGAATGTGCCTTGAACTTCACGGCCAACTCGAAGCCGGTCATGTCTACAAACTTCAGCTGTACCGTCCTCGGTGTCGGCGTTGGTGCAGCTTGTGGTGTCGGAGTGCCTTGAGGCGTTGGTGTGCCAGGAGGTGTCGATGTAGCTGATGGAAATGGTGAAATATGCTCGTTGGCCATTGTGTAGAACGCCCTTCGGTAGGGGAGGCGCTCGTAGGAGAAGTGGAAGTTCGAAGGAATCAAGGTCCAAGTCGGGAAGGCTGCGAGATATCGTGGCGGTATGAATGGGACGTATTGTCATTTCTTGGCGTAGACACAACAAAATGTGACAGGTTTCCTGTGTGTGAGTCAAGGTCCATCAACAGCGCTTTTAAGGGCCGTCTGTTTCAGCCTAATTCGTGTTCAAGTGCTCGGTAGCGAGAATGCAAGCTCGTCAATGATCGGCCTATGGGTCTCGGGTACGAGCATAACGGTCCCGTGAAACAATGTGGTGGCAGAGAACCATGGCTCGATGTGCTATCAGCATGCAGTAAAGCCTCCGATCGAGATCGATGTAGCCATGGTGATCAGCCAACCTCTTCCCCAGTAACGGAAGTTATGGCAAGGTTCTGCACCCGGCGCCCATACACCTCCATATGATGCATGACCGGGTCACCAAAAACTACCGGGATCGATGAAGATCCGCCACGTAACTGCTCATCGGAGGTAGAGACTGCTTCAACTTTCGTGCGATGGTCCGGCTTTTCTCTCAGCAGCACTAGACGGCCAGCATTGGACAGGGTGGCACTTGGCACAGGCCAGATGGGCGGCGCTGGACTTCTGACAGCTTGTGCACCTTCGCCTTTGAGAGTTTGCCGGGACATTATCTGCCGGAGACCTCTAACCTGTGCGGCCGGGACCTCTGGAGCTGACATTGTATAGAGGCTGGCAAGCGACTTCATGTAGTCAAAGTCCGCTCTAACGATCGGGTCACCCTCGTTGATGAACGATACGAATTCGTTTCTCTTGCGTCTGGCGCTGCTCGGATTCTGCAACGGTAGCAGAGACATTGGCGGCACACCAAAAGTAACGCAGTGCACGCGCTTGAACACTCCGTTCAAGACCGTGAGTTCACTTTCGGTCTTCGTCGACAGCATGTGCAGGTACAGCAAGTTTGCCACGGCTCCGCCGGCAGAGTGTCCGGTAAAGAGCAACGAGCTCGTGTGCCGAGATGGATCCTGCTCAACCAGCTGTCGGAGCCTTGCAGCTACAGGTCCGACCATAGACCGCGCGACCTGCAGAAAGCCTTCATGGCATGGGTTCTCGTCGTCCAGGAAGCCAGTTGGGACCATGGGATCGACAGTAAAATTCACAGCCCAGTCGACCACATTCCACTGACTGCCTCTGATAGCAATGACGATGACCTTGTCGTGGTCTTGCACAACACTCTTCAATACCATCGCCTTCGTTCCTCTGCGCCAGTCCGCCTCGACATAGTCCTCCTTTTCTCCAGTTTTCGGGCGCTGATATGCAGCGCTCGCAGCCTCCGCAGCCTTGCAGTAAATCTGCCAGCTCGAGATATATGCTCGGTAGGGTGGCATATGCGGTGGCAACCTCGAATTGAGGTACATCCATGACTTGCTGATGTTGATAAATCCTACTCGAGTCCGCTCCTTGAGCTGCCGTTGAGCTGCCGATCTTTCCTTAACTTCAGACGACACGGCATATCTCGGCTCGTCTAGTGCAAGCTCACGAGTGAGCGATTCGAGGCAGTCTTCCCTTCTCGCCCCTCCATCGACTCTACCCAAGACGTCATGGAGCCTCTCCGCGACTGTGTCCAAGCATGCTGCAGCTCGAACCATAGGTCTTGTGGCCATCTGCCCTTGCGGCAGAGGGACTATGTTGGTCGTGCTGTGCCAGCCTTGCCGCTGCGGTCCAACTTGAGCTTTACCATCTTTTGCCAGGTCTCGACTAGACATCCATGCTGATCGCTTCTTTGGTAGTGCCTTCGGCTGCTCTCGTGGTAACTGGGTCTGAGAGCCAAACTGCTGCTCGTAGAACTTCGGCGGTGATGGAGAGGTGTGCCACTCATATGCAGGTGGAGGAGTCGCGGTCATGTTCATATTCGTCTCGTACTGCAGAGTTAGCCGAAGCTGTTCGTCGTACTCATATCCAAAGTCATTATAAACGACTCGGTAGCGACATTTTTCCGATATGGTCATGAAGCCTTGACTTCGAAACATCGTCGCCATCTACGGGCCGACGATCACATGCAAAAGTGGGGCCGCGCCTAAAATAGCTTGGTATAGATCGTGCAGATATACTCAAACGTACATGAACGATTTCATGCTGTTCAATAGATACCGTGGATATTATATAGTTCTTGAGAGAGTGTTGATAGTGAGGCGTCTCCGCCCTGCACGCTCTCGAGGCCGCCTTCTTGTGATCATGTTAGCCCTCGAACGTACTACTTGCTACGCCGCCTTGACGACCCGCTGCCCGCTCCAAACATCGCCAGAAAGCATAATGTTTCGTTTTGCCTTCTTTCATACCCGCTGGCGGCTTATATTATGCGAATTGCTGGTAGTTGCTGCAGTCGTCCATCTGAGATCACATGCTTAAGCGGTGCCGATGTATCGTTGTGCAACATATTCGTTCTTCGAGAGCTATCAGGATCTTGCTCCACACATGGCGAGCTGCGCTTTCGATGTGTCTGATTCTTGTCCACATAGAAGATACTTCGATGTTTGCTTCGCTCGATGAAGCTACCCAAAGCTCTCGTCGGATCGACCCCGTGGTACGTTTGGCGAACCGTGGACCGACGCCTGATGACTCGCAACGCAGAAGTCCAGCATGACTCCATGCTGGGGGTCTTCCGCCTCTTGCTTCCCCCAAGCCGCTCGCTGGCTGCAAACTGTTCTTCATATCGTAGAGAATTACGGAGTGACCTCCGCAGAGGTTGACTTGTTGTGTGGCTGTGTGTCGCACAAGTCTGCAAAGGTGCCAAGCTGTCCGTTGACCTTGTGCGGCTCGATAGGTCTGTGCAAGCCTTTCATGTTGCTTGTCAACGGCATGGCAAGCTTCGGCAAGCGGCGAGTAGACCAGCAACATGGACAGTACACGTAGCTGTACAGACCATGTCATCCAGCATACGTTGGCTGTTGAGCTTGGAACCGGAGGTGCACCTCTTGCGGCCGCTGTTGAACCTTCGAGATTACTCATTGGAAGCCTGAGCGTTGAATGTCGAGTGCGATCAGGAACGTACAAGACTGGATGTGGGCAGTCGCCGATACCTACGTGTCCTGACCAGTCGACCCATCGCGCAGACGGCTGTACAGCCCATTCTCTGTGCGCATACCTGACTCGATATGGGCCTCGAGACGAAACGGGCGTCGGATAGGTGAGGCACACCTATCGTCAACAAAGATATTCGGTTCACTAGGAAGAGCTCGCCGCCTGCGAAGATGCAGAGCTTGTGGAGTCGTCTTGCTTCGGCTCCGCCTTCGTATAGTTGTTATTGAGGTAGCTCGTCGAAGTCTTGCAGTCGCCGCACTTCTCGTCTAGTCGGTACTCCAAGGCGACAACGTTTGCCGGACAGCGTTTATGTGTATCTTGATATCTCGTGCCTATCGAAATATTAGTAGCTGTCGGTGGCTTTGGTAATCACAGCAAATACACCATGATCGCACTGTATAGCGAAGATGCCCGCAGTTGTATTCGACCTGTGTGTAATCGCACATCTCGGTTGTTGGGGACTGCTGTTGGATGAAGGTTGGACGACTGCTGGATGAGTGATGTGTTGTCGAGATCCTGGATTCAATTAGTACTTCGAAGCTGTCGACATTCAAACGGATGAGGGTAACGTGCCTGCTCGTGCCTGCTATATGTCTAACGTGCAATCGGTGAGGAAGGTAGCCGGTGCACCGTGTATGCCAACATTGCTGGGACCAGCATTACTCGAACATCTCAAGCTGATACGTATCTGCGGTAGATGCGACGTGCCCTTGCAAGGACGACCAAGGCCGGTATCGAGAGCACTCTTCGGCAAGTGAAGGAGCGCATCTGGACCTTGCGAGGTCATGTTGGTGTGGGGCTGGCAGATCGGTCATCTTTGATGCTTGCTCGCGTCTCGCCCGCGTGATGGTCTGGCTCACCAATGAGCCGTAAGACAAGGCTCCGGGGCTTGCGATTCGTTGAAGACCATGACTTTGTCAACTAAGAAGAGTGTCAACTGGTATGTGCCGTGGTTGTTCAATATGTGGTGTCAGAAGTCCAAAAGCTGCGATCCCGCCTCGACATCAATAAGGGGAAGTCGGGATCTGCCTTGACGAAAGGACGGCCCCGTGGGTTCAATTTCTCGTCATCGTCCGTTCAATAAGCCCAGCAGAGATGAAGGTTCGGGGACCGGTTGCCGGATCCTGTAACGGCTGACGATCCAGTCGCCCATCCGGCATGTACCCGGCAGCTGGTAGATGCCTGGTCTGTTCCAGCAAGGCGGAAACAGACGGACTGTCCCAGAGACAGTTTTAGGCTATGTTAGACGAATCACAGTCGCGAGCCGGTGCCAGGTGTGCGCTTCGTGGCGTTCATAAGTCAAGCTCCCCTAGACTATTTGTTACCTTGGATCAGAAAAATGGTCGTACGGAGCTGGGCGTGTCGTGGAAGCATCATATGCAACGTCTCGCTCCCCACGATCGAACCGATCTGATCTGATGTGCGCGCCATCACCACTGATTATCGTATAATCTGTTGTCCTGAATGATGAGATCTGGCCCGTGCTGAGCTCGGATCACATGCTTCCTTCGCGAGAGCGGTGAGGCGAGCGTCTAAGACCTCCGATCTACAATCGATACGCACCTCCTCTTCGTTCTCTAGACTGGTGACATGTTAACTGAGTCGTAAAACTGGCGACAGCGAATATGCATGCCTGGGATGTGCTACTCTTCCAATGAGAGCAATAAGAAAACCTTCGCGCGAGATTCACTTGCCTTCTTGTGATTAGTGTGGACGGCACACGCCATCCTCGGACCTTGCCGTACCTACTTCTGCTACTGATGTGCAGCTTGATTGCTCAAGTCGACCTCACCTGGCCAACAACTACTCTCCAGGAGCGGACGACGTCCATAGATTTGCAGCAAGCGAAGGGCTACTGCATGTTATGTGCTGCGGCACGCTTACCGACTCCACGGCAGGCATTAATATGCATCGCCCTGATACAGTACAAGCTGCAGCGTCTGGTTTGACGAGGGACATCCAAGCTGCAAAGAGGAGCTGCCGCACAGCGTGATCGACGACGATGGTGGAGACGCAGCATCCGGGCATGCCTAAAGAAGCATGTGCGAGTCCTAAACCAATCTGGTGATGCCATGTCAGAAGGTGACCAGAGTACTTTAGACGTTGAGCTGATGTACCTGCATTATTAGTCGCTGTCTGTGGTTCTGGACCCTACAAGGATAGTTCGCGACTGCAAACGAGGAATTGTGGGCATTGCAGGAGCCTTAACAGGGCGTCGCAAAAGGTAGGGATACCGCGGAGTTCATGTCCGGTCAGCAAAAGCTCCACGACTTCTCAGACCATGCTTGGAGCATTCCTAAAATGGCGAGTCAACACAGCAAGCCCTCTTTCCGCGAGAAGCGAAAAACTTTGGGTGTCCTCGGAGTGATCGTAGCGTCTCGCCTGTCTAGGTCTGCCAGAGTGGCAAGCGAGTTCGTTCGAGCTGTGGAAATACATCGGGCCTGGTCCAGAACCATATCCAAGACATGCGGCGCAGGGATATGAAAGCAAGAGCGTTGTCCTTTGGCGCGCGGCTGCAGCGTTCGAAGACATCCTGGTGAGCATACCGTGCCGGTTGCTGCCCGATTCGGTTATAGCAGAACGCTGCACGTCGCTACTACTTCGTCAATGCATCGGAAATGCTGCGACTGGCCGGCCCACAGTGAGATCGCCCGGCATGGGTTCTCCAGAGTTGCAGTCGCGCCTGCCTCTTCGGGGTGTTCCCAGAGTTCCACTCGATTTGGTCGCGAGACCTGGGCTCCAGGTGACCGAGGAAGTGTCGAAGTGAAGATCATCGGTGTCGAAGAGGACTGTAAGTGACGTGTCACGAACGCAGAGCTTGCCTCGTCGCGTCCTCCATACCCAGTGGTCCACAGCCCACGTTGCTCGTTTGCATGCTCATCGCTACCAGTCTTCAGTTGCAGTGGACTTGCAAGCTGTACTTGCGTAAGACGTCGAAAGGATGAAGTATACGAAGTAGGATACTGCTGGGATGATCCTTGTTGAGTCAATGTCATGCTCAAGAAAGCCCCGTTAAGCTTCGGGAGCTCCAGCTGTCAAAGGTAAGCGCGACCCACTATGGACACAAATCGAGCCAGCATGCCAAAGCCAATGGCAATAATCGTCAAGTCGTCTCGTACCAATTAACGTGAGTCTCGTCTCGGCTCTGACTGACAGTTCTATCACGTGCGATGACCATGTGAGTATCACCGCTTGCGAAGTTCTGTATGCCTTACATAGTTGGATCTATAGCGATATCTGTACTTCTACTCTAGCAGCGCCAACGCATCACATCAGCACAACACCAGCCCAGCGCTTCATATCAACGCGAACGTCAGCCAGCGCTGCACGGCATGCAAGCACTCTCGCACATCGTGTTACCCTCCAAATCGCTCACTTCGTCTCAAAAGCGGCAACCCGTTTCTGCTCCGTCTGCTCGTCCTCGTCACAACTCAAATCCTCAAGTAGACCAGTTGCCAGATCATAGAGTACGCCGTGAATTTGCAGACCCCGTTCCTTCGTCGCCTCAATGACCGTCGGTATCCGCCTAAGATTCTCGACACCCATCTGTACATTCAACTTGGCCATGTAGTTGCTCTTCTCCGCACCCTCGAGCTTCGCGAGCTCGTCCGCATGCTTCTCCCTCAGCATGCGCATGGGCTGTAGCCAAAGATCCAAGACCCCAAGTTTGTTGTTGTTCAGTGTCGCCGCCACGCCCCCACAGCTCGTATGCCCACACACAACCACATGCTTGACTTTGATATGTCGAACGGCAAACTCGACCACGCTTAGCAAGCTAAGATCGGTCGGGTTGATGATGTTGGCAATGTTGCGGTGCGTGAAGACATCGCCAGGCTTCAGGCCGAGGATTGTGGTCTCGGGTTTGCGCGCATCGGAGCAGCCGAGCCAGAGGATCTGGGGTGCTTGTCCTTTCGCGAGGGTAGGGAAGAACTCGGGGTCGTTCTTAGCGGTATCGGCGGCCCATTTTTGGTTGTAATCGAGGCATTTCTTGTATGCGTCGTCTAAGAAGATATCGTTAGCAGACTGGCTGACCACAACTTGTGGTGTTACGCACGAGGACGGCCGGACGAGACGCTGAAGCTGCGCAGTGCTTGGAACGTCCTCTTCGAACGAGCAGCCGCCTGGATGCCACCAAGAGCTCGCCGGCGCATATCGTCGAATGTGAGTGGTGATAAGGGAAGTAGTACGAGAGAAGAACTGGTTACCTACCTCCTGCTTGCCCAGCCATGCTGACTATCCGCTATCTCGTAGTAATGTTGCCTCAGGAGACTCTATGATGATACTAGACGTTATAGCAAGCTGGGCGGAGGCGTATCTATATATCATGCAATTGCTTATTTTCTCGAGATCCACCCCGGCGTGTTGAACCGTTGGGTCATGCATTGCACGAAGTGGGGGTGAGCGCAAATGCAAGGCTTGATGGTGCGATATCAACCACTTCTCCTGCACACAAGACAGTAGCACTGTATTCAACAGGCAATCGCTCGATATGCATTGTTTCGGTATGAGATTGAGAAGTCAGGTTTGTGGTTGTTCATCTCGAGAGGCGCTTGATCTTGTAGCTGCCCTTTCCTGCCTAGCCCCGTCATCATCTGTTCTATTCCTGGCCTTGTAGAACTATAGCGGCCGACTTCTAGCCAAGATTACCACACCTCTGCAACAGCAAACCCTATCACACAGTAACTTGCCTTCTTTGTTCTCAGTGCGGGCTAGCCGAACCAGAAGTACTTGTAGCAGGAGTGCCGCAACTTCATGGTGATCTGACTTGACCGGAGACTATTTCTGAGCATCTCAGCCACTCACCGATGTATGACAGCCAGATCTTGAAACACTTGGGTTTATTCAACGCGATCTTCACGACTCCTTGTATATAGACTGCTCGCGCTGAGAAACCCACCATTTGGATCCATCACACACTCCCACCACCAACACCGAGCCAAGGGCTTGGAGTGTGATGCAACATGACCAGCTGGCGACGCAAATTCCACACCGAGGTGACCACACACGTACCACAGGACATCGACGCCAAGGCCCTCATAGATGCCTTCCACGACCATGACTTCATCATCACGATGCAGCCGATCGTGACACGACATCAAGTGCGAGACCGAGATCCGGCTTCTGGGAAGCTCACCTACGATGTTTGGGAGGCTATCAGCATCTTGCCATTCGGGCTTTGGAAACGTGAGATCCAGTTCAAGGTCTCTTTCATGGATAAGAACGATGGCACTACGAGCATGATTAATGCACCGGGTGGTTTCGACTCCGAAGCCACGTACACTATCAAGCCTGGTCCTGGTTGGGACGGCGAAGGTGGAGGCTGGATCATTGAGGAGTCGATCGAGAGCGAGTGCAACATGCTACTGAAGTGGTTCATCGAAGGTATACTTGTGATTAAAGCAACGTCATCACACGCCATGTTCCGCTAACACATTGGGATATAGGCACTATGGTGCCAGTACGCCAGAAGATGCATGCGCAGATTCTGGAGCATGTACGAGAGACCGAACGCAAGCAGCGAGCCAACGAGGCACGGCGGAGCGAGGCGAGTCGAGCCAGTGGAGGTACTGATCGGCCGGATGGCAACTAAATCTCCTACTTCCTACAGGCGCGTCGTCCTTTCGCACAAGCATCGCATTTCGGACCGCCATTTTCGAATGTGCACCTCAGCTGCCTTTTCCGGCAGCTCTCGCACCTGTCCGAAGTGTCCTTTTTACCACGACCACGAGTCTTTTTTGGTCCATCCGCATGCGGAGCGAAGCTACAGGGGCGTGTGCTTTCACACAAGCATCGCATTTCGGACCGTCGTTTTCGAATGTGCACCTGCTGCCCTTCCTCGGCACCTCTCGCACTTGTCCGAAATGTCCTGTACTGGTTTCCTCTCGTGCGGAGCGAAGGTACAGATGTATCGTCCTTTCGCACAAGCATCGCACGTCGGACCGCCATTTTCGCCTGTGCAATTTCTTTTCTCCTTCTTGCAACGTTCACATCTGTCGTCCGGGTTTTGCCAATAATGCTTGACCTCCTCGCCGTAAACGCACCGTAACCTTCTTTTAATGTTGCCAGGTGCACTGCAATAATTGCATGGACTCTTACCGTTGCACGTATGTGCAAACCCCTGGGATCGGCAGCTGCTACACGATTTCGGCCACTGTGCAAGCGTCTGTCGAAACTTCCTTGGATAACAGGGAATGTGATACCTGGTCAAGCCATCGCGATCAAAGGACACCCTTGTGCGCTGCTTCTTCCTGATGGCTTCATCGCAGCCCGCGCAGGTCGAGGAACGGCTCTTGTAGGCACACCCTTGCGCAAGAGCATTCACTCCATTGAGCGGAACGATACTGGCTGGGTCGATATTCGCAGCACCGTTCTCCCGCGTAAACCCTCGCATGGCATCGGTAGCCATTCTGAATGGTGCGTTTCCGATGTCGTCGGTCACCGATCGGAGGTAGGTCATCAATAGACCTTCTACAACAATAGCCAACAGTGGCGACATCTTGTCCTTTGGTGCGGTCCAGACTACGCGGAAGTTCGGCTGGCCGCCTGCTTGGAGCATCCTGCCATGGCGGTTCAATTGGGCCTTCGGCCAGTTTCCTGACCTCAGCCAACCAGCATACCCCTTCAGTCTGCTTTTACCGCCAATGGTCCGTTCCGTCCCGCTGCCAACGTAACTGCCATCCGTCGCTTGGGGTCTTTTTGCGAGTCGTCTAGGGGTGGAATTCTTGCTGTGGCTGCTGCAAACTCTCACTACCGCCTCGGCGGCTCTGGAGTGGTCCCGAGATCCCCCTCAGCCAGGTACACGAGGTGCTGTTGCATATGCGCATAAATGGACGTTTGACGACTTGCAAGCTGGAGTATTTCCCTTCTTTAGCCTGGCGTTTCGGCGTAGACTCGCTGGTCTGCGGATGAAGTTTTTGTGGCACAAGGAATTCTACCTACTTCTTTTTATCATGTCCGCATGAGCCAAGTGCTGAAGATGATCATGCTTGAATGACTTAGCCGACTGGTACAGACCTATCAAGTCTTACGGCACTTGTGAAATTGGTTTTGTTGAGACCGCAATGGACTGAGCAACGAGAGAGCGCTTAAAAACATGCGTCACCTACCTCACTACACGGACAATTTGCTTCACGAGCACGTTGACACACAGGATGATATATCTCACCAAGAGAACGTGCGCTCGTGACTTGTGACGGATGTCGCGGAGGGCACGCTGTCGGCATCTTCCACCTCAATACTTCTCGGGACAGTCTCAGGAAGATTGGAGCAGTCGCTGGCATAGACGGCAGTCTGCGTTCGCCCCGTTCCAGAATGTGCAACGTTACGGCGTAGCTGTGTTGCTGCCCTACGAAACGGCAGGAGCCGACGGATAGACGCACTGTTGTTGTCACAGTTGCAGACACCGGATTCGTTCTGGGTACGGACGTTGATGTTGTGTCTCGTTCGCTTGTCATGCGAGTGATGGCTCTGATCTTCCACTTTGCTGATGTTGCTGTGCTCTGGCTGTGCTATGCTGGGATCGCAAAGTTCCAGGATCCTGTGTACTATTGCGAGATCAGTACATCGTCGAAGGAGACATCGCGACATGTTGCGTGCGTAGACTCGCGATCGCATAGTTCTAGCTCTCACGGATCCAAGAATAAAAGCACTCGGATCACAGCTCGCTTGCACGAAGAAGTGAGGAAATTGACAGGTCGGCATAACAATGCAGCCACTACCTTCCTTTTCCGGAGGTGTCGTCGTACAGTCGCACGGTGGCTGCCACATGGCTCTCACGTGCGTGCGGAAGCTCCCACTTCCGGACGTTGAAGGATTGTGCTGCTGTACGCCATGAAAAATCTGGCCAGATGCATGGTGTTGCCAGTCAGGTGGCTTTTGACTCGAGGCGCCGCCAATGCACTTGAAGCGAGGCGAAGGCGGAAGTCATGCATACCAACCCTGATATCAAATCATTAGATGAGGTCGTCCAGCCACGCTGCTGATTGTGTGAAGATATGATGAGATGGCGGGACACCAGCTCGTGGGGCGTGACTTGCGAATGCGTGTTCCAATCAATATCACACAGCATTGATCCTGTGCAGCCGTTGCTAAAATGGAATGGAAGGTTCCGCTGCCACTGTCGCAAAAGCAGGATCCTTGCTGTCGCGTGGCAGCCGCTGCTTAGCATACCGGGTCCGTGTCAAAGCCATGCATGGGTGCTGAGCAGTTTGGGGTCGACGACAGGTCCAGGTGCCAGCTCAGCGGGATTGCCGTAGCTCGGAATTCGAGGTCTGCTGGCTTCGAAGCCATCGTTAACGACGATGATGGATCATTGAGTTCTTTGCGTGCAGAAGCGAGATGAGTCAAAATGATTCTGCGAAACAATTGGCAGTGTGGCTTTACGAGAACGGCAGCAGTAGAACTAGCCCTGCTCGACCACCCCTGCTGCACATCCGAATCGCTTACAAGCGGGCGCCGCAGTGGGAGGCTCCTTGCACATGCATGGTCTCGAGGTCTTCCTCACAGGCTCTAAGTCCTACAAGACGCACGTGGAAGGTCAGAATTGCAGCCCTTGCTCAAAGGCATATTGGTCGTCGGCTGCGGGCGTTTGGACCGTTATTGAAGATTTACAATGCCTCGGTGATAATCGCGGAGATGGAGCTGTCCAAGACCTTGTCGTATGGCTGAAGCGAATTCCGGGTACCATTGGGTGGGCTGCCTGTCTTGAGCTCAGATCGGTAGTGCATTACCTGGTGGACCAGGCGGCCCGCAGGCCGACAGTACTTCATGCTAAGATGCTTGTCTTCATGCCCTCACTAGTTTGAGTCGCTTAGAGGGTGAGATGTGTATAAGGAGTGCAGGTCGGTGTAACTTTCTATGCTCCGATGCAGAGGGTCACTGTAGGGACCCTGCGTCGACGCGCCGATCGACAGGATTGAGGCTCGCTTGAGCGTTTTCGCAGACACCACGCGTTCCGAAGCGACTTAGCGCAGGAAGTGACAGGCGTTTGGTGTTGCTCCATGAAGTCGCAGCTGCCCAAACGGGAAGCAGACATACCAGGACATGTTGCGCGACACTCGAACGTTGTACGCCTGCGCACGCTGCAGCTCCCGCGAGGACTTGCATGCCGCTGCCCGTGATAACGTGGCTTGTGCGACTCCTAAGCGACCACGAGGGATCCTCGAATAGACAGACAGACAAGGTCCAAGGCGTCAGGCCGGCATGATCGATGTGGAGAACGATGCTTAACGAGCCTCTGCCGTACCACTCCCGCCGCAAATAGAGCAGATGGCGCAAGGAGGCGTACTCGCCAAAGTGTTGACGGCACGTCTCTCGCTAACGTTGCGGCGAGGGCAGCACAGAAGTGAGCGCTTGAGGGGTCTCGGACAGGGATATCGATACTTTCGAGATGCCCCAAGCCCGGGATGTTTTCTACGCGAGTGTGTGGCGAGCGCAGAACTAAGGCCGGCTCGTGAGCTGACCTTAATGATGACGAGCCCGGTAAACGCTCTTGCATTCACAGGGATCAGACGGGTTTCATCGTGTACGATCCAGCGCACGCCAACGACCATAATAGTGCTATAAGCATGTAAGCGAGCAGTCCATTGTGACATTATGCTTTGCGGCCGTTGAATCGTACATGAGACATTTCTGAGCTCACCACAGGTCCTTTCACTAATGCCCAATAGCCCCAAGTAGTGCTACGGCTGCTTCCACTCCCTGTTCTGGTCTTGGAAGTCTGTTCTTGAGCGCAGCCCGACCTCCTCTCCATCAACATTGCCGATCGACTCGGCCATTCATCAACGTTTCCCCTCCATCGCCGCCGTTGACGGCAGCACCGGATACACTGCTCTCGGACTGTTGCCGGATGGCGCAAGGAATGCTCAAGTGCAGATTCGAATCTTGGTAGCGAGCCGGGAAGTCTTTAACCTTCTGCCAACCAACCACCAACGAGAAACGAAAAGCGACTTTACTTCTTTGTTTTGTGAGAACGGCCACCCCGATTAGGAAACGGCTTGAGTAGAAAGCAGTCATTGAGCCAGATCCAGTGGACTTGCTCCAGGGCGTCCCACATCAACCTCGCCTTCGTCCGTCCAACCAACGGGACGTGGGGACTTCCCCTCTTCGTTACTACCTGTCGCAAAAGGTACAGGGAGTCCAGACCGTCGTGAACCCACTGGCAAGACCGGAAGGGCTTGCACGTCAGCTCCAACTCTCGTTTCTTCGACAGCCCGCCGAAACGTCTTACCTTCGGAACAACGCCGAGTGGTCGCTTCCTGAAGAGCGTCCAACACTTCATTGTGCCGGACCAGTCCCCGTCTCGAGTCTACTGGCATCTCAATCTTGACCTTCAACATTCGACCCCATGTTGAATGGCTTTGGCGTGTTGATACACCGTCATCTTAACCACCGTTCCAAGGAAACCGGCAATAGTACCGGAGACTTGTGTGTGTATGTGTGAGCGCGGTTTCCTCCGGCAATCGAACGACGAACGACTTTCGATCCCGAAAACGGCAAGTGCGACCTCGAAGTGAAGAAACGCATGGGAAACAGCGACTACTTGGGAATTCGCGATCGATGTTTCAACGCAAGCACGTTCAGACGCTCCCTGTGCGGGTTGACAAAACACACTCGACATTGCCCAAACACTTACCATTGACCACGTCACTATATGCCGACAGTTTGAGCTACTCCTCAACCATACCCAGCAACGTGGTAACTTCAATATCTCACGACGGATTCTGACCTCACTCCGCGCACGATCGAAACACCTCGAACCACGCCTTCTCGAAGCCAGCCAAACATTGGAGAAACATATCATCAAGTACGAGTCACCAGTGGGACAGACAGGGCGCGCCAGAGAACAGCCCGTGACTTGCTGAATTGCGATATAGATTCTTGGGCTCGCACCGAAACACATCCTCGATCAAACCACGGCAACTTTTCTGTGTCGCTGCTTGGAGGCTGTCTCAACCATATGTCATTCCCTGGCAACTACCAGGCGCCGTCATATCGACACTTGACCGGGTAAGCTGAGTCAGGAACAGTGTTGTCCTCTGTTCATGGACAAGACGATCGAAGACGCGTCGCGTTCGCTGACCACCATGACCTCCAGCGATGTCGTCACTCTCAAGATCCGGCAAGATCCCCAACAGGCGGTCGCTACGCCGGAAAACAAAGAGAAGAGTAAGAAATATTCTCCGGCCATATATCAGGTTCACTCACTGACATTCGTGACAGTGCGCAAGCCGATTGACCCACCACCAATCGTCGAACTCGATGTCAGTTCACATCACGATGCTGGAAGGTTTGCACGAACTCGCTCAAATGCGTCACTTTCGTCCGATTGACTTGTTTCCAGGCAATTCTTGGTCAATCCGTTTCTATTCGTGACTGCGCACTTGGTGGAAGTGGAGTCGATTGGACATGACAACTATCCTCCAATAAGCCCGAACTCGTTGATCGGCGCGTCCACTTCATCACTTCATCGATTAAAGGACGTCAACAACAAAGGTGAGAGACCCAGAGCCATCTCAAACGATATGAGAGCAATCATGAAGTGTGATGAGTCGCTGCTGATCACGCATCCAGATGGAGGTTTCTTCGTCTTCGGAGACATGTCGTGTCGAAAAGAAGGGCTGTACAGGTTGCAATTCTCCCTCTTCGAATTGAAGCCGTAAGTCCAAACAGAGCACAAGCAAGAGGCGTGATTACTAAGACACACCAGCGACAGCGGAGACTTCGTGGATTCAATCGTCTCGAAGCCGTTCAAGGTGATACCCATGAAGGAATTCAGGGGACTTTGCGAGTCCACACACTTGTCACGGACGTTCGCGGACCAAGGTGTGCGCTTGAGGTTGCGTAAAGAGCCTCGCACGCTGACCGGGTACGTGGGAAGTGTCAAAAGCAGACGTGGTACGATGTTCTGACTAGACTCCAGGTCGAAACGCGTGTACAACTCCTCAGACGCGGAACAGACTCCACTCGCCATGCGCAATTCGCGCGACTTACAGTACGATAGAAACGACTATGGCCATGCAAAGAGACATAGACCCGAAACCGAGTTGGACGTGTATCCTCCTCAGTACAACCCAAACAGCTACTTCAATACCGGCGGCTTGTCATCATTCAACAACGGGTTCCCTTTTCACTCATATCTGCATGAGAACACCACCTACGTCCCAGCTGGAGTGACATATCCACCACAACGGAACTATCCTCAACCATCCTTTCCTCCACCACACAACAGCGCTCTCGGTCAGGATCTCGCACCTAGTCCCACGTCAGCTCTTACTTTGTCGACGCCAAACGATGGCAGCTATGCCTACTCAAGAGGTATGAACTATGGGAGCAGACCCGCAGCCGCCGATCCTTGGAACGGAACCTATGGGCTCCGAACGCCAACTTCTGCTTCAGACAGTGGTATAGGATACCAAGACGCGCGGAATACCGGCCATGCGAGCTCGCAAAACGCAGGTCAGGACGTGAGAGGCAGCATTGAACAGAATCCGATGATTCTCTCGATGCCGCAGACCCAAGGCATGGCGGGTGCCACGCCCACCTACGGGATGTCAACCACCCTGTTTTAGTCGACTCAGCCGCATCGGTCGACTGCAATCCCAGCAACTGCAGCTTATAGTCAGCCAGCGCAGCTCTCAGCCTCGAAGTACGAGACTCCAGATTATGCCGCAACGGCGAGTGCACTCTTCGACACCAATCCGCGCGACACATTGGCGTCAGGAGGAACTTCGTTCTCCAATGCCAACATGCCAAGTGCGGAAAGCATGATAAGCCGCAGTTACGCACCTACGCATCCACCACAACAAGAAACGCCTGGCGCAATGCCTGGGCAAGATTTGATTGGGTACAAAAGCGATGCGCAAGCATATCCCACCCCGCAACAAACAAGTCCATTAAGTCAACTGATTGCTGATGGGCTCATCTTCTTTCTAGACACAGGGACTCATTCAACACTGGAACCAGCAGTCTTAACAAACCAATTGCCGATGCTGGCTTAGGTACAGGATCGACAAGGGATGGGTACCCCGTGCCCTCCACACCACGTGGACCAGTACCGGCTCAGTCTCTTCCAGATCTGCAAACAGCCGGGGCTGATGCCACAGCTTACCCATCACAAGGAGTCGACCACTTGAGTACTTCGCAGAGTTACACTTGGCCAGGCCCAAGACCAGCACGCACATACGCTTCGACTCACAGAGTCGGTCACATTGATCCTCCGCAATTTGAAGGACGGTGGCCACCGCCAGGAGAAGCAACACAAAGTGGTCAGGGCTGTACGCGGTGCAGATTTCGAGGCGTCCCTTGCGACGAAAGTTTCCCACAGTGGTTTGTTGTTTCTCCTGCCGACCACGGTGACTCTAGCTGACTCTGAACAAGTGAAAACTGCGCGAACCTGTTCCTCGAATGCGATTTCTTGAAGGAAGCGCCGGCTTGGCCAGCCGGGCAAGATGACACACTGCCAGATGAGTCAGATCCCGCTTCCGAAGGCGCCGCGATACCAGCAGACGCATCCCAGACGCCTCCCAGGGCGGAAGCACCGCGATGGCCGCCATGCCCTTGTGGACTTGAACATCGACCAAAGCAGTGCAAAGAGTGCAGAACAAGAAAAGGGACATGTAGTCGCGAGAGACCATGCCGTGAATGCATAGAACTAAACGAGGTATGCCACCCGGCTTCTCCCTGCAGAAACATACTTGGTCCGTACCGTACAGGCGTTGCTGGAGAATGGCCGAGCTGCTACTGCGGATGCGGATATTCAGCAAAACAGTGTGCGGATTGCAAAAGAGCAAACTCGCGCAGGATATGTAATCGCCAGAGACCGTGCGATCAATGCACAGAAAGACACCTGGAATGCAGATCGCCGTCTCCCTGCAAACGACGCCGAAAGCTCTCGCTCCCGGAAGACCCTTCTGACGAACAAGAAGAAGAAGTCCTCGAATCTTCCAACCCGCTTACAGAGCAGACAGAGCGGCAGGGCCCAACGAACATGCCATTCGCGGCAGTCGACTCACCACTGAATGCCATGCAGCCGACGACTGGCCACATGAGCATGCCAGAAGACACACCACGGCCAGTTCCCGAGCAACAAGGGCAGCCGTTTCCGGACGACGAGCAACTTTAAAAGGTTACTCATCAACCCCGCAGTCTGTATCGAGATTCACTCTGCAGTGGGCGTTCGGATACATGTATCATGGGATAGTGGGCTCGTCGGCCTCCAGTGACGAGCAACTGGATTAATGAGGAAGAGAGTGATGAAAGTCTCGGCGCAGCCAAGTGAAGGAGCAGGACGAGCAAGGGTCGACAGCGATCGTACACAATCGTTCATCAGCGCAGATGTGCAGGCTTGGCGTTGCACTTGAATAGCATACCGGGATGAGAGGTGAAGGGACGTCGGAGGGAGGACTGCATCAATACCCCAGCCTTTGTATCCGCCGGTCTTTGCGGATGGTTGGGCACCTAGGGTAGGGATGGAAGAACATCACTGGAGCACAGCACAGCATACACCAAGAACTGACAGCAACGACAGTCCAACACGACTATGACTATCATGAGGTCAATGGCTCTTAATGTATTATAGCTGGGGACAATGAGGTAGTGTGAGCAGTGATAACCGCTATGCATGTGCAATCTTCTTTCATTCGTCTCTGTCGTGCGGTCTCGCTCTTGTGTTTAGTTTCAGCGATATCAACGTGTCATGCCGTTTAAAAATTGCCAGTCTTGCCGGAGTGACGGCCAGGGGGCAAAGTCGCGCCTTCTAGCATCAACCATTATACGCCTATGACTTGTCCGCCTTGGTGATGGGATGGAATGATCTTCGGGAGAATTGAGGAAGTAGAGCGTGACCTCGTTGGATGAAGGCGAAGAGGTCGGGGACGGGGACGAAAAAGGCGCGAGTCATGCAACGCTGACGTAACGAGCATGTGAAATTGAATGTCAATATCGAAACACTTCAATGTTGGCCTCACATAGCCTTTTATCTTCTTTTAAACAGGAGGAAGACGTGTTCCGGAATGACCAAACCCACTACAACCCTCACCGATCTCCCACCCGAACTTCTCGACCATATAACCAGCTACCTCCCAACCGCACAAGCCGTATCGAACGTCTCATCGACCTCGAGAACTCTCCACGAATTCGTAGAGAAAGATGCATGGCAAACTTTTGCTCGAGCACGATTCCCATCACTCTATCCATATGGCTCTTCGCGATCCGGCAGGGATATATCCCGGACCTTGACCACTCTTTCGAGGGCTTGGGATCGACGAGCGTTCGTGGCGAGGTACGCGGAGCCATGGGGTGACATCACGGCGTTTCCAGGGAATAGGAAGCTAGATCGATGGAAGAGAGCACGAGGGCAGACTATCGGGTTTACGCCGCAGCTGGACTGTTTTGAGGAGGGTGGGAGGCAGAGGGCAGTGCTGGCGTTTAGTGCTGGCGCGGAGGTTTGTGTTAGGCAGAGAGAGCGGCCTGGAGATGCTACGAAAGATGGCCGTGTCAGCTGGTTTACGTACAGACCACTGGGAGCTGTCGAGGGGAGGGGCGATATTACCAGTCTCCATCTTCTGAGGCCACAGGGGGGTGACAGCAGCGACGAGCTACAGCTGATCACCGGTACGGCAAACGGAGAGCTGCAGTTGATTGGGTTGTCGCGGAACAACATAGGAGAGCCTTCTAAATCCTCATTTGCAACGAACGGACTACCTGTTCGGTCCAGCAGCGTACTACAACGGCCCTGGCAGCCACCTGTACTGGCCGCGAGTCTCGACGATACGCGAATCTGCCTCTATACCGTTGATGCCAACCAGCCGACGGCCGAAGCTACTAGTCAGATTGATATTGGACGTCCAACTAACGGACACCGAACATACCGTGCCTGGTCGACAACCTTCCTATCATCTTCCCATCTAGCCATCGGTCTCGGACCAAGCGAGGAGCCCATTCACATCCACGAGCTGACACCCTCCGGCCTCTCCAAAGACCCCATCCGAAAGTACACCCTGCGGAACGACTTCGAAAACCTAGAAGGTTCAACCAAGAAAATCACCTCCTCCGTCTACCCCATTGTGCCCCTCCCAAACACCACCCAAGTCTTCCTCTCCGGCGCTTATGACGGCGACATCCGCCTCCACGACCTTCGCTCCTCCCGCAACGTCGAACAAACCTACACGGACCGCACAGACGAAAGCGCAATATATTCTCTCCTCCCGCGCGGCCAGGAAAAGCTGATCGCTGGCACGAGCAAGCACACTCTGCTCAAAGTCTTTGACCTACGGCTTGGCGCCAAAGCTTACTCTTACCTTGACGCCTCATCATCCGGCGGGGCCGGAACCGCGCAGGGGAGAAGGCTAGGGTGGAAGGACGGCTCAGACTGGAACCTCTTCCTCAAACCCCACAGCGCGACGTATTCTGGTCGCGGAGGAGGGAACAACTGGGCAAGGCGGAGCGCGGAGAGTAGCGTTTACTCCCTCGCTTCTCCGTCGCCACAGAGCCCGTTCGTGTTTGCTGGGGTGGAGAATGCAGTTGTGGAGATGGCGTTTACGGGTGTTGCTGATGGGCATCCTGACCCAAGCTACTTCGCCGGATGCGGAGGCGCAGCCGGAGCTGGAGCTAGAGGTGGACATGGAGCTCCGAAGAAAAGCGTCGTACGAGGCTTCAGGGATAAAGAGATCTTAGATCTAGCGATGTATGATCAAGAGTCGGGTCTGAAGCTTATGACGCAGAGGAGTCTATGGGAGACGCAGAGGGCAGTGCAGGCGAGGGCTTCTGGGAGCCGGATTGAGGTGCTGGGGGGTTTGGACGAGCGGTGGAGGGGTGGCGGGTCTTGAATGGTGTTGCCGTTGCTATCTGAGCCACCTAGTGAGTTCTAAGCCGACCTGAGTGGGTAGTACAATCGTCTGTCTCTCGCTTCAACGCTATCTTGCTGCTGGTGCCTTCCGTCGAACCGGCTTGCTGTGAGAGTGCTTGACTACTCAGCGAGCATTACGACTCCTGGCTTTGCTCCTTCTTCTTCATATCTTCCATCAGCGTACTCATGAAACCAACGTATGCGTCCGTCAACCGCTTCAAAGCGCCATCCGTCTGCTGCGCGCTTCGTTGATCGAACTCATCCATCATCGTGCGGATGCGATCCAGCGACGCCGACGAGCGGCCGCCCCAGCCTTCAAGCTGTCAGCGACTTGCTTCGCATCAGCCATCTCCTTCTTGGTGTTCTGCATCATCGCAGCAGTCTGCTTCTCGAGTTGCCTCATCTGAACAGCACTCTCCTCCGCAATTTGCGCTATCTCAACGGTCTCCTTGCGAAGTTGCGATGCCTCAGCAGTCCGCTTGTCGAAATATTGGTCGACCCTAGCCTTCGCCGCAGCCGTCTGCTCCGCCCCCACCTGCTTGATGTGAACGATGGCCGCGGCCTTCTTCTCCTCCCAGATGTGCTCGATCATGACCTTCCACGCTGCTCTGTTTGCTTCGCGCTGAGAGCTTGTTTGCCTGACGGAATGTTAGCCCAGATCATTTCTGACGAATATAGCCACCTTGAGCAACGACAAGATGAGTTTCGTACTTCGGGCCCAAGTTCTCATCATCGACACCGGCACTGGCTTTGATCAGGCGAGCAGACAGCTCTGCCAATGCTGAGTCGTCCTCGTTGGTGACGGCTGTAGTGAGTTGATCGCGGAAGGTCGACAGCACATCTTCGATCACCTTACGCTGACCGAGAGTGCGGTCGACAGATTCGCCGCGATGATGTGCCATCTTGAAGTGCGTTGCGAGGTCTTGGTTGGGTATGCTAGTGAGCAAAGTGGACAATCTTTCGAAAGTATGTTGTGGTATCTGAAAAAGGCTGAATCTTTGCAAAAGGAATGGAAGCGTGGCGTGGCGTGGCGTGGCGTGGCGCACTGCACGGACGAAAGAGGAAGGAGCGATGACGAGGCGAGCATGTGACAACTAAAGGTCAAGCTCTGTTCGGCTCAACTGATACATGAAAGACGGAGCGACGATATGACCTCGCCTTCGCACCTACCTTCCGTGTCACCCATATCTCCCTGGACCGTCAATGACTCCCGACGAGCAGCTCATCGCACCTCTCCTTACCCCTGCCTAACCTTCTTCTTCTCACGCCCCTCCTCGTCACTGCTACTGCAACTGCCTCTAATAACATCCGCCATGCAGACAGTCTCACACTTGCCACGGTCGTGCTCTTCGTCGCCGTCGCCATCGCCATCGCCCTGCGCACGGCTGACAATCGTCCCACCACCCTCATCCGCCATCATCCTCTCCACCTCCGCAGTAAGCGCCACCCTCTTCTCCTCATCATGCCAGATCGTCTTCAGGTCGTGCGGCTGCCTGTGCGAGTGTCAGCTCACCACTTGATTAACATCATCGTGCCCCTTAGCGAATGGATACAACGTACACCATCCCCAACTCCTTCTCCCCAAACCCATCACCAGCGGCTTTCATACGTGCGTGTAAGTCCGCCAAAGCGGCCTGATCCTGCGTCTTCACGATCATCATGAGTTGACGGCGAAAGGAAGCGAGGAGGTTCTCGATCTCGAGGCGTTGCGAGAGGGTGCGGTCGACGAAGTCCGGGTTGTGGCGGGAGGAGTAGGGGTCATTCATTTTGATTGTGCGTGAGCGATGTGTGTGAAATGAGCGAGTGAGTGGGTGAGCGAAGGTGGATGTTTTGGTTAGTGAGCGAAATGGTGTCTGGAGGGTTGTGAGGTTAAGGTTTGTGGAGGGTGGCGAGAGGATGGAAGAGGAAGGAGCGATGGGGAGGGGAGCAGGTGAGCAACGTCATGTCTTAGTTGACTTGTAACAAGATGAAAGAAGTGCACCGGCTTTGTGATGGTTCAGTAGACCTACGATGGCAAACGCAGCGACGGAGCTCCAGCTGAAAAGACTACCGTCTCAGGCATCAACCTCCACCCTCCCCAGCCTCCCCTCCCACCCTATCCTCAACGCCTCCATCTCCCTCCAAACCCTCCTCCCCACCTCCTCAAACTCCTCCCTTGACTCCTTCGTCGGCTCCCTCCTCCCCGGCCTACTCGTGCTCACACTCCCACTCGGCCGCACGCCCAGCTCCCCTCCAAACCCCCAGCCCTCAACCTCCATCCTCGCAACCCGCTCATGGCCCCAATGATCGCACGCACTCCCCCACTTCCCCTTCCCCTCCCGCTCCTCCAGCTCCTGGAGCTGAGATGGCGGTGCCAGGACAGCGAAGCAGGCGCTCACGGCACCTTTGTACGGCTGGATCCCCTGCCACGGCGAGCCGAGGAGGCGGGAGAGGTATGTTAGGGCCAGCATACCGATGACCATCCACCAGGAGGAGTCGACGATGTTGGTTACCATGATGCCTGGGTGTGTGAGGATCATCTTCGGCCTGCCCCCCTGTCCCCCGTCCGCCGTCTTCGCCGACGGCAAGAACGTCTCCACCTCCCTCCTCGCAGCCGCCGTCTCCGAGTTAAGCACAAGCAAATCAGTCAACCGTTTCGAACTCTCATACGCCATCCGCGCCCTCACCCCCTGCAAATCCTCCACATCAAACAGATGCGGTAGCGCGCTCGTCGAGCTAATCCACACAACCCTGCTCCGCCCGTCCATCAACGGCGCAAGCCAGTGCGTAAGCATGTAATGCCCAAACACGTTCGCCGTGAACACCTTCCCTAAACCTGGCTCGGGAAATGTGTGCACGCTCCCATACCCGCTCAATTGAGATGGGGCAAGGGCGCCGACGTCGCCGATCATGAATTCGGGGTATGTAGTCGCCTGCACGACGCTCGTGAAGACTTCTTTCGTGGCGGCCCAGTAGTCGATGCCGGTCCAGCCGGCTAGGCCTGCGTTCCATACCGCCGCATCTAGGCGTTGTTTTCTTGCTAGGAGTTGCTGAGCCAATGCTTTGACGGTGAGGAGGCGGGTGAGGTCGACTAGGACGTTTTCGAGTTCCACCCGAGTCTCGACCAAGTGGTCGCGACCCCCATTTCTGATCGTCTTTTGCAGATGTGCATTCAGCCTCCTGAGCGTATCATTCCCCTTCCTCGTATCCCGTGTCGAGAACAACAAGTACAGCGTCTGCGATTGCGGGCGCGTGAAGAGGAACTCGTCGATGAGGCGGCAGCAGATTGCGAAACCTAGACCGCTATACTCCGAAGCAAGTCAGGGAGCTGATCTGGGAGATGGTTCGGGAGTGGTAGTGCGTACCTGTTCGCGCCAGTGACAAGGACGGTGACGGTGGTCTTCGCGGCCTCGGAGGGATGAGGGGAGACGTCCATTCTTGCTTACGATTTGGAGCTTGCTGACAGCGACGCCTAGTGGAGGTACGAGGCTGGATTACTTGGCATTGGGAAGGACGTCAGATCATGAGGACACAGAGACACTTCGAGGTCCGATCTATATGTTGGTGGATACGAATGCGACCCGCTGTGGTTTCATGTCGTGAGGTACATGTACGTAGGTGTTGGTTCCTCGAGACTGGCCAGGAAAGGCGAATCCTGCGAACCCTACGGACCCCACCAGCAACCACACAAGATACGAAGTAGAATGGATGATCGAAGGTGAAGTTGATTTTGGTCATGAGCTACTGAGCACCAGCGGCAAGCTCTGCAACACTAACTCGAGTTGTGCAACCGACAACGCCACGCAAGAAGAACAGGCCAGAAGCTTAGATCTTGATTTCACGATCCGAGCGCTCCTTCGCCTTCCTGTCGCGAGCCTGCGCCTTCGCACCCATGATGCCACCGCCCCAGTGACGCCTCGACTCCTCGCTCTTGTCCATGAAGCCCTCCTTGACGGCGGACACGAGCTTCGAGAGCTCCGACTTGTCCTCGGCGCGGACTTCGGTGATGGCGAGCGCGGCGGCGGTCTGGGAAGTGCGTTAGTGATGGATATGTGATGTAGGGAGGATGCTTGACGTACCTTCTTGTGCACAACAGTCCCGAGACGGGCCTTGCCCTTGATGATGGCGTACGGGACACCCATCTTCCTGCACAGAGCTGGGAGGAAGATGACAAGCTCGATCGGGTCGACATCGTTCGGGATGAGGACGAGTGCGGTCTTCTTGGCCTCGATGAGAGCGACAACGTGGTTGAGGCCGTACTTCACGGTGTATGGCTTCTTGCTGATGTCCTCCTTCTTTTTGCCCTCAGCAACACCGGTAGCCTCTTGGTGCAGACGCTCCTTCTTGTCGGCCTTGGTCTCGGGTCGGTACTTGTTGAGGAACTTGAAGACTTGTGCGGCGGTGTTGCGGTCAAGGGTCTGCGCGAACTGGGCGATCGCCGGTGGGACTTTGAGACGCATGTTGAGGATCTTGCGCTGGCGCTGGAGGCGGACGTACTCGGGCCATCTCACCATGCGCGACAAGTTGCGCTTGGGTTGGATGTCATTGCCGATACCGAAGTTACGAGGGCGGCGCTCGATGAGGGGGTTCTGTCACATGGTCAATATACCCAGACGTAGATATGGAGAGGTATGAGAGAACTCACCTTGGCCTGCTTCTTGCTCACGCCAGCCTTGGTGGCTGGGAATGGCGCCGGAGCGGCCTTCTTGCCCGTCTTGGGAGGCTGTCATTGAGAAGAACAGTCAGTCACTGTTCTTGCTCTAAAGAGACTGCCCGCTGCCGTGAAGCAAGCGTGACAGCTCAAGCCATTGCATCTTCCGCCAGCGACTCCTCAGAGTGCTGCGGGTTCAAGGGACATTGCTACTGCATGCTCGATGAGCAGAGGCAGATAGCTGGTATGTTAGGTGATCCAGTGTGAGCTTACCATATTGAAGGGTTGGTGAACGTTGGTTGAAGATGAGGTTGGAGACTCGCTGGTCAAGCCGGAAATTTCGAAGATGGAGCTGGTGGGCGAATTTCGACCTGGTCAGCGCTCAATGCCAAGGAGTCACGTGTGCGCAAAAAGTCTGCATGAGTCGTGCGTGCCTCGCCTTATCTTATCGAGAGGGGGCACAACGTGGGAGTCCAACGGCTTGAACCACAATGTTGTTTCGTGGCGCTTCACCTTGACCTCGAACGGCATCTTTTAGGTACCGTATGAAGCCACTCCACTTTCTACGCAGCTCTCCATGTGCTCATATCCTCTCGGGCGTCGAGCCAACACCTTTCGATTCCCTGAGCCCCTGGCCTTGTGACTGACAAGTCCTTCAATCAATCTTCCGCCATCACTTTCAAGCAAGGATACTCGTTGAACCAAATCACTGACTGAGACCTGTCATGGCACTGCCGATCATCCCTCTCGCCGCTCTTGTCCTCCTCTTCTCCCTAGCACTTTACAAATATTTCATACATGCTATCTACCTATCCCCTCTTTCTAGAATCCCCTCAGCACACTGGAGCTCCTCACTATCCGCTCTCTGGATCCAGAACAAGCGCCGGCAACAGAAAGAAACTCTAGCAGTACACGATGCCCACGTCCGCTTAGGTCCAATTGTCCGCATCGCTCCCAACGATATTAGCGTCAACAGCGTCGATGGAGGGATCCGGACTGTCTATGCGGGCGGCTACGAGAAAGGCGACTGGTACTACAATGCCTTCAATAACTATGGGATCATGCCTATGTTCTCGATGCCGGACCATGGAACCCATTCGAAGCGGAAACGGATGTTGAGCAATGTCTACGCCAAATCGACATTGCAGAATAGCGAAGCTATGAACACCATTACAGAGAAGCTACTGAACGAAGATCTGGTTCCTAGGCTACGAGAAGTGTCGAAAAAAGGCGAACCGGTGGAATTCTACAACGTCTTCTGCGCCGCAGCTATGGACTTCGTGGCAGCATACGTCTTCGGCCTGAAGAACGCATCCCACTTCTTGCAGGAACCAACCATGGGCGCGAAGTTCTTTCGAGACTACAAGGCTCGTGCAGCCTACACATTCTGGCCACAGGATATGCCACGCTTTACAGCCTTTATGTCTAAGCTTGGCTTGGGACACTGTCTCGTACCGCTATGGGTGAACCAAGCGAATCAAGACATCGAGGCGTGGTTGATCGCGATGTGCGACAAAGCCGAGCAGACACTGCAGCATGCGGAGCTCGAAGGCAAGAAAGGTCAGGTGGAGGACTACCCAACCGTCTACGCCCACCTCCGCAACTCTCTGCTCAAAGAGACCCAGACCAAATCTTCGACTTCTCCCCCGGCCTCGCAAGCAGTCGACTCAAACCGCCTAGCAGTCGCAAGTGAAATGCTCGACCACACCCTCGCTGGCTTCGACACCTCTTCAATCGCTCTCACTTTCCTCACCTACGAACTTTCGCTTCCGCAGCACGCACACTGGCAGCGCAAACTGCAAGCCGAACTCGCTCCTCTCAACGGTTCCCGCGATGCCAAATCCCTCGACGCCCTACCTATCTTACATGCAATCCTGATGGAGACCCTCCGCCTTCACGCGTCCATCCCAGGCAACCAACCCCGCATCACGCCCGCCAACGCTACCCTCGGCGCCGACCGCCACACCGTCACCGGTCTCCCGCCCAACGTCCGCGTGCAGGCGCAGGCGTGGAGTCTCCACCGCAATCCGGATGTATTTCCTGATCCAGAAGCGTGGAATCCAGCACGGTGGCTTGAGCGCAGCGAGCGCAGCGAGCTTGAGGGAAATGAGAATGGAAGTACTCCAGAACAGCTCCGCGAGATGCAGCGCTGGTTCTGGGCCTTCGGATCGGGCGGACGGATGTGCGTGGGGAGCAATCTGGCGATGTTGGATATGAAGGCGATTATTGCGGGGATCTGGGGGAGCTTTGGGACGGTGTTGGTGGATGGGAGGGGGATGGTGCATAATGGGGGATATGTGGCTGAGCCTGTGGGGTGGGAGGGGAAGTTTTGTTTGGTGAGGTTGGAGGAGCTATAAAGAGGCCATGAGATTATAGAAGGATGGATGGTCGATTGGTGGATGGTCGATTGGTAGTGCAGCATGCTGTCGATCATGAGGACCGATTCGGATGTTATGAATGGTGACAGCATAGCTTGCTGTTCAACAGACTCTCAAGATAAGTCATCTGATACGTCAGGACATCTGATCATGAAATCATCTCTCATCCCTACCCTCCCCTCTCCTCCATCCCAACCACACTAACCAATCGCTCAATCAAAATCCTCAATCCTAGTCCCCATCCCCCGCTGCACCGCCATCTCCACAACCCCATGCCCAACCACCACATCCATCAGCCCCAACCCCACACTCTTATAAATCACATTCCCCCTCGTCAGCCACTCCTTCAACCCCGTGCCCTCCTGGAAATTACACCCGCTCTCCACCTTCTCCCCCCGCTCCTCCTGCTTCCGCATCGCTTCCCGCTTCAGCATAAACAGCTCGCCTAACTCTACCACTTGATCCGGAAGCAGCTTCGCTTGCACCACCTCCCCGGCTTCTTTCAAGCAGCCAGAGACGGTGTCCACGATCACGGCACCACCTTCTTTCTGTCTTTTGTGCAGGTGTCGGTGCTCGTGGTGCGGCGCAACGGCGTTACGGAGGATGTCTGGGTGGAGCTCGATCATGTGCGGGGCGTAGGAGCCTACACACGCAACATACCGCCCTTTCTTGCGGCCCTCCGGGTTCGTGAGGTAGGAGGCCGGGAAGAGGGGTTGGGTGGAGGGGGTACAGCAGAAGATGACGTTGGAGCTGCGGACGTAGTCTTTTACCAATCGCTGATACTCCGTGTGCGAGGGCGTGAGGATGTTGGCTTTTGTTTTCGAGTTGTACTTGCTGCCGATCGGGTTCACGTAGTCCGCGTCCTCAGGCTGGGGGTTGTAGACCCGCATGATGCATTTGCGCGCGGAGTCGAAGTTGCGGGTTATGATGTTTAGGTGGTGGATTTCGGGCCCGCGGAGCAGGAGGGCGAGGCGGATGTGCCAGTAGGCTTGTTTGCCGGCGCCGAAGACGGTGAGGTCGTGGACGGAGTGGCGTTTTTTGAGGAGCATGGTTGAGGCGAGGGCGGTGCGGAAGGCGGTCAGTTCGGTGGCGTTGATGAGGCCGGTTGTGTTGCCTTCGTGGTCCATGAGGGTTAAAGACCCGCGGATCGTTGTGGCGGTAGCGTCACGGGTGGATGGGCTGGTAGTCTTATCGAGGCCGTAGCCTGGCGACACCGCAGTCCCGTTGCCGGGTACCGACGAGGTCGAAGAACCACTACCCCCACCCGTCTGCCCAGTCTCCGACGAAGCAAACGTCGATATCGAGCCCCTCGGACTCTCCACCGCCGTCGTCCCCGAAATCGAGCTTCGACTCGAATCAGTATCCAGACTCAGATTCTCCAGGCTTGGGAGTCCACTTCCGGTCGCTGGGGGACCCATATTCAGCACCTTAACCGCCTGCCCCGTGGTTCCACTCGCAGGCATGAAGAGGGTAGTCGATCCATCCTTACGTTTCAGCTGGATGCGCTCGGGTTGGTAGTCGGAACAGTAGTCGTTTTCGTCCGCGGAGGTGGAGTACCAGTGTAGCGCGTCGGCGAGTTGGGTTTGGAGGTGCTCGATGTCTTCTTTTGTGAAGGAGTGGAGGACTCGGGAGACTTCGTTGGAGGAGAGGACTGTCAAAGGCATCTTGACTGTGGATGTTGTTCGCTGGGTCCTGGAAAGGTTGTGACTGTATCCAGTAGGCCAGAACAGTCAGTTGTTTCCGTGAGAGGGACGCAGATATATAGATATATACTGTCGGAGGTACTCACCCTTAACGGCGTATGATCGGCGACGAAAGAAAGTTGTTGGGCTCTTATTGAATGTGTATTCACGGAGTGTAGTTTAGCTAAGTCTCAAGGGCGAACGCGCATCCCACGCTACCGCCACCGAACAACAAAGAGTTTCGATGAGCTTCAACAAGTCGAACGATGAGCTGATCAAGCAGGCACGGACCACATGCTTACTCATGTCTAGGCCGAATGCGGAAGGAGCAGCGTTTTGGCGAGATGGGCGACAATTACTTGGGGATCGATCACATGAAGGCGTCTGGTCCGTTTACTTTGATACATAGCTTCCCTGGTTATTTGTGCATCCTATGGCCTGCAAACTAGGCCACTCTTGACGAGCACAACGTCCTGCTCGTGGTTCGCGATGTTATCGACTTGGCCGTCGGATCATGCATCTCTCGGTCCCTGTGTACATCGAAGCCGTATCGCGGCCTCCCTGTTCTTCGTCGCCTGCATAGTCCGTGGCTGTTGCTTGAACCCAGCGTAGCGGATGTAGTTGATCGCACTTGATCGTCGGCGCGACATTGCTCAGGTGCCCGCGGCCCTGGTACCTTCAATGCCTCAGAGCAGATCGCGTTAATATTTGGGGACAGGATATCGGTGCTCCATCATCTCGATCGTCCGACTCTCATGCTCCCATCGGATGATTCCTTCAAATAGCACCACCCTCCTCCTTCCACTTCTCCAGATAACTCTTCCCGTCCAACGAATTCTTGCTCTCAACATGCGCGAAGGTGTCACGTATCTTCTTGATCTCTTTCGTTACGAATGGCGTGAGCTGTGCGCAGCACCGTGTTAGCATCTGCATACCATCCTCCCTCACATCTCTCGTCCTCTCAATTCCCGCTGCCCCAAGCTCCTCCCATGGCCCCATGGGTTGATGGGTGTTATACTCACATTAAAATCCCCCAAGTCCGGACAAACAAACGTCCTCACTTTGCGGTAATCGATCACGTACCCGCCGTACTTGGTATGCTGCCCCATGGATCCGGTGCGGTTGCCTTTATAGTAGTTGTGCGGGCCTTGCTTGGTGGTGAGGGGGAGGCGGCGGAGCGCGCGGAAAAGGGGCGGGGTGGGATGCATGGCGGCGATGAAGCGTTGATAGACCTGGAAAGCAAGGCAATGGGAGGGAAGGAGACATGGGGGTGGTTGACCGAGATGGATGCGGCGAACTCGGGGGTGCCAAGAGTTCGAGCCACTTTTTCGGATTACTTTTGACGCTGTATGTTCCAAACTCCTCCCGCGTACAGATTAAATTAAAGATGCCTCCCCGAATAGCTCGCTCAAGTGTAGCAGCCGCTACGCCGAAGTCAGCAAAGAATAAAAACCGCAAACGCACCCTCGACGCCTACGCCATCGCCTCGCACGCCACCAAACCCGAGCGCATCAACCCCGACCGCCTCGGTGAATTCCTCGACGACGCGCCCAAAACCAAGCGTCGACGGGCGATAGAAGACGAAGAGGGCAGTGAGGAAAATCCGGAAGAGGATGTGCCGGCGAAGAAGCGAAAGACGGTCGAGGAGGAGGCAGCTGAGGGGGAGGATAGTGAGGGGAATGAGTGGAGGTTGGGGGGGATGAGGAGTGATGATGA